>TARA_B100000686_G_scaffold41931_2_pt1 | contig 12701 bp, 10 predicted proteins | sample TARA_B100000686 | Tara Oceans TARA_B100000686 (sample SAMEA2622733) | marine metagenome | biome: marine biome (ENVO:00000447); feature: marine epipelagic mixed layer (ENVO:xxxxxxxxx); material: "saline water (ENVO:00002010), including plankton (ENVO:xxxxxxxx)" | depth 150 m
CGAATCTAAGACAGTAGGTTTTTCTCCAGAAACCACAATATATGAGTATGAATGGACTCCAACCCTATTGGGTGTTTATGAGTTTGAGGCATGGGCAGATAAAGAGGACACAATCTTAGAGTGGGATGAAACAAATAATCAATATGATAGTGACAAATATGTAGAGGTATTCGAAAAGTTACCAGATTTACAAGTAGTCAGTGTATCAGTTAGTCCGTTGAATGACGATAACTATGGAATGGTCGGAGTATCTAGTGAAATCACAGCCACTATTTCGAACCTAGGAGTAAGAGATATGACCTCAAGTGAAGGAAGTAAACTTGAAGTTAGCTTCTACATAGCAGCACCATTTGCAGCAGAATTAGCCACCATAAATGTTGATCAAGCTTTGGCAATGGATGAATCTGTGGAAGTTTCAATTCCATTTAAATTTGCAGAGAATTCCCAGTACCGTTTAGTTGTTAAGGTGGACGAAGCCAAGCTGATTGCAGAAGATGAGGAATGGAACAACGAGAATTACAAGAATATCTATGCAGTCAGTTCAATGGATGCATATGTTTCTAACCTTTCAGTAGTAGTAAATGATGGCCTTGCAGGTAAGGATCACCCAATAACATTTGAACTAGGAATGGCTAACCTACCTGCGGAAGGAAATTATCGTTTACACTTCAATGTGTCTATTGATGGAGGTTTTGGTTGGGGAGAGACGCTAGCTCTTAACTTTGAGAATTCAACGGGCTCGTATCCAATTGGTTCAGGATATCAAGTTTCAGGACCTTATGCTTTTGTTGATTTCAATGCTAGCTACAACCACCAAGCGGTTGAAATCAATTGGATTCCAAGCGCAGATAGGACTGATGACTATGTTGTATCTGTAGAAGTAAGCAGTGCAATTAATGTTGACCAGTCTAACGACGAGGCAAAGTTCAATATAAGTATTGAGAAATTGACAACCAATCTGGTTGTAGAATCAATTAAAGTCACAGATTCGGACGGCTCAGCAACCATCAAAGTGACTGTAGGATATCCACAGGGAGAACAATCTCAGTTGGATGTAAATATAGGTCTTGAAGTTTACAAGGCATCTGACTATACTGACGGTGGCGCTCCGATAGATGTTTTGACAATGAAGACGATAACTCAGCTTCTGAAGGGAGATTCACGCCCAATATCGTTCACATGGGCAATTAGGAATACTGAAGGTTCCTACATTTTCGTTGCCATAGTTGATCCAGATAATGAGATAAGAGAAGTAAATGAGATAGATAATGCATATCCATCTCAGGAAGTTACCTTTGGTTCTACAACTAATACTGGCCCTGAGGAAGAGGAAGAAGGCGGTCTTCTTGACAGATTGTTACCAGCACCATCTATAATCTCGGCTGTAGCCTTGCTTGGAGCTGTTGCTTTAACTCGTAGAAGAAGTTAATGGAACATACAGCCCTGTTATACTTTGTCGGACCAGCCGGTGCAGGTAAGTCGACTTTAGTAGCAACGCTTCAGGAGTGGATGCAACACCAGAGGTATGACGGTGTAACTATCAATCTAGACCCTGGAGCGGAAACGGTTCCTTATCAAGCAGCTATAGATGTCCGTGAAAGATTCACTTTAACTGAGATAATGGAAGAATACAGTTTGGGCCCTAATGGCGCTCAAGTTGTTTGTGCAGATTTATTAGCCGTTGAATTAGACTGGATTAGAGGACATATTGAGGAGATTAATTGTGATTACTTTCTTGTAGACACACCAGGCCAAACAGAACTATTCCTCTATAGAGAAGCATCCAAAGTATTTGTACAGCATTTGTCCGAGAGGGCAGCGATGATTTTGCTATTAGATCCTCTTTTGTCTAAAACTCCAGATGGCTTTGTAACTCAATTACTTCTAGCATCTGCAGCCCACCTGAGATTTCCAATTCCAATGTTTCCAGTATTGACTAAGTGTGATCTTTTGGAGCCTGAAGAAATTGATAATATTAGGGAATGGGCTAGTGATTTGGACAAACTAGCAATGTCTATGCCCAATTTGGATGGAATGTCAGGAGTATTGTCCTCTGAATTACTTCGTGTTCTTCAAGTTTTAGCTTTAGAATCGAATCTAATTGCAGTTTCATCCAAAGAAGGAGAAGGTATGGATGATTTATACTCAATTATTCAGTCGACTTTTGCAGGCGGAGACGATTTAGAAGCACATGTGGATACCAATTGATATTACGTTTAGTGACGATTATTAATAGTGCTATTATTATGAGAATACATGCCTAATCAGCTACCCATTGTAATCGAGAGAGAAGGCAATGTTCTGATGGTTAGTCTTAATAATCCAGAGAAACGCAATGCTCTGAATTCGGAGATGATGGGTGCCGCGGCCTCTGCAATAAGTCAAGTTGGTGATTACAAAGAATTAAGGGCCGTAGTGATTAGGGGTAAAGGTTCTTCATTTTGTTCAGGTGCAGAAGTGACTAGTTGGAAAGCTGAAGAACTTCAGACTTTGCTTAAGTCAATAGTTCAGTGTCCCTTGCCAACAATTGCATACGTTCATGGAGTATGTTTAGGTGGAGCTATGGGCCTTGCAGGTGCATCGGATTTCGTTTTAGCCGAGGATGACACCAAATTTGGATTTCCAGAAGTGAGAATAGGTATGGTACCAGCAGTGATTTCCCCCTATGTTGCCCGAAAGTTAAATCTGGGAAAAATTAGAGAATTATTCATAACGGGAGAGTTGTTTGATTCATCTAAGGCACTTTCTATGGGTTTTCTTTATGCAGTCGAAAAGAAAGGGGAAGATATCGCATTTAGGAGCCTAATTTCAGATATTGAAAAAGGTGGTCCTGCAGCTCAGTCAAGTATCAAGAGATTGTTGGATGGTGATACACTTCGTAGAGAATTCGAGCAAAGGGAGAAAGAACTTGCTGAATTCATATCATTAGTACGTGAGGGTTCAGAGGCTAAAGAAGGGATAAGATCCTTTTTAGAAAAGCGTAAACCAGAGTGGTGCAATGATGATTCGTAAGATTCTTGTGGCTAATAGAGGAGAGATAGCTTGTCGTATAATCAAAGCTTGTAAAGAAATGCAAATCTCCTCGGTTGCTGTGTATTCAGAGGTAGATTCGGATTCTCCTCATGTCTTGATGGCAGATGAAGCAGTTTCAATTGGACCAGCAAATCCCTCTGAAAGCTACTTGAATTTCGATAAGATTGTCGAGGCAGCAAAGAAAACAAACTCCGATGCTATTCACCCAGGCTATGGATTTCTTTCTGAAAATGGAGATTTTGCGGAGTACGTGGCTTCTTCAGGTATAATATTCATAGGTCCAGACCCTGACACGATAAAGTCGATGGGCGATAAAGCAGAATCAAAGAAAATGATGGCAGATGCAGGTGTTCCAACCATTCCAGGTAGTGAAGGTGAACTGAGTGGGAACATAGATGCTACAGCTCGAGATATTGGATATCCTTTGATGGTAAAAGCAGCAGCTGGAGGAGGAGGTAAAGGAATGCGTGTAGTCTATAATCCTGATGATTTAGATTCGGCAATAGAAGCGGCTAGTACTGAGGCCCGTAATTCTTTTGGTAATGATACGTTGATTATAGAAAAATATCTTGATGAACCTAGACACATAGAAGTTCAGATTCTTGGTGATAAGCATGGAAACGTAGTCCATCTTTTTGAGAGAGAATGCTCAATACAAAGGCGGCATCAGAAGATAATAGAAGAATCTCCTTCTCCCGCAATAAATAATAAACTGAGAAAAATGATGGGGGAAGCCGCATTGAAAGCAGCGGAAGCAGTTAACTACAGTAATGCGGGAACGGTTGAATTCTTGTATCAAGATGGTGAATTCTATTTCCTAGAGATGAATACTCGACTTCAAGTTGAACATGGAGTTACTGAGATGGTTTGTGGGATTGATATTGTAAAATGGCAAATCAGAGTAGCGAATGGAGAATCTTTAGACTTTCAACAGAAAGATATCAAACAGCGAGGTCATTCTATAGAATGTAGAATTTATGCAGAGGATCCATCAAGGGATTTCCTTCCAACACCAGGTTTTATCAGAAAACTAGTTCTTCCAGAAGGCCCAGGAATTAGGAATGATATTGGAGTTTCAGAAGGTCAAGAAGTATCAAGTGCTTACGATCCACTTTTGGCTAAATTAGTAGTTTGGGATTCCTGTAGAAATTCAGCCATTAATAGAATGGAACATGCTCTGAGTGATTTTGTCATTATGGGCTTGGTTACCAATCAGCCTTTCTTGAAAGATATAATGAATAATGCTTCTTATCGGAAGGCTTCATTTACAACTAAATTCGTGGACGAAGAGTTTTCCGAATGGAGCTTAGATATCCAATCCCCTGTAGCGATTGCAGCGGCAATGCTTGCATCTAGTTCTAGTACCCAAAAGACCACGACAGAAACATCTAGAGATCCTTATTCTCCATGGAGTAGTAAGGGAGGCTGGAGGCAAGGAGTATAGTGTCTGAGACCTTGATTCTTGGGAATAAGTCTTACTCGGCTAATTTACGTCGTTCTGGCTCTAATTTTAAACTTGAGATAGACGATGACAGTTACGACGGAGATTTCGAGAGATTGGGTAATGGTAGCCTATCTATAGTTATAGATGGCCAGAGACATATTTGTTACTCAGAAAGGAAATCGAATGAGACTTATGTATTTGCCGATGGAAAGAATTTTGTTTTACGTAGGCAACCACGTAGGACCGGTTCTCCGGTTCAAGAAGAGAAAGCGGAAGATTTGGTTTTGAGTCCTATTACTGGGAAACTACTTGACTGTAGATCTGAGGAAGGCGCTAGCGTCAAAGAAGGAGATGTTGTTATTGTGCTTGAAGCGATGAAAATGGAACATCGTTTGAGATCTCCACGTGATGGTATTATATCAAAAATAACACCAGTCCAAACAGGAGGCCAAGTAAAAGAAGGCGAAATGATGTTTGAATTGGAGGACAAATGAGCATTATTCAAAGTAGACACAATTCTAGTGGTAAAGAATCGGATTCTAACCGTAAATACAACGAATCGCTTTCCAAAGCTCTTCGCAAGAAGATATTGCAGAATAGCAAGGGAGGAAGACCTGAGATGGTAAAGAGGCACCAAGAACGTGGTAAACTCTTACCTAGGGACAGAATAGAGGAATTGATTGACCCCGATACTCCATTCTTGGAATTCTCACCACTAGCAGCTTATGGACTATACGGTGATGAAGTTCCTTCAGCCGGAATAGTGACAGGTATTGGTGTTGTTAATGGCAGAGAAGTTATGATAATAGCTAATGATGCCACAGTTAAGGGTGGAACTTATTATCCACTTACTGTAAAGAAGCATCTACGGGCACAGGAAGTAGCGCAGGAGAATTTCTTGCCATGTATCTACCTAGTTGATTCCGGAGGAGCTTTTCTTCCCATGCAGGACGAGGTTTTTCCTGACAGGGAGCATTTTGGACGAATATTCTACAATCAAGCTCAGATGTCGGCAAAAGGCATTCCCCAAATTGCTGTTGTGATGGGCTCCTGTACGGCAGGTGGGGCTTATGTTCCAGCTATGTCTGACGAAACAATAATTGTCAAGGAGCAAGGAACTATTTTCCTTGGGGGTCCTCCGCTTGTAAAAGCTGCAACTGGAGAAGATGTAAATTCAGAAGAATTAGGTGGCGCTGATGTTCACACTAGAAGAAGTGGTGTGGCAGATCATTACGCGTTGAATGATTCACATGCAATTGAGATAACCAGAGACATAGTCTCGAATCTAAACCGTAGTCCCAAATCCAAGTTGGATATATCTGAGCCTGAAGAACCGCTGTATGACCCTAAAGAGATATATGAGATAGTTCCTTCAGATTCTAAACAACCATATGATGTAAGAGAGATTATAGCCCGTCTTGTTGACGCTTCTAGGTTTCATGAGTTCAAATCAAATTATGGAAATACAATAGTCTGCGGTTTTGCAAGGATAATGGGTTATCCTATAGGAATAATAGCTAATAATGGAGTTCTTTTCTCAGAGTCCTCCTTGAAAGCAACTCATTTCATAGAAATGTGTTGTCAGAGGAAGATACCTATCGTCTTCTTACAGAATATTGTTGGTTTCATGGTAGGTAAGGACTATGAGGCGGGAGGTATTGCTAAAGATGGTGCAAAGATGGTAATGGCAGTTTCAAACGCTACAGTACCCAAATTCACAGTGATAATAGGCGGTTCATTTGGGGCAGGCAACTATGGTATGTGCGGCCGTGCCTATCAACCAAGACAACTTTGGATGTGGCCGAATGCTAGGATTTCAGTTATGGGTGGAGAGCAAGCTGCTGACGTTCTATCAACAGTTAAACAGGAACAATTTCTGAAGAAGGGAAAGAAGATGAAGAAATCTGAGATAGACAATCTAAGAAAGCCAATTCTAGAGAAGTATGATGTGGAAGGAGCTCCGTATTATTCTACATCCCGTTTATGGGACGATGGAATCATAGATCCCCTAGACACACGCATGATTCTGGCATTAGGGATATCAACATCGCTCAATGCACCCTTGGATACGTCAAGATTTGGTGTTTTCAGGATGTAAATGTTATATATGACCATGAATCGGCCGCAATAGATGGAAGAATCCATTTGTCGTATTGAATTGGAAATCGAGGATACTACCTTTATCGCCAAGGTTCAGACAGACATGGGTGGACCAAGAGAATACAGAAGCACGCGTTTTGACGGATTGTTGAATCAAGTTATGAGTGAGCTTCAAGCCGAATTCGAACCGGACTTTGAATGAATCTCTTCCCATTAGTTGGTGTAACCCTAGGCATAATTATAGGATATCTTATAGTTAGAATGGTGGCGATTAGAATGGGTAAACCGTTGCCGAGTTTGGGGGAGATTATGTATCCATTGCACCACACAGATTCCAAGAGAGATCAAGCAAATAGGAGAAGAGGCAAGCGTTAAAACCTATCAGAAAGTGGTGAAGAGGAGTAAACATGAGATATTTACTAACTTTTGCACTTTTGCTTGCTTTGTCGTTTGCAGTATCAGATGACACTTCTGCTGAACCTGTTGTTTTCATGACGGCAGTTAGTCCTTCAACCATTGACAATCAGGTTGAAGAAGAGGTGAACTTTGAAGGGGACTGTGACGTTTGTAATGAGGAACAATTGCAATATTTCTACTGGAATTCATCTGTTGATTCAGTTCTTATGGAGGGGTCATCATTTTCAGATATCAATTTTCAAGTCTCTTCAACAACATTCTCAACAGGAAACCATAGTATAACTTTCCAAGTGAAAGGCAATGGTAGCTGGAGTGCTATTGACGATAATTCTACAACTTCATTAGCCGTGACTGGAAGAGATGGCGGTGGTGGTGGAGACGGTACCATAGATGTCAATTTTGAGATTTTCCCACCATCAGTTCACCTAGGGGAAACAGCAACTTTCCGTGCTTGTACAGCTATGCAACCTGAACCACAGCCATGTGTTGATGACCCAGGCGCAGATCTTGACTTTGATTGGAGTATACAATGGAATAAGGAAGGCGACTGGGCGACTATTGGTTACACAGAATCTTTCGATTATACTAATTTTGAGGAGGGAACTCATGATGTACGTTTGATAATTACTAACAATGATGATGATGAAGTAAGCGATCCTGGATACCTTGAACTTATAGTTCTGCCTCCCATTCCAGTTGCAGTTATCGATGGCCCCGATTCTGTTACAATAAAAGAAGGTCAATCACTGGAGGTAACTTCACATTGTGAAGACAATAATGCTGAAGAGATTGATTGTAATCATCATTGGGAGATATGGGAATACGGAAATAATGGAGATTTGTTGTTCAAGAAAGAAGGTAAGGACATCACACTTGACAATCTTACCAATGCAGTAGGAAGATATGATGTGATGCTACGCACAACGGATGACGAAGGAACGTATTCACAATGGGTCCACCTTATAGTAGATGTATTACCACCAAATGAAACTCCTAGTGCTGTAATAACTATCAGTCCAGCCTCATTGGGCGGACTTACACCCGAATATTATCAATATTCTAATCTTTCGTTTAGTTCTTTGGGCTCGAATGACCCTGATGGTAATATAATTGCCCAAAAGTGGTGGCACGAAAATGAAGTTGTTTCAGAGGATGCAGTTTGGATTTCCTCATTTGAAGACACTGCAATTTACCAAGTTAAATTAGAGGTTCAAGATGATGATGGAGTCTGGAGTTCAAAAGTTTCCACTAATTTCAAAATAATTAGTAACAGTCCACCCACAGCTGATTTTACTATATCCTCTGACGAGGAGATTTACACCTTTAACAGTACAGTTAGCGACGCTGAAGGTTCTGTGGCTACATTTGAGTGGTTGATTGACGGTATTCTGTTTTCTAATGAACAGAATGCAACATGGGCAGCTAATACAAGCGGTACTTTTGTTGTTACACTAATAGCTACTGATGATGGTGGTCTTTCAACAGAAGTAGAAAAGACTTTTGAAGTGAAAATTGCTGAACAGAAGAACTTCGTTGTTGTTTTCGGTTCGAAGGAACTCGATGTTGGGGACACCTTTACTATGGACTTTTCAGGAACGTCAGGTTCTGTTTCCAATTATGAGATAACGGCATATCTACCTAATGGCACTACTGAGGAATATACTACAAACCAGAGTGGTTTTGAGTTTAAATGTGATCAAGGCGGCAGCTACTTGTTTGATATTGTAGTCAAATGGGCCGATGGCTCTGAGTTCGATCAGAATTCTGACTTCTACACTACTAGTGTCAATGTTGGAGAGGTAGAAGAAGATACTTCAGAAACTAAACCAGAAACTCAAGAAACTGTTGACGAAGGTTTACCTTCAATATCATTATTGACAGTAATTGTCTCAATAACAATACTAGTAATATCAAGACGTCAGAGATAGACTTTCTCTTTTCGTATTTGCTGAGTCCAATAGCCAAGAACGGCGCTCATGATTAGTTCAGCACCAGCTATAGCAAAGAATAATGCTTCACTGTGCACAATTTCCTCTTGGTATGTTTCCTCATAGTTAACAATAACTATCAATTCCTTTACCACATTTCCATCGTCGTAGAACGCAGTGAAAGTTATATTGTATCTACCTGAAGCATGAACTGTGTGGTTTACATTTGCCGACTCAGAATATCGCGTCCCATTTCCTGCAATGTCCCTTCCAAAGTCCCATAAAACAGATGTGGCATTATCCAACTCTGTTGCATTAAAGGCGACCACATTGCCAGAATCTACAAACAATATGTCCTTTTCACCGTTTGCACTTATTTCAACTTCAGCAGAGGATATGGGCAGAAGAAATATGATTATTATTATGAGACTAAACTTGGACCTTACCATAGATACTGGAAGTCTTTCTAGTAACTCTTCTTCTAAGTTCTTCAGACCACAATTCTCCATCAACAAGTTTTAGAATATCATGTGTTACATTACATCTTGCAAAAACCACTCCGTCTTCCTTTGCACTTGTTGTTAATTCAATGGCAGGTTTGGATTTTATGACAGTGGCTTGGATAAGATCATTAACTTGATACATTTTCTTGACATCTGAAACATATTCAGTTGACATTTTTGCTATATGTAGTGTACCTACAGTATAATTCCCCACAGACCGTTTTTCGTCTTTTACTTTCAATACCTCTACTGAAACCATACTATCTCTTACGGACTGAACTCTTCCAAAGACAATATCACCTTCATTTATTTCTACAGGTGTTGAAACAGAAGGTTTGATACTGACTACCATATTCTGATTATCTTCCTTTAATTCTCCACAAATTCCTGCAAATAATTCACCATTCTCCTCATAAACTCCGTTTCCAGGCATGTATTCCATAGCACTGCCTACAGGGTCCCCAGGTTGTTTCATATGTCTATCGCAGAGAAGCTATGTGATAAAGTATTGCTTTCTGATTATCTACATCCTTGTTGTGAAATGGCATGCTTCTATTAATTGGAAAATCAAATTCATATCCCATCTCAATCCTTCCCCCTCTATTATCTACTAATTTCTCAATAAAACTTCTTGTTTCAGCCATATGAATAGTCCATACATGGTCAGATATTTCCAATGCTTTTTCAAGAAAAATTCGGTCTGCTCCAGGCCTCTGTGATCCAAATGGCGGATTCATTATGACTGTATCAAATTTTTCAGTTATATTATCTACAGCAGAACAAATCCATTTGATTCTCAGATTATTCTTTTTAGAGTAATTGATAGCTATATCCAGTGAATTTTTGTCTATTTCAAAACCTGTAACGTCAGCTCCAAGTAAAGCAGCTGCAATTGCTAATCTTCCGGTTCCACAACCTAAATCAGCTATCTTTCCAGAAAGATTGCCTGCTGAACTCACTTTTTCTATTATTTCAAAAGCAATATCAGGCGGAGTTGAGTACTGTTCAAGTTCAGGGATAGGTTTTTCAAAATCTGGAGAATTAAATAATATTTTACTATTCATCAATTTTTTCTAATTTTATCATATCCATCGCTTAATACTCCATCTCCGCTCTCAATCATTTTATCTAAAAGTCTTTCAGTTTGTCTTCTATTAAATCCTTTTTCATCCATCAAATCTAATATTTCGTTTTTATCCATTCCTTCAGGAGGGCCGTTAGTAATTAAATCTAGTAATATCATTCTTGGATCTGTTTCTTTCCTTCTTTGTTTTGCATCCATGCCAGAGAATGCATAATCAACGTCTCCTCTCAGAGTTACTGATAGGAATAAATTCATCAGATCAATAGCATGATCTGCATGCTTTACCTCAACTGTATCAGATAGGTACATTTTTGCATCTGCTTCAGCAAGTCTTATAATCGATTCTAACTGTCTTGGAGTTATTGGCATCGTTTTATCTTGATCATCTACACTGTGGTACCTTCTACGAAGTCCTGTGTAATATTCTTTTATCTTTATTTGAGCTTGTGTTGACATCACAGGTCTGAGTTTCTTTGCGTAACCTATGTATAATTTCAGGAGTCTTGAATCTATAGGCCCTTCTAAAGATCGTATCGCTAACTCATCTTCCTCACCTGCTTCGAGTACCTCTCCCGCTAGATGACTCTGTATGATTCTATCTGCGAGTCGACTGTCCTTTTCAGGGTCTGGTTTGTCTTCAATGATAAAGAATATGTCGAATCGGCTAAGCAAAGAGACTGGCATGTTGACTTGAGGAGGTAGTGGCATAGTCATATCGAATCTACTCCTTCTCGGATTTGCAGCAGCTAGAACAGAGCATTTAGATTTCAACTGTGCATTAATTCCAGCTTTTGCAATACTGATAGTCTGCTGCTCCATCGCTTCATGCATTGAGGATCTGTCTTCATCTGACATTTTGTCTATTTCATCAATGCAAGCTATTCCGCCAGAAGCAAGTACCAAAGTTCCAGCTTCTAGCGTCCATCTTCCCTCACCAAATTCATCTCTCACAGCAGCAGCAGTCAATCCTGCAGCAGACGTAGATTTTCCTGTGGCCATAACTCCTCGTGGTGCAATTCTTGCAGCCGATCTAAGCAATTGGGATTTTGCTAGACCCGGGTCCCCCATCATCAACATGTGAATGTCACCCCTGATTCTCGTTCCATCGGGTAATTCTTTGTCAACCCCGCCGAATTGTTGTAACGCTAAGGCTCTTTTCTCCCATTCCATGCCATAGATTGTGGGTGAGATAGAATCTCTTATTCTTTCTACAATGTCTTCTTGCTGTGCTAATTCCTTTATTTCTATCAATTCACTAGCACTAGGCTCTATAGCTTCATCTTCACCTATTTTCTCATCAATACCATGTGCATAAAGGTAAATATCAAATTCACTCTTTTGCCTCCTTCCTTGATATTGAGTTTTAGGTTTTATTATGCCAACAACAGCTACTCTGTCTCCTGGTTGGATTTTATGTGCCAATGAACTCTCAAAATATGCAGTCAGTCTTTCAGGCTGGGCTCCAGGCGGTAGGTCCTCTGGATATTCCTGTATTTCTATCTTTTGTGAATCAATGAATTGCGATAGATCATCTCTTAGTTTGAATTCAGTGCATTTACATGTTTCAGCAGTGCAACGCGTAGGTTCTTTCATTGTGAAAAAATCTTGTATGTATGAATTTCTGTGTCTTTCCCAGTCACATTCAAAGAGTCCAATTTCCATTCTAGGTCTCACTGGAGTTGCTTTTCTAACTAGTCCTTTCAATCTAACAGTTCTGTACAAGTGTTCTTTTCGCAGCCCACTTATTTCAACGTCGTAAAGATCTCCAGGTATTCCCATAGGAACCACATCTAGACTTATTTTGGTTCTATGTTCCTTTCTTACTCTCTTTTTTGTATCTTCATCAATAAATTCTTGGACTACAAGTTTGGCGGCCTCCAAGGCTTCATCCAAGTTCCATCTCAGATTGCTTGATAGTCTTGCATTAAAATCAGCTACAGCTTCCCATGTTACCCGAATAGCTCTTTCCCCATCAGGATATTCCCTTGCAATCTTCTGTATTTCGTCACCATAGGTAGGTATATTCAGTTCATCAATTCCCTTCCCTCTACACTTAGGACAAATAGCCCCACTTTCCTCTCCCGTTCCTTCACAAACGTTACACTTTGGTGCAGTGTAATCCTTCCCAAATTTATCTACAGGACGATTTCTAGAGTCCTGAAAGAAGGAGCGCCAGAGCTCCATTAGTTCAT
>TARA_B100000686_G_scaffold355344_1_pt1 | contig 12695 bp, 10 predicted proteins | sample TARA_B100000686 | Tara Oceans TARA_B100000686 (sample SAMEA2622733) | marine metagenome | biome: marine biome (ENVO:00000447); feature: marine epipelagic mixed layer (ENVO:xxxxxxxxx); material: "saline water (ENVO:00002010), including plankton (ENVO:xxxxxxxx)" | depth 150 m
GAAATGTTGCACAATTTGCTACTGAAAAAGTAATGCAGCTTGGTGCAAAAGTTGTAACTCTTTCAGATTCTTCCGGTTCTATTTATGATGAAGCTGGAATTGATACAGATAAATTGTTTTGGTTAATGGATCTAAAAAATAACCGAAGAGGAAGAATCAAGGAGTATGCAGATGAATTTGGATGTATTTACATGGAAGGCGAGCGTCCATGGTCTGTGAAATGTGAAATTGCTTTACCATGTGCAACACAAAATGAAATCAATAAAGTTGATGCTGAAAATTTAGTTAAAAATGGAGTAAAAGTTGTTGCGGAGGGAGCAAATATGCCTTCCAATCCTGATGCAATTAATGTTTTCCATGAAAGGAATGTAATGTTTGGACCTGGTAAAGCTGCTAATGCAGGTGGAGTTGCAACAAGTGGCTTAGAAATGAGCCAGAATAGTATGCGCTTAAAATGGACTCGAGAAGAAGTTGATAATAGGCTGCAAATAATCATGAAGGATATTCATCAAGCTTGCGTAAATCATGGTAATGAAGGAAGCCGTATTGATTATGTTAAGGGTGCAAATATTGCAGGATTTATTAAAGTTGCTGATGCAATGCTGGATCAAGGTGTGGTGTAAAATCTATATTCCAGAAGATTCTTCCTCATCCATTTGTATTTTTTTTTCTGTCGCAGGTAATTCAATTGTCCCTCTTCCTGTCAACCCATCTAATAAAGTAATTAGAGGTTGATTAAATGAATAATGGTCTACGAAAGCTCCGCTGCTTATTTTAGGTTGATCCTGAAGCCAACCTTCATTAAGGATATCTTTTGAATTATTAGGATTAATGGTAATATATCCAATGTGAAGGCTGGTTATATTCTGAAAAAAATGGCTTCCGAATGATGGATCAATTGGTATTTCTTCTATTCCTACCTCAATTATGATTTGAGCCTCACTTATTTGCCGCCAATTAACAGGGATACCAAGCCATGGATCTGCAGATCCCCACCTTCCAGGTCCTATTAGAATATAATGTTTTTTATTTTTGAATCTATTATTAAAATCTTCTATCTCCCTTGCAATCTTGTTTGTCTTGCTTAAATCAAATGTATCTGGTCGAACATATAAAATATCATAAATATTATCAATGATTCCATCACCTAGCGTGATGTTGCTTATACAAAATATATTTTCTTTATCAATTTTTTTTTCTTTTATGGATTTTAGACCAGATAAAACCATTGGTTTAATTTGCAAAATAGAAAAAATAGCTTTTTGATTTTGATCTTGAAATAAATTGACTGCAAACTCTATTTCAACAGGGCAACCAAGAGAAGCTTTTCCTAATGTCAATAACATTTTTAATATATCTGCTAAAGGAATTAAGTCCATTTTGAGTATAGGTGCAAAAGAAACTATTCTTTTACCTTCTATATTTAAAGTGTCTCGCAATCTATTGTCATCAATAGATAGTACACTACCTACCCATTTTAATACGCCGTCTATTTCTGCTTCTTTCAAGCTGTATTTTGTTAAATCTTGATTGATATTCTTTTCTATGTTATCTGTGAGGTCTAATCCATAAAAATGGTTTTGAGAACTTTGAAGCGTGGATCTGGTTGAATAAAACTGTGGATGTATTTTTGGATATTTTGGAGAGATTCTGATACATTTACCTCCATCAACAATATTTTTTCCAAATCCAAGTGAAAGATATGCCACACCTTCATCTCTTTTCATATAAGAGACTGGATAATAATTAATACTTTTAATAATTCCGCTTATAGAAGGATAGTATCGACCACTGCTATACTCTTGTCCAGCAATTTCCATAATTATAACTGCCATTTTCTCTTCTTCAATGCGATGAGCTGTATTATATAATAATGCCCTGGAGTCTCCTTTGAATATTGAAGCATAGATCAGTTTAATGGTTTTCAGTACATCATTCAGTCGATCCTTAAAATTTTCTTGATTGTTTGGCAACATGAAAGTTTCATAAGCACCTGCCAAAGGTTGATACTGAGAATCTTCTAATAAAGACGAAGATCGTACAGCCAGAGGTTTAGTATTCTCTTGAAGATAAGATTCTAATTTTAAAATAATATCTAATGAAAAACGTGATTCTAAAAATAATTTTTCCAATTTTTGATCATCTACTATCTTAAGAGCCTTACTCCATAAATCATTATCTTTCATAAAACGGTCATATTCGTCTGTGCCGATTACTGCAGTTTGAGGAATATTAATGATGATATTTTCAAATTGATTTTGGATTCCAGATTGATTTAACATTTTTCTTGCAAAAGCTAGACCTCGGGCTTTCCCTCCTAAAGATCCTCCACTTAGGCGAGAAAATTCTAATTGGTAATTTCTTTTTTTTCCAGGGTTATAGTCCACAACTAAGTTTGAATTATCATTTTTAGTTGGAAACTTTAAATGGTCTAAGAGAAGTTTTCTTAGTTCTTTACCAGTTTTATAATCTCGGATATCTACAGGTCTAAGTCGAGAAGCTAGAGCAAATTCAGTTCTTGCAGCTAGCCAATTTGAAAAATGATTATATTGGGCATGATATAGCAACGATTCCTCGGGAACACTTTCAATATTTTGAATAAATTCAGACAGATTACTTGCTTTCATTACTTTACTATCATTCGCTAAGCGGAAAATAAAATCTCCAAAACCGAAATTTCGTGTAATAAATAAACGTAGGTCGTTAAGCATGGTTTGGGATCGTTTGTACAGAAATTGTGCCTTATGTTCAATTGCTAATGCTTTATTTGTTTTATCATTGGATTGTAGCATCACAGGCATACTAGGCTCAATAGAGCGAACCCATCGTATAAACTTGAATCCTGCCTCTGAATCTTTTTTCCCATTTCGGAAGAAACGGATATCAGAAATAACACCAATTACATTGCGCCCATATCGTTTGATGAATTTTTCTGCCGTTTCATAATTAACAGTTAACAATACCTTAGGTCTTCCTCTTAAATGTAATAATCTTTGAGCATGATTTAGACTTTTGTTTACTAGGTTTTTTGTCTGATGCATTATTTCTTTATAAATCAATGGTAAAAGTATTGAATACATTCGGGGAGAATCCTCAATAACTAAAATGGCTCGCACATCTCCCCTTAGGATATCGAGTTTAGCATTCTGGCGGTCTTCAGCATATTTAATAATTGCAGGAAAAACAGATGCATCACCAGACCAGATAAATACACGATCAATAGCTTTAGTGGAGATATTTTCTGGTAATTGCTTCAATTCTGTTTCGTCAAAGGCAAGTAGTATAACTGGTTTTCGCGGATATTTCTTTTTGATAATAGTACCAAGAGAAATTGGATCTTGGTCCTCAATTCGTAGCATTACAATTACCATATCAAATTTCTTTTTTTTTATTGCTTCAAGAGCATCAAAACCTGTGGAAACTCTATTGACACGAGGTGCATAATTAAAATTCATACCTAGATACTCTGTGAGTATTTGTTCTGTAAGTTGTCCATCTTCTTCAAGAATAAAGGCATCATACGGACTGGCTACAAGTAATATTTCGTGTACACGGTGAGGCATTAAATCCTGAAAGTCAGTAATAGATTTTTTACCTTTTAAAATGTCAATCATAGTGAAAGTTAGTTAAAATAACTTTCTAAAAGTAATAGGAAGGAAGTAGATCTAGTAAGTCAGAAGGACATATCCTAATTTTATTAATCAAAATATATCCAATAATTAATATCTTATTAATATTGGTAATTATGAAAACTCATAGTAGTGATTTGCTTGCATTCTAAAATAAAATCTGATTTATTATTTTAAATGATACGAAACCTTAAAGTATTTGACTTAAAACATAAACATGTTCTAATGCGTGTAGATTATAATGTACCAATGAAAGGAGAACAAGTAGCAGATAATTTTAGAATTAATGCATCTCTGCCAACTATAAATTATATGCTAGAAGAAGGTGCTGCTTTGGTACTTATGTCTCATCTTGGTCGACCAAATGGTATTTCACAACCAGATTTAAGTTTGATGCCTATAGGAGAAGAATTGGCTGGATTGCTAGAAATACCAATTAAATTTTCCCATGATTGTATTTCTCAGAATGCTATCGATACATCTCTAGGGCTGAAGCCAGGAGAGATTCATCTTTTGGAAAATCTTCGCTTTCATAAGCAAGAGGAACAAAATGAACCAAAATTTTCAAGACAGATTGCAAGGCATGGATCTATATTTATTAATGATGCATTTGGTACATCGCATAGATCCCATGCATCAAATGTAGGGGTAGTAAAACACTTTAAACATCGTGGTATAGGATTTTTGGTAGAAAAAGAAATGATATTTTTAGATAATATTATACGAAAACCAAACCGTCCTTTAGCTGTAATATTAGGCGGAGCTAAAATTAAAAATAAATTATCTCTTATTCAGACGTTAATTAATAAGGCAGATATTATATTTATTGGTGGCGGGATGTCATTTACATTTCTTAGAGCCAAGGGGAAGGAAATAGGAGAATCATTAGTTGAAAAAAGCATGCTTTCAACTGCTAAAGGTATTATAAATCAGGCTAGAATAAAAGGTGTTAAAATTGTTTTCCCTGATGATTTTATTTGTGGTCAAAGCTTAGATGATCAAAATCCGAAAGGATCTTTTAATGTTAATTTATTTCCAAAAAAACTCATGGGGCTAGACATAGGTCCAAATACAGTAAAAAAGTTTATTAGTGAATTGAATAAAGCTAATACTGTGATTTGGAATGGCCCTTTAGGTTTATTTGAAATTGAAGGCTATCATTATGGAACTTACAAGATTGCTAAATATCTTTCTGAATTTAACAAAAATGGGAAAACAGTAATTATTGGAGGAGGAGATACTGCATCAGCAATAAACCAGTTTAAATTAACAGAAAAAATGTCCCATGTATCTACTGGAGGTGGGGCATCACTTGAACTATTAAGTGGGAAGAGATTACCAGCTTTAGAAAGTTTAGATTTTTAAAATGAATATAACTCCTCTCGTTGCAGGAAATTGGAAGATGCATAAGACTCCATCAGATGGTAAATCCTTTGTTTCTGAAGCAATCAATTTGCTTTTGGATATAGAATACATTTCTGTCATTTTCAGTCCACCGTTTACGGGTCTTTTTGACATGGATGTTAGTCCACCATTCTTTAAAGCAGCGCAAAACTGTCATTGGCAAGACTTAGGGGCCTTTACAGGAGAAATCTCTGTCCCGATGGTTAAGGATTGTGGTGCATCTTATGTAATCTTAGGCCATTCTGAACGTCGTCATATATTTGGTGAGATGGATAGAGAAATCAATCGCAAAGTTCACGCGGTCTTAAATGGAGGTTTGAAACCTATACTTTGCATAGGTGAAACTCTTGAGGATAGAAAGGCTCAAAAGACTGCGGATGTTTTAAGAAAACAGCTTATTGAAGGTTTGTCCAATCTAACTTCGGTTAATAATATAATAATTGCCTATGAGCCAGTTTGGGCAATTGGTACTGGAATTACAGCAGAAGAAGATCAAATTAAATCTGCACATACAATTATACGAGAAATTTTATTTGGCAACTTCAAAGATATAGATTCTTTACCCATAATTTACGGAGGATCGGTGAAATCGAGTAATGCAGGTACTCTAATTCAAATCGATGGTGTTAATGGTTTTTTAATTGGTAGTGGAAGCTTAGATTTAACATCTTTTATATCCATAGTTAATTGTGTTGAACAGTATCAAATGAGGAAGTAATGATCGGATTTTTAATTATTTTACATACAATAATTAGTGTTTTATTAATTATAGTTGTATTAATGCAGGCAAGCCAGGGTGGGGGTCTATCTGGTACGTTTGGTGGCCAAGCTGCTAGTAGTATTTTGGGAGGACAAAGTGCTGGTAATGTTTTAAGTCGAATTACAACATGGTTAGCAACCTTATTTTTATCGTTGGCAGTGGTCATTAGTATGCTAAGTGGACCATCAGATAGTGGCACATCGTCTATTGTCAAAAAAGCCGCAGAAGAAAGACTTATAATTCCTGGGGCTGAGCAGATTCCTATACTTGATCAAGATGAAGAAATTCTTGATTTAGGTGGAAATGAATAGAAAGTAAAGCCGAAGTGGTGGAACTGGTAGACACGCTGTCTTGAGGGGGCAGTGGGGGAGACCCCGTGCCGGTTCGAGTCCGGCCTTCGGCACTGAATTTAATTAGTATATGATAGTTTAATTATGTCTGCTTTTTAAAATTAGGATTATATTTAATTCTATAGACTTTAAACAGGGTCTTCAAAAAGAACTTGTATATATAATCGATTGACTAAATTTATATTTCAGATTTTTAATAAATCCAAAATATTTCTTACAATTGTTCACACTTCCCATTTAATTCACACCGGTTTAGATTCATGGTCTATCCACCTGTGATGAATAATAAAATTATCTATCTAATTATTTTCCTTTTACTGGTATCACCAGCTATGCCGCAAGATATTTCAATATTCTTTTTGAAAGATGGATCAATTGTCCAAGGTACGGTTGTGAATGAAAATCAGAATCGGATTTTCTTAAAAACTGAACAAGGTACTATTAAAATTCTAACTATGGATATATTAGGTCGAGAAGATTTAGCACGAAGAGGAGACCTTTCATTTATATCTGATAGGGTAGATCATCTTAAAAATCACGTTAACCATCTAACTGGAAAACTCGATAAGTTAAACGATTCTCTAAAAATAGTTTTGGATAATTTATCTTTAAATTATCAAGAACTAGATGGATTGCAAGGTGAATTTGAGATTGATTTATTAAGACTCCACTCTCAAAGTAGAGAGCAGAAAAAACAGATTCAATATATGCAGGATGACGGAGTAAATAAACGTGTAGACATTGCTGCTAATCGCCAGAATTTGGGTGGGCTAAAAGACACAGTTGAATATTATGTCACTGAATTTAAGAAGGCAAATCAAGAATTGCAGACTACAACCAATACAGCTTTCTTGCTTACTGGAACAGTATCAAATACTCGAAAAGAACTTCAAGATATATTTCAGGATCAAATTAACCAGAAAAATCGAATTGATATAATGGCTGGTTCTATAGCGCATTTGATTCAAGAAGTTCAGGAAGTTAGCGCTAGTTTTGCTGCTGTTGAATCTGCCATTGATATGAATGGAAAATCAATTGATGCGTTAAGTTCGGCACTTGATGATAAAGATAAGGCTATTAATGAAAAGATTGATAAGTCAATTACAATTCTAAATCAAGAAATTGACCAAGCAGTCCGTGAATACACCAGTCGTATTAAATTAGTTGAGAATGCCTTAAATGACGAAGTTGATAAAAGCATGCGCACTAGAAAGAAAATAGAATTAGATATAAAAGATCAGTCAGCTAATTTTGATAGAAAACATGAAAAAATTGCAAAGAGGTTAGATGAGTTAGAAAAGAATTTCTTTACAGTTGAGAGTAATATTGATTCCCATTTGGAAAATATAAAAAATAGTATAGATAGATTGAACAATGAATTAAAAAAGGTGAAAAAATCAATCGCGGAAAAAGAATAAATTAATATTAAATCTCTCACTTTTTTTCTTCCATGCAAAATAGAAGATAATTATATTAAAATTTGCTGGTAGATTTTTGATTTTATCTTAACATTAATCCAATATAAGATTACGAGGATACTATGGCCCAAATAATTAAAATAATTATTGTTTATTATTGTTTTCTAAAGATATCCTACGGACAAAGCCCCGATGAATTGCTTTCTATGGCAGAAAACCAGATGTCAAATGGAGAATTGATACTTGCTCAAAAAAGTCTCCATGACGCGTTAAATGCAGATCCATCTTTTGCACCGGCTTTAAAGGCATTGTCAAAATTAGCTTTGCATCGTGGTGACTTACCTGGTGCAAACCAATATTCAATTCAAGCAGTGCAAGCCGATGAGGATTTTAGGGAATGGTCTAACAAGATTACAAAGATTACAGAAAGGATACAGAATGGTAGACGAAATATAGAACAAGGTTTGTTTGAAGAAGCAGTGGATGAATACTCTGCTATTTTGAATGAACATCCATATTTTCCAGAAGCAGCTTTTTATATTGGACTAACACGTTTTAGACAAAAAGATATCGAAGGAGCGGCAGCTAATTTCAAAATGGCTATCGATATTTACCCTAATCATAAAAAAGCTAGAAAAGGTCTAGATAATGTCACAAAACAATTTTTAAATAATGGTAATAAAGCTTATAAACGTGGAGATATTGAAAAAGCTACAAATTATTATAGAAAGGCATTAGAATTTGATGACCAGTTCTATCTTGCATATTTCCAACTTGGAGTACTAGAAAAGAAAATGGGTAATTCTGATAAAGCAATCTCAAATTTAAACAAAGTTATAGAAATAAAACCTGAACATGATAAATCGTGGTTTACACTTGGAACGGCTTATGAAGCAGATGGTAATTTTGATCAAGCAATCGTCCACTATACTAAAGCTATTGATATAAATCCTAGTTATTCAAAGGCATATGGAAATTTGGGAAAGATTTATACTGATAAAGGGGAATTCAAAAAGGCTGAAGATATTTTAAAGACGGTAATACAAATTGATGAAAAATATGCAGATGGATTTATGCACTTAGGCATATTATATATAAATCAAAAATTATTTGATTTAGCAGTGGAAAATCTCGATAAGGCCACAGAATTAGATAAAAAAGATTTTAATAAATTTTTCCATCTAGCGAGTGCATATAATTCTTTGAAAGATTGGGATTCTGGGAGAACAGCTGCAATGAAGTGTACAGAATTGCAAAAGCGTTTCGGAGGAGGATGGTTTGAATTAGGTGTATCAGAAATGGGGAAAAATAATAAGACACGTGCAAAACGTTACTTTGATGAGGCTCATAAAGACCGAAACTGGAGAGAATTATCAGCTAGAAAAATTGATGAAATTAATAACCCTATGAAATATCAAAAGTAGATAAATATGTATGATTCAGCCGTAAAAGGTATAGTTTTTGACTTAGATAATACTCTCCTAGATTTTATGAAAATGAAGGAATTTGCTGTAAAAGCAGCTGTGAAAGGAATGATTGAAGCTGGTCTAAGCCTCGATGAGGATGAATCTTACAATCAAATTATTAAAATATACGAAGATATTGGTTGGGAGAATCAGAAAGTTTTCAATGTTTTCATGGAAAAAACTATTGGCAAAGTAGATAATAAATTTCTTGCAGCGGGGGTTGTAGCATATCGAAGAGCTCGTGAAGCAAATCTAATGGCTTATCCAAATGTAAACCGTACATTGATGGCTCTAGTTAAAAAAGGGATTAAATTAGCTGTGGTTTCTGATGCTCCTAGTAGAGAAGCCTGGATGAGGATATATTATTTGAATTTGTACCATTTTTTTGATGCTGTAATAACATATGATGATTCGGGGCATAGAAAACCTTCAGCAAAACCTTTCCAAATGGCATTAGATTCTTTAGAAATTAATTCAAAACAGACTATTATGGTGGGTGATTGGCCAGAACGAGATGTTGTTGGTGCAAAACAAATTGGTATGCGTACTGCATTTGCTTGTTACGGTGATACCTTTGGGACAAAGCATTCTGGAGCAGACTGGGATCTGAATGATATTTATGAGCTTGTAGAAATTATTGAAGAGATTAACGGTAGTGTCTGAAATATTTATTGGTGTGGATATTGAAGATATTTCTAGAATACGTTCAGTTATTCAAACAAGCGGTAACAAGTTTTTAAACAGGGTCTATACAAATAAAGAACAAATCTATTGTCAAAAAAAGGCAGATCCAGCTATTCATTTTGCAGGAAGATTTTGTGCAAAAGAAGCTTTGATTAAAGCGTTGAAGTCATCGGGTATTGAAGAACATATCCCTTGGAAAGCTATAGAAATTGATTCAACGGAAAGCAGAAAACCTGAAGTAAATCTTAGTGATAATTACAATGGGATTAGTCAGGTATCTATATCTCATACTGAAACTCAAGCGATAGCATTCGCTTTATTTTATACTAAATTATGAGATTGTTGACGCGAGAACAGGCCCGTGAGTTAGATAATCTTACTATGGTAGAAATGGGAATAGAAGGAAAATCTCTTATGGGCAATGCGGGAAAAGAAGTTTCAACAATAGTAAAAAATATGATCGTTGATATAGATAGATATAAAATATTTATTATTTGCGGAAAAGGTAATAATGGTGGCGATGGTTTTTCAGCTGCAGCTGAACTTTTTATTGATGGATTTGATGTGGAAATTCATTCATTACTCAGTGGTAATTACATTGCTGGCGATGCACGGTTTTATTATCAGAAATGTATTGATTTAAATATACCTATTTCATATGGTTATGATTTACCTCAAAATAAAAAATTAGATCTGATTTTGGATGCGTTGCTTGGTACTGGGTTTTTTTCTCCTTTGAAAAAGGAACTAATTCCCTGGATAAAGTGGATAAATGCTTCCCAGGCTAAGGTTGTTTCTTTAGATATCGCATCAGGCTTAGATAGTAATTCAGGCTTGGCCCTATCAGAATGTGTGAAGCCAAATACCACTATAACCTTTGGGAATCCAAAAATTGGAATGATTATTAGGCAAGGAAAAAGATATTCGGGTAGATATTTTGCAACTGATATTGGTTTTCCAAATTTAGATAAAATAAAACTTCCAGGATTAAAATGGGAATTATTTGATGAAATAACTGTAAAAAGAATATTACATAAACCCAAGGATGATACTGATAAATATAATCAGGGGAAAGTACTTGTAATAGCTGGATCAGAAGGAATGACTGGCGCTGCTATTCTTTCATCTATGGGTGCATTAAGATCTGGTTGCGGTTTAACGATTACAGTAGTTCCAGAATCATTACATACAGTATTTGAAACAAATATAATTGAGGGAATGACCCTGGCCCTTCCTGATAATAAATCTGGATATCTAGTTGAAAAAAATTTAGATGAAATATTGGTTAAAAGTAGATGGGCTGATGCTTTAATTATTGGTCCAGGTCTAGGAAGAAATCAAAGTACTCAGGAGCTTATTCGCGAATTGGTATTAAAAGTAACTGTTCCTATTGTTTTAGATGCAGATGGATTATATCCATTTGCATCTAAAATTTCTGATTTAAATCAACGGGAATATCCACTGATTATTACACCGCATTTAAGAGAATTGGGATCTCTACTATCTATTGATAGTGAACGAATTAAGATAGATTTTCCACGAATAATGACAGAAATGATGGAAAGTTTTAAACACATTGCTTTAATAAAACAGGTTCCTATATGTATTTTTAATAATAGGCAAGCTACAATAAACTCAACTGGAAATCCTGGGTTGGCTACAGCTGGTACTGGAGATATTCTTTCAGGTATGATTGGAGGTTTTTTGGCTAGTGGAATTAATATAAAATACGCAGCTGGAATTGCTGCTTTTATACATGGTAAAGCATCTGATGAATTAGTAAAAACAAATGGTTATCGCGGTCAAATTGCTACCGATATATTATCAACAATCCCAAAAGTAATTGCTTCTTATGAGTATTTATAAAAGATTATTTTTTTTTTATTTAATCTTGATATTGATAGTATCGAGTATTCCTGGAAATTCTATGCCAAAAAATTGGTTTTCCCTCGGCTGGGAAGATAAATTTTACCATATTATAGAATATAGTTTATTAGGTATCCTTATCTATCTTGCATATTATTCCGAATTAAATAAACCATTTTATATTTTTATTTCTTTCGGATTTATTTTTGGTACTTTAGATGAATTATACCAGTCATTTATTCCTGGTAGGTTTCCTAATGCGTTTGATATCATTGCAGACGGAGTTGGAGTAACTTTAGGGTCAATCTCAACACATTTTTTCAGGAAAAATGTTTATGATTGAACAATTAAGAATAAAAGACTATGCTATAATTAAAGAACTCAGTCTTGATTTGCATGAAGGTCTTACTGTTATAACTGGAGAGACCGGGTCAGGAAAAACCATCTTATTGGATGCTCTTGCTGTAGCGCTGGGATCTAAAGCAGATAGATTAATGGTCCGAAATGGTGCGGAACGAGCTGTTATGGAAACAATAATATCAGGGAATACAGTTCGTAGGTTAGTATCAAATAAAGGTAACACTAAAGCCTTTTATAATGATGAGCCAGTGACTTTAAATTCCTTAAAAAAACAAATGGAAACATCAGTTGATTTTCATGGGCAATATGATCAGCAAATGATCCTTGATGTCAAAAACCATATATTATATTTAGACCGATACTGTGGTATTGATAGGGATGTAAAAGAAATCCAAGATTTATTTCAGGAAATTATGAAATCACGTACTGAACTTGATAATCTGTGTAAATCATCTCTTGATCGCAAAAATCATCTAGAGTTATTAAACTTTCAGGCTAGAGAAATTGATGCAGTATCTATTTCTATAGATGAAGATAATGAACTTGATAAAGTATATCGTAAGCTTTGTAACTTGAATAAAATAAATGATAGACTACATGATATTCAATATAATATAATTGATGGAGATAATACGGCGGTAGATATGATTAATCAATCGTTGCGTGATTTAGAATCTTTGTGTAAATACGATGAAGGTTTGAATATTATTAAAGAATTAATGCAGGATGCAATTATAAATCTTCAAGAATCGGGATCA
>TARA_B100000686_G_scaffold355277_1_pt1 | contig 12693 bp, 10 predicted proteins | sample TARA_B100000686 | Tara Oceans TARA_B100000686 (sample SAMEA2622733) | marine metagenome | biome: marine biome (ENVO:00000447); feature: marine epipelagic mixed layer (ENVO:xxxxxxxxx); material: "saline water (ENVO:00002010), including plankton (ENVO:xxxxxxxx)" | depth 150 m
CAAAACACCCTGTATTGCGCCGTCCTCCCCACCGGGTCCATGCAAAGCAATCCAAACACGATCAAAACCCTTGGCGCCTAAATCGGCTAAATTGTGTTTTGCGGTATCCCAACCGTAAGCATCGACACCACGTGCGTTTAGCGCTCCTAGCACTGACTTGCCAGTCCTTAATGAAATCTCTCGTTCACTGGAAAATCCACCATAGACAACGGCAACCCGCCCAAAATCAGTAGCGTCTGAAACTGCTATGCGTTCATCATGGCTAAGCGCAATCATGCAGCTTCTCTCCCGATGATTAGCACTTCTGGGACCAGTTCAATACCAGTTGCATCTGCAACAGTCTGATGAATGTGTAAAATTAAATTTTCCACATCAAGCGCCGTCGCATTACCTCGATTGATAATGAAATTAGCATGTTTGTCAGAGACCTCAGCATTCCCAATGCGGCAACCCTTTAGCCCACAAGCTTCAATTAATCGTGCTGCATAATCATTCGGTGGATTACGGAATACGGAACCACAACTGGGCAAACCTAGCGGCTGTGTCTCTTTTCGTCGTGAAAGCATTTCTTTATAGCGGTCCATACTTGCCGCAATATTAGAATCGAACTCCAGCTCAGCACCAACAAACCACTCATCAATTGGGCCTGATACACTTCGATACCCAATTTGGTAATCGTCAGGCACACGCTCACGGAGTTCACCCCGCCTATCAATAGTCCTAACAAGTCGAACTAGCTCCCACGTCTCACTGCCGTGAGCACCAGCATTCATAGCAAGAGCTCCACCTAAGGTTCCAGGTATACCAGCAAAAAACTCTGAAGGCCCAAGCCCTAATCGGACACATTGACGTGAAAGCTGCGTACAAGGAATACTTGAACCCACACGAACCACTTGTTCACCTAGATACTCAAACGAAGTGAAAATTCTTGCCGTAGCAATTACTACACCCGGCAAACCACCATCACGGACAAGCAAATTGCTACCAAGTCCAAGCCAAAAGATTGGTATATCAGCTTCTAGGTTATAGAGAAACTGTGCCAAATCTTCCACGCTATGCGGCCTGAATAGCATGTCTGCTGTCCCACCGATACGCCACGAAGTGTGGCGACTCATTGGTTCATTCTTGAGAAATTCACCATTCGCATGCGGAACATTAGGCAAAGCGCTCATCTATGCACCTTCAGTTGGGGGCCATGAGCTAATAGGTCTGGTAGATTCTTAGCGAAACTCCCTATATCACCGGCGCCCATTGTAAGCACAAGATCACCATCCTGAATTAATTCTTTCAGCACTGCTGGCAATCGGTCCAGCGATTCGATAAACACGGGCTCTACGCTACCTCGCCCGCGTACTGCCCGTGCTACTGTACGACCATCAGCACCAGCTATCGGTTCTTCTCCCGCCTCATAAACCTCAAGTAGCACAAGAACATCCGTCTGACTAAGTACAAATGCGAAATCATCCATTAAATCGCGTGTCCTTGTATATCTGTGCGGTTGGAATACAAGTACTATTCGTTTCCCAGGCCAACCAGCACGAGCAGCAGCCAAAGTCGCAGCAATCTCCGTTGGATGGTGACCATAATCATCAATCAGCATAACTTTGGCGTTTTTCGCTCTAATTTCACCTAGGCATTGGAACCGACGTTCAATGCCTTCAAAGTTATTAAGGGCTCTAACGACATGATCATCGCTAATTTGTAGTTCAGCGGCTACAGCGATTGCTGCCAATGCATTTCTAACGTTATGTATCCCCGGCAAAGCAAGACAGATATGCATGGAGTGTCTATGCTCTTTTCGAATCACATCGAAATGCGTTTCTAGCCCATCGAATACAATATTTGTCGCCCGGACATCAGCACCAGAATCGATGCCATATGTAATAACTGAACGGCTAACATCACCAAAAATCTGTTTAATTCCGGGATCATCTGCACATAAAATTGAAAGGCCGTAGAATGGAAGATTGTGCAAAAACTGAATAAAGCTAGCCCGTAGCTTTCCTATATCACCCTGATATGTCTCCATATGATCAGCATCTATATTAGTCACTATAGAAAGCATTGGTTTAAGGCGCACAAACGATGCATCGCTTTCATCTGCTTCAGCTACCAAGTACTCACTTTGTCCTAAACGGGCATTCGCGCTCGTGCTCTTTAAACACCCCCCGATAACGAATGTGGGATCTAAATCAGCCTCAGCAAGCACGCTTGCCACAAGACTGGTTGTAGTCGTCTTACCATGAGTACCAGCAACTGCTATCGAGTAGCGGAAACGCATGAGTTCCGCCAACATTTCAGCACGAGGAACAATCGGAAGCTTTGCTATACGTGCTGCTTCGACCTCAGGATTGGAATTATCTACTGCACTTGAAACGACAACGGCATCGGCATTTTCGATATTAGATGCATTATGCCCCACAAAAATTTTGACCCCTTGATCCTCAAGTCTTTTTACCGCAGCGTTATGCTTAAGATCGGATCCTTGCACCACATAACCTAAACTCAGCATCACCTCAGCAATGCCCGACATTCCGGACCCTCCAATGCCGATGAAGTGCACACAATTAATTCGCCGCATACGGTCAATCACGATGACCAACCTGCTGCCATCAAACAATGATCAGTTATTTTGATAAGTGATTCTGGCATCGCTAAAGAACGAGCTTTTCGAGCCCGCACCAACAAATCACTGCGATTTTTTAACCAACTTTCCAGCAAATTCGCCATCGATTCACGAGTCATGTTTCGTTCTTGCATAATTGTCGCCGCGCCAATTGCTGCCATCGCCTGTGCATTTGCTGTTTGGTGGTCATCGACCGCTGCTGGGAAAGGCACAAAAATAGCTGGCAACCCGACAGCTGATAATTCTGCAATGGTCAGAGCTCCCGCTCTACAAACAACAAAATCTGCCCATGCATAGGCCTCAGCAATATCGTTAATAAATGGATACAAAGTGCCCACAACACCACAAGCTCTGTATGTTTCTTTCGCAACGTCGATAGTGCGCTCACCTGTCTGGTGACGAACAATGGGCCGGATTTCTTCGGGCAGCAGTGCAAGCGCTTCTGGGATTACCGTATTTAATGCCATCGCTCCTTGGCTGCCCCCTAACACTAGAAGTCGCATCGCTCCAGTCCGTCCACTAAGGCGGGTATCTGGATCGACTATTGATGAGATATCAACGCGAACAGGGTTTCCAACTGTTTTTGCGCGATCGATTGACTTAAAACTGCCCGGGAAGGCCTGCAGCACAACCCGGGCCAGACGCGCCAGAAGACGGTTAGTTAATCCAGCAACCGCGTTTTGTTCATGAATTACAAGTGGGCAGCATGTCAACCAAGCCGCTAGTCCACCTGGGCCACTAACATAGCCACCCATGCCTAATACAGCCGCTGGCCTGTGCCTCCACATCACAAATAGACATTGAAAAAGTGCACGAATTAGTGAAAATGGGGCAATGAGCAGCGCAAATAAACCTTTACCACGCAAACCGCTAACAATGACCCACTCGATTGGAATTTCGTTTTCAGGAACAACTACAGATTCAAGCCCCCGACGACTGCCAAGCCAGATAACTTCTTTTGTCTCTTTAAGTAGCGCCCGAGCCACAGCAAGAGCCGGATAAACATGACCACCGGTACCACCCGCCATTATAAGAATCGGGCGGTTAGTCATTTTCGCCCTCCTTTTCTTGTACCTGAATTAGCTCGCCATTTAGAGGCCTTTTCTTGGTCTAGTTCATGATAGATACGTAACAAAATCCCGATGCTGACCATAGTTATTATTAGGCTAGAACGACCATAGCTAATTAATGGCAGCGTGAGTCCCTTAGTAGGCAAAAGACCCATGTTGACACCAATATTGACAAATGCCTGAAGCCCCAGCCATGTGCCAATCCCAACAGATAGATACGCTTCAAAGTACCGCTCAAAACTTGCTGCATCTATTGCAAGTCTGAGAATCCTCCATATAAGAGCAGCGAAGAAAACAATAAGAGCCATGGATCCAAATAATCCAAACTCTTCGGCATAAACAGCAAAAACAAAATCTGTGTGTGCATCTGGAAGATAAAAAAGTTTTTGTACACTCTCACCAAGACCCACACCAAACCACTCGCCACGACCAATCGCAATAAGTGATTGCGTAAGCTGAAAACCCTTATCGTAGGGATCCGCCCAAGGATCAAGAAACCCTGTCAGACGTTCAAGCCTATATTGGCGGGTGACAGCTAGAATTACAGCTGCCCCTGCGGCGAGACTAACAAAAATAAAGAAATCTCTTAGCCGTGCTCCAGCCACAAACATCATCGAGAACGCTATTGCTACCAGCAAAACTGCCGCACCAAAATCAGGCTCTGCGAGAAGAAGGCAACAACAACAAAATAAAACAATTATGGGTTTAAAAGAACTAAAAAACTGCTCACCTAAAGCCTTATTATGGCGCACCAAATAACCCGCCAAGTAAATTATCAAACAAAGTCTTGCTATTTCAGACGCCTGCACATTCAGAAATCCAAATCGGATCCAACGAGTGCTACCGTTAACGGTATAACCGACCCCAGGAATAAGAACCGATAAGAGCAGTCCGAAAGCAAAAAGCAGCATCAGTGGTCCAATCCTCCGCCACACATCTAGTGGTAATAACAGGCAAATACCTGCTGCCATCGCACCGATGAAAGCGGCGACCGCTTGCCGGGCAACATAATAGAAAGGATCACCCGTTGAATTATCAGCTACTGAAATGGATGCGGAAGCTAAAATTATTAAGCCGCCTAATAATAATGTGATAGACAGACCTAGCAGCACAGGATCGAGCCGTATTGCATTTCTAAGCTGCATTGGAAATCGGATACTAATATTGCTCTGAGTCATGACAACAAAGCCTCCACTTCACGGGTAAAGTGGTCTCCGCGTTCTTGGTAGCCCTCATACTGGTCATAACTGGCGCACGCAGGCGCTAGCAATACAGTATCTCCGGTCTTAGAAAGCTTGACTGCAAAATTCACGGCTTCAGCAAGTCCTGAAGCACGCTTGATTGGTATCAGACCATTAAATGCACTCTCTAGAGCTGGAGCATCTTCGCCAATCAGCACAACAGCACGCAGGTATTCAGAAGTCGATTTCGCTAAGTGGTCGAAATCGCCTCCTTTCCCCTGCCCGCCCGCAATTAAAACAACGCGCCCCTGTATTGAGGAGATAGACGCTATCGCAGCTGCAACATTAGTTGCCTTAGAATCATTAATGAAAAGTACGCCACGATACCGTCCCACTATTTGCATTCTGTGTGGTAGGCCAGAAAACTCTGACAGTACTGCTAACATCGAAGATAAATCTAAATTCATCAGGTGTCCGGCAGCTAAAGCCGCGAGACAGTTAGCCTGATTATGTATCCCTACTACGTTGAGATCAGTGACCGATAAAAGCGACTTAGATCCATAAGAAAGAAAAACATCACCTGCATCATTGCGTAGCCCGTACCCGTCACCATCAGGCTCATCCAAGCCGAAACTTAGCGACCTTATATCTCTTGGAAAATGTGCAACTGCATCAGCATCACCACGATTAAACACCGCAGATTCTGCCCCACTAAAAATGTGATATTTCGCCTTACGATATTCCTGTTCAGTGGTGTGCCAATCTAAATGATCGGAAGAAATATTTAGCAACACGGCAACCATGACTGGTAAATCTTGCGTTCGCTTCAATTGGAAACTGGAAAGTTCGAGAATATAGAAATCTGGTTTGTCTTTAATTAACAGATCCAGCGCGGGGACACCAAGGTTAGCTCCAGCAAGACTTGATTTGCCAGCACTATCACACATTAAATTTAATAACGTTGTTACAGTACTTTTGCCATTTGAACCTGTCACAGCTACCAGAGGCGCATCGGCTTCGGCGACAAAGAGTTGGATGTCACTAATAACTTCAATGCCGTTGCTGTGCGCTGCTGCAAGAAATGGATGTGAATCTGTAATGCCTGGCGAAGCAATAATTCTCGAAATACCTTTAAGAACTTTTTCTGAGATCTCACCCAGAAAAATTTCAGCCGTGGGATTGATTGTGCAAAGCTCTTCAACACCAGGAGGCTCATCACGAGTGTCAACATATATTGCATCAATATCATTGCGGGTCAGATAACGTGCTACTGACAACCCCGTTTTACCAAGACCGAGAACAAGATCCTTCGTTTTAGCGGACTGTTGCATCGCTGGCTTTATATTCTCCGCTATACTCATCGAATTTTCAGACTAGCCAAACCTATAAGCACCAGAATGACCGTAATAATCCAAAATCTGACAATCACCTTCGGCTCGGCCCATCCTTTTAACTCAAAATGATGATGTAGCGGTGCCATTCGAAAAACGCGCTTACCAGTCAGTTTAAAAGATGCTACTTGAATCATTACTGACAAAGTTTCGACCACAAAAACCCCGCCCATTATTGCGAGGACAATTTCCTGACGAACAACAACCGCTACAACACCAAGAGCTGCACCAAGCGAAAGTGCACCTATATCGCCCATAAATACCTGTGCCGGATACGTGTTAAACCACAGAAAACCTAACCCTGCCCCGGATAAAGCGGCGCAGAATACGAGTATTTCTCCTGTTCCAGCTACGTATGGTATGCCCAGATATTCAGAAAAATTTATATTGCCTGTCACATATGCGAATACACCTAGAGCACCGCCCACCAGTACGGTAGGCATTATTGCTAAGCCATCAAGCCCATCTGTTAGATTTACAGCGTTGGAGAAACCTACGATAAAAATAAATGAAACAATAATTTGAAAAATCCCAAGTGGTATCCATAGGTCCTTAAAATATGGAATGAGTAATGACGTGCTAATTTCGTCAGTCGCCAGTGCAAAAAGCGTAATAGCCGGAATAATTGCTGCGACCGATTGCCAGAAAAATTTATGCCATGCGTTTAGACCAGCGGGGTCCTGCAGAATCAACTTTTTATAGTCATCGACAAATCCTATTGCACCGAAAGAAACAGTCACAAAAAGGACTACCCAAATTAAGTGATTATTCAAATCCGCCCATAAAAATGTACTCATAACAATTGCCGCAATGATGAGTGCACCACCCATAGTCGGTGTTCCCGTCTTTACGATATGAGTTTCCGGTCCATACGTGCGGACAGGCTGCCCGCCTTGGTTAGAGCTAAGTCGTTCAATCATCCGTGGGCCTATGACGAATGAAATCACGAGCGCAGTAAGCGCTCCGAGAATTGCACGCAAAGTCAAATAGTTAAATACGTAAAAACCACTTTCAAACTGTGCAAGATAATTAGTTAAGTACAGAAGCATCTCTAGGCACTCCTCATACTATCTTGAATACCAATGTCTTCTGTGATCGCAAGCGCTTTCACGACGCGCTCCATACCCATAGAGCGACTTCCTTTTACTAATACAGCATCATGCTTAGTAACCAATGTATTCAGTTCTTTTGACAACGCTTCGACGTTCTTAAACCAGCGACCCCCCTCTCCAAATGAGTCGACAGCTTTTCTAGAAAGTGGGCCTGTAGCGAAAAGATTTTCAATGCCAGCTTCTCTGATAAGACAACCAATATGGGCATGTAATAGCTCCGCATCTCCGCCCAACTCCCCCATATCACCGAGGACAAACCAACGGTCACCTTTTTGCGCCGCAAGAAACTCAGCTGCGGCCTGCACACTAATGGGATTAGCGTTATAGCTGTCATCATACAAAGCAGCTCCTACATGGCTTTTCACAGTTTGTAATCGGCCGCCAATCGGACGCACTGTTTCTAAGCCCTTTTGGATTTGCTTTCCACTAATTCCAAGCGAGCTTGCGATAGCTGCGGTAGCACAAGCGTTCAATACATTGTGTTTACCAGCCAGCGGCAAGTGGATTTCATAACATTCATCAGTCAGGTGCAGGTTAAATTCTGCGTGTCCTTCATATGCTTTTATACCACTTGCCCGAATATCAGCATTAACGTCTAGTCCGAAGCTAACCACCCGTGAACCATTGGTAATGGATTTCCAGTAATCAAAATAGTCGTCATCTGCATTGAGTATCACAAACTGCGGCGTACGTTTACCGGTGATAATTTCACCCTTAGAATGAGCAACACCCTCAACTGATCCAAAGCCCTCAAGATGGGCAGGTGCCGCATTGGTTATAGTTACTAGGTCTGGCAATGCAAGCGACGTTAGATAGCCTATTTCACCGGAACGATTCGCACCCATCTCTATTACGGCAAAACGATGATTTGACGCCATACGGAGAAGCATCAACGGAACGCCAATTTCATTATTAAGATTACCGTGGGTCGCGAACGTATCTGCAGATATAGAAAGACAACTTGCCAGCAATTCTTTTAATGTAGTCTTTCCATTGCTGCCAGTAACCCCTACGACAGTGGCTGATAACTGCTTACGCCAATTCTTACCTAATTCGCCGAGAGCCTTGATCGTATCATCGACAACAATGGTTGAAAGATTGACATTCATTTCACGGCATACAACAGCGCCAGCAGCCTGGCGATCGGCGGCCTGCTCTACAAACGCAGTACCATCGAAATTCGGCCCCTGAAGCGCGACAAACAATTCACCGGGACGCAAAGACCGCGTATCGGTGCTTACCCCCCGAAACTGAGCATTCTTACCGCGTAATGAACCATGCATGTACTTAGCGGCATCTGCTAAAGTGCTTTGTATCATTCGAGCACCCCGGCCCGAGATCGCAGGCTTTCCCTACCAACTTGGTAATCGGAAAAAAAGATTTTCCTGTCTCCAATCAATTGGTAATTCTCATGGCCTTTACCGGCAATAAGCACAATATCTTTAGGTTTTGCATTTGATATGGCATAAGCAATCGCCTCCATACGATTATCGATCACAGCCTCATATTCATCCATGCCGCCAAGTATGTCGTTGATAATTGCGTGAGGTGACTCTGAACGCGGATTGTCGCTGGTGACGATAGCGTTATCGGCCAAACGCTCGACCACTTCTCCCATCATCGGCCTCTTGCCTTCATCTCGGTCTCCCCCACAACCGAAAACACACCAAAGTTCTCCCTTGCAGTGTGCTCTTAGAACTCCTAATGCAGCTTCTAGACTCGCTGGTGTATGTGAAAAATCGACATAGACCTGTGGCAGATCACCTTCGGTTAGACCTTGAATCGGTTCCATCCGACCAGGGGGAGCAGTGACATTACCGAGTACAGCACACGCCTCATCAAAACGAATCTCATAGCAAAGCAGTAGAGCGAGTACTTCTAAGGCATTTGCCACATTGAAATCCCCGATGAGCTTTAAATTTATTTCTCCCTCACCCCACGAACTGCGCACAATGACGCGCACTCCAGATTCGTGAGCAACCATAGAGCGAACAAAGATATGAGGCCGGCCATTTTCTGGCCGATCTATTTTCGTGGACACGGTCACCACGTTAGCTCCGCAGCGATTAGCAAGCTCAGCGCCAAAAACAGTATCTATATTTACAATGCGGAAACTGACATCATAATCTAAAAAAAGACGTGCCTTCGCCTCGAAGTAGGCTCGCATACTGCCATGATAATCAATATGGTCTCTACTGAGGTTGGTAAAAATAGCGGAATCAAATTTAATGCCATTGATGCGTGCCTGCTCCAAGGCATGTGATGAGACTTCAATGGCAGCATGGCCCGCATTATTGTCACGAAAACCAGCAAGTAGCTCATGTAAATCAAAACAAGTTGGAGTTGTTAACGGGCCACTGCTGTTTATTTGGCTGATACCACTACCGAGGGTGCCAATGTAACCACATTTCTTATCTATAAGGCTTAGTGCTTTAGATATCAGAAATGCTACCGTTGTCTTACCATTTGTTCCGGTAACGCCGGCAACTTTAAGAGCCTTCGATGGTGACTTATACCAACGATTTGCTATTTCACCCATTTTGTTAACCAGCTTATCAACAGGCACCATAGGCAAATTCGAATCGACAGGGCTGCCCGTTGTTGAGTCCCAAATAACAGCAGTTGCACCAGCAGCTTCAGCATGCTCTATAAAATCTAACCCATGATTGTTTGCCCCTTGACACGCAAAAAAAGCAAATCCTGATTTAATCTTTCTTGAGTCAGCTGATATCCCTGATATTTCAATTGCCGGTGAGTCACTGATACCTTCCAAAAGTGCTTTTAAGTTAACTTTCGGAACACAACTTTGGGCGACCATGCTCATTGGCTCATTACCTGAACCACCCCTTCAGGTGCACCTACAAGCGCAGCATCGGGTGGAACGGCTAGCAGGCGTAATGATTCCGCCATAACATTTCCGAAAAGCGGTGCAGCCACGTCACCACCATAATATAAATTGCCCGTCGGCTCATCGATGATTACAACCGTCGCTACTCGCGGATCGCTGGCAGGCGCCAGACCAGCAAAAATAGAAAAATACTTGTCTTCTGAATAACCACCAGGCGCGAACTTCCAAGAGGTTCCTGTTTTTCCAGCAATTCGGTAACCTGGCACACTGGCCTCACTCCCGGTCCCCCCTGGTCTCACTACTTCCTCCATCATTTGCCTTATCGTTAAGGCGTTTTCGCTAGAAATGATACGTCGACTCACGTTCGGCTGATCGAGAGCAACAAGAGACACCGGTCGAATTTCGCCATCACTCCCGATTGCAGCGTAAGCTTGAGCCAGCTGCAATGCAGTAACTGAAACGCCATAACCATAGCCGAGTGTTGCCTGACTAATCTGTCGCCAGTCGTTGTAATGAGTTAGTAAACCCGCCGATTCTCCAGGAAACCCACTGGATGTTAGCGAGCCTAGGCCGAATCTGGTCATCGTTTGCCACAGTTGGTCTGCCTCAAGTGACATTGCAATCTTAGTGACACCGACATTACTCGACCTTGACAATATGGTAGTTAAGCTAACCCGGCCAAGGTTATTGGGATCCTCTATACGTTTTGGACCTACTATGACATACCCCGGAGATGTGTCGATCACACTACTACCTTGGTAACGACCACTTTCCAAAGCCGCTGCCAAAATTAAAGGTTTGATGCTTGACCCTGGCTCAAAAATATCCGTAACCGCGCGATTCCGATAGCGTTCCGCAGAAAATTGTGAGCGATCATTAGGGTTGTAGGATGGCTGATTTACCATAGCAAGAACCTCGCCAGTCCTTACATCGAGGATTACCACTGAACCAGACCCTGCTTTGTGCTTTTGAATTGCGCCCTTCAAGGTCCGATACGCAAGGTACTGCAACCGAAGATCGATACTCGACCTAAGCTCTTTCCCATGACGCGGAGACTTAATATTTGCTACATTTTCAACAGCTCGACCAAATCGGTCTTTTAGGACTCTTTTTGACCCCGACTCTCCTGATAGCCAGTGATTAAATGCGAGTTCAAGCCCTTCCTGCCCATCATCATCGATATTCGTAAATCCAACTAAGTGCCCAGCGACTTCACCAGCAGGGTAATAGCGCCGATATTCTCTAAGTGCGCTTACGCCAGGCAACTTTAGATTTAGGACCTGTGCCGCCATCTCTGGACTGAGATGTCGTTTCAGATAAAGAAATTCCTTATCCATACTTCGGGTAATCCGGCGCATCAGCTGATCCGGATCGACATTTAAAATACCTGCCAGCTCCGGCACATGGTCAACTGCCGCAACAAGTTTCTGTGGATTAGCCCAGACACTATCAACCGGCGTACTGATCGCTAGAGGCTCACCATTTCGATCAATTACCGAACCGCGATGTGCTGAGATCTTTTCCGTCCGTAAATGCCTAGTGTCCGCTTGCTGGTTCAAAAACTCCGTGTTAAATACCTGCAGCTGAACAGCTCGTGCAAGCAGAGCAATAGCGGCCAACGCAAAAAACAAGATCACCATAAACACTCTATGAGAAAACTTTTTTCTGATCAGCTGTTTTGTCCTTGCTCCTCGGTTCATTGGCGTTCGATAATGTAAATTTTGGTTTGATTTGGGCGTACCAACGATAATTCTTCGGTTGCTACTTTCTCTATTCGCGCATGAGTAGCCCACGTGCTTTGCTCGATTTGTAGCTGACCCCACTCAATATTAAGCTCATCGCGCTCCCCAGTGAGTTGCTCGAGTTCGATAAAGAGCTTGCGTGACTCGTGTTTGTTATAGATCAGCGCCATCGCCGACACGACACATATAAATGCGAAAATGATAGTTAAAAGGAATGGTTGTCGGTTCTCATTTTCCCGCATCACTGTCGCTCCGCAATACGCAAGCGCGCAGTTCGAGCACGTCGATTAAGCGCGATTTCAGCGGCATCGGCAGTTACTGGTTTACCAATAATTTTTAACGAAGGTAACATCTCCCGAGGAATATTTGGCAATCCCCGATACTGCTCCGGTTCAACAGAATTCCCCCGCATAAAACGCTTTACGATCCTATCTTCCAGAGAATGGAAACTGATAATGCAAAGCCGGCCTCCGCGGGATAATAAATCAATCGATGCAATGAGCAGCGTTCTAAGCTGCACAAGCTCGTCATTGATGAATATACGAATAGCCTGAAAAGATTGAGTGGCAGGGTGTCGGTTTTTTCTAAGCTTTGGCCGGGCCTGACAAATAACCTTTACAAGCTCCGCGGTTGTTTCGATGCGCGATGCATGTCGAGCGGCGATGATAGCTTTTGCTATAGGTCTGGCGTAAGGTTCTTCTCCATATTTTCTAAGTACCTGTA
>TARA_B100000686_G_scaffold334086_1_pt1 | contig 12668 bp, 14 predicted proteins | sample TARA_B100000686 | Tara Oceans TARA_B100000686 (sample SAMEA2622733) | marine metagenome | biome: marine biome (ENVO:00000447); feature: marine epipelagic mixed layer (ENVO:xxxxxxxxx); material: "saline water (ENVO:00002010), including plankton (ENVO:xxxxxxxx)" | depth 150 m
CAATTGGCCTTCGTTGAGCCACTTTTACTTCCCTCTGTGAGCATTACACAAGCGAATCTTTGCTCCTTCAAGCATTGAATCATATCCTTATTTTTACCACGTCAAATTGGCTGTCTACACATCGTCGCACCCTTAAAGAGTAAAAGGGTGAATCACCTGATTTAACTTTCCTTTTTAATAGTTTCGAGATAAAAGTAAATTCATTGTCTCATATAATTTTTCAGCTCATTATTTTGGAAAAAATTCATGAAAAGAAGCTCCAAAATAGTTTTGATCGAGATCTTGTACCAGAAAGAACAGGGGAAAAGGCACAACCTCGACTATGCTAACTGCTAGTTTTAGTGACTATTCTAGAGAATAATCAGCACAGCAGTTTGGAAATCCAGGTTCTCTGTTGATATGTACAACCCTAAATCATTTGAAAGGTTTGTGTGCCCGTGCATACAAGAGTTTGCGTGAATTTTAATTCTTTGCCATTTACCTTAAATGTAAGATTTGATATTGATTTTGGGAGCATTTGTGGTTGAGATACCTGACTACCTCCTTGAACGATCCCGCGAAGCTAGAGCTCGATTTCAAGGTACTAGTGTTGAACCAAGCGAACAATCCACAGCAGTTGTCGAGTCATCTGCGGGTAGTGAAGAAAATGTTCCTGCTGTTAGCGAGACTCCTGAAGCTGAAATAGAAAAAGTTGAACCACCAAAACCCTTAGCTCCTTGGGTTGAAGCTGCTAAAAATCGTAAAAAGATTCCAGTATGGATGGCGCCTGTCGCATTATTCCTCCCAATCTGGGCATTCATGATTTGGGGAACTCTTGAGGAACCTACCTCGAATGAAGTAGGACCAATTGCTGCTGGGGGTGAGATCTACAGCCAGTGCTCTGCTTGCCATGGGGCTGGCGGTGGAGGTGGAGTCGGATACCAACTAAATGAAGGAGAAGTGCTGAAAACTTTCCCTGATGTTGAGAGCCATATTGCATGGGTAGTCAATGGATCATCGGCATCTGGGACTCCCTACGGCAATCCTGAACGTGAAGGTGGGCAGCGCATCTCTCAAGATCAAGGAGTTATGCCTGGATTCGCATCGCTAGGGTCACTTCAAATTTTAGAGGTAGTTCTGTATGAGAGAGTTACTCATGGCCTCCAAGATCCAGAGAGTCTTGAAGCTTATGTAATATGGGCGGAGTCAGGAGCTCTTCCTGTTTGGGAGTCTGGAATTTCACCTCAGTCAATTGCTAGTAGCTTTGCAGAGTTCCTAGAAACTAACCCCGAAGCTGAAATGTTGTACGAAGAGACCTTAGAAGAAGCCGCTGGCTGAATTTTCGTGCGATCATGGTAATTGTGGTCGATCCAACACAAACCTCTCAGTGGAAAGAACTTGAAAAGCACTGCTCTTTCATAAAGGAGAATTCTCTTCAAGAGCTTCTTTCTGACGCCGATCGAGTCAGATTTCTTTCAATTGAAGCAGATAATCTCTTTGCCGACTTCTCCAAGCAGCTAATTACAGAAGAAACAGTTAATTTACTTGCTGATCTAGCCGAACATATGAATCTGAACGCGAAAATTGATGCGTTATTTGCTGGGGAAATAGTAAACACATCAGAAAATAGGCCTGCCCTGCATCCAGCCCTTCGAATGCCACCCGAATCCATAGTCGAAGCAAAAGAACAGAACGTAGTTCCGCTAATTCATGGCATGAATGAAAGAACCTTTGAATTTGCTATGAAAGTAAGAAACAAGAAATGGTTGGGAGCGACAGGTAAACCAATAACATCAGTCGTGAATATTGGTATCGGTGGATCACACCTCGGTCCATACATGGCATATAAAGCACTCCAGCCATATTCCCTCAACGAAATCGATTGCCGTTTCGTTTCGAATATAGATCCCACAGATATCAATACGAACCTTCATTCCCTCGACCCTGAAACGACCCTCTTCATCATTAACTCGAAGTCCTTTACCACTTCTGAGACATCTATGAACGCTCAGACAGCTCTTACATGGATCGAAAAAACTCTTGGCGAAAATACGAATGCTATCTACCAGCACTTCGTTGCGGTAACTGCAAATACTAAAGAAGCAGAAAAATTCGGATTTAAACCTGAAAATATTTTCTCAACTTGGGATTGGGTCGGGGGAAGATTTTCGGTATCTTCATCAGCAAGTCTCGCAGTCATGATTGCTATCGGGCCAGATAATTTTAGAAAACTGCTTGATGGCTGCCAGATGATGGATGAACATTTTCGAACATCAGAGATAACTCAGAATATGCCTGCACTGATGGGGTTGATTGCTATTTGGAATAGAAATTTCTTCGGTTTTCCTAACCAAGCTGTGATTCCGTATTCGAAAAGTTTTGAACACTTTCCCTCATACCTCGAACAGCTTGAAATGGAGAGCAATGGCAAAAATATTGATCAAGAAGGCAACAGGGTAAATCTTGAAACAAGTCCAGTTGTTTTGGGTGGAGTAGGAACAGATGCCCAACATTCTTTCTTCCAACTTTTCCATCAAGGGACAACTATTGTCCCCATTGATTTCATAGCGTTTTGCGATCCCACCCAACCCTCAAATAGCTTAAGTCAAGACACAATTCGAAAACAACATGAAATTCTTCTAGCTAATTGCTTCGCGCAAAGTCAAGCGCTAGCAATAGGGTCGAAAACGGATAACCCAAATACTTCTCTGGGTGGTAACCGACCAAGCACTACTATCTTGGGCGACCGTTTAGACCCGTTGACTCTTGGCCAACTTATTGCTCTCTATGAGCATAAAGTTTTCACGATGGGTGCTGTATGGCAAATCAACAGTTTTGACCAGTGGGGAGTCGAACTTGGAAAATCTATTGTGAACGATGTTTTAGATGACCTTACCTCAGCTGGAACAAACAAAGATCATGATTCATCAACCGCTTCACTGATCGCTAGATACCAAATGAGGCGAAATCTTTAAATCCTCCGAACCATTAATTAGCGTTTGTCCATTTTCGTAGCAACGTCATGAGCAATTCCAATGGTTTGATCAATAATTTCTTCAGTGTGAGCAAGGCTTGGAAATAAGGCCTCATAAGGACCAGGTGCTAAAGCGACACCACGTTCTAACATTTTATGAAAAAACTCTGGATAAACACCATTCTCTGCAGCCTCCTGAGCTTCATCAAAGTCAGTGGGTTGCTCATCGGTAAAAAAAATACTCAATAGGGGTCCCACTCGTGGGATAGTCGCATCAATACCTATCTCTTCAAAGACATTTAACAATCCATCAGCCAGACGCCGAGCAGTTCTCTCCAAACTCTCATATGAGTCAGGATTAAGGAGTCGAAGTTGGGCAAGACCAGCTGCTGTCGCTATCGGATTTCCAGACAAGGTGCCTGCTTGATAGATACCACCAAGAGGGGCGACCTGACTCATTACCTCCAGTGACCCGCCGTAGGCACCCATTGGTAGCCCACCACCAATTACTTTTCCAAAACACCAGAGGTCAGGTTTAACCCCATACCACTGGGATGCACCTCCCATAGCCATACGAAACCCTGTAATTACCTCATCAAAAATAAGCAGAACTCCATACCTATCACAAGCGGTTCGTAGTTCCTGTAAAAAGTTTTCTTTTGGAGGAACCACTCCCATATTGGCAGGAAGAGGTTCAAGTATTAGTGCTGCTATTGACTCATCAAGCTCAGGAATTTGATTCCAAGGGGTGACAATCGTATCTGCAACTGCGTTAGCGGGAACTCCTAAAGATCCAGATATTCCCTGATTTGCGACACCACTCCCACCAGCTGCAAGTAGGGCATCCGCATGACCATGGTAATGTCCGGAGAACTTGATTATTTTATCCCGTCTCGTAACTCCCCTTGCGAGCCTTACAGCAGTCATAGTTGCTTCAGTTCCACTTGAAACAAGACGCACCATGTCTACACCATCAACTCTGGAAGATATTTCTTCGGCTATTTCTATTTCAGCAAAAGTGGGAGCGCCATATGACGTTCCATTACCAGAAGCTTGCTGAATAGCGTCAATAATCTGAGGAGGGCAATGTCCCGCTATGGCAGGGCCATAGCTCATGACGTAATCGATATATCGCTTTCCTTCGCTATCCCAGATATGGGGGCCTTCAGCCCGAGAAACAAAATAAGGAGTACCGCCAACTGACCTAAAAGACCTAACAGGAGAATTTACCCCACCGGGAATAACTTGCTGAGCTCGTGAGAAGAGATCCCCACTCACAGCACTTCAGCAATTTCTCGAGCTAAATAAGTCAAAATAAAATCTGCACCTGCGCGTTTTATCGCAGTTAGTTGTTCTAAAGCAACAGCACTACCATCTATCAAATTCTGTTCAGCGGCAGCCTTAATCATCGCATATTCACCGGAAACATGATACGCAGCTATTGGCAAGTCAGTGACCTTTCTAGCCTCGGATAAAACGTCAAGGTAAGGAATAGACGGCTTAATCATGATCATGTCCGCACCCTCCTCGATATCGGCTCTAATTTCAGCAAGGGCTTCACGTCCATTCCGCCAATCCTGTTGATAGCTCTTTCGATCACCACCATCGGTAATAGTGACATCAACCGCATCACGGAATGGGCCATATAAACCAGAGGCATATTTTGCGGAATACGCAAGAATAGGAACTTCCTCAAAGTGGCCTTCATCGAGAGCGGATCTAATCGCTCGAACCTGCCCGTCCATCATCCCACTTGGTGCGACGATATCTGCACCTGCTTGAGCTTGGGCTTGGGCAATCTTTCCGTATATCTGTATCGTCTCATCATTGTCAACTGATCCATCTTTTCGAATAACACCACAATGTCCATGGTCGGTGTATTCATCAATACAAAGGTCAGCGATAAGAACCATTTCTTCTCCAATCGCATCCCGACAATCCCGAAGAGCCAACTGAACAATACCCTCATCGTTCCAAGCTTCAGAACCCTCAGCGTCTTTATGTTCTGGGACACCAAAGAGAATTACTCCTGGAATACCAATTGAATTCAGCTCTTCTACTTCCTTAATCAGAGATTGACGTGAGTGTTGGACTACGCCACTAAGGGAGGAGATAGGAACAGGGCTCTCGATGCCTTCACGAATGAATAACGGCGCGACTAAATCATCGATACTTAGACTAGTTTCAGCTACTAGACGTCGTAGGGCCGGCGTTCTTCGCAACCGCCGTAATCTTTTATCAGGGAAAGACACAAGGTTCAGTCTACAAGTCAGTTAAGCCCGTTCGAAGGGCCGCGGGCCAAACGTGAGTAAAATATTCGAAGATACAGTGTTGGAGCTACTTATTAGAATAATAGCTTGTTAGAGATTCAATAATCCCCTGAATTGAACTAGAAGAAGCTTCAAGAGTTGGTTTAAAACCACTTTCAATAATTGTCTTACTTGTAACAGGTCCAATTGAAACAACTACTTGTGGAAGATATTGTTGCCCGAACATTGTCAAAAAATTCTTCACAGTAGATGAAGAAGTGAAAACAATCACATCAGCCAAATCTAGTAATTGAATTGATCCTTCTTCAGCCTCTGGGGCCACTGTTCGATATATCGGAATATCGTCAACAACCCACCCTAGCTTTGTCAACGAATCTGGAAGAATACTTCGTCCTTTTGAGGCACGCGGTAATAGGACCCGATTCTCAGTTCGGGGTTCTGGAAATATATTTAAAAGTCCTTCAGCCACATAATTCTCTGGAACCAAATCAACAGATACTTGGAACTGGGCGAGTTTTCTTTGCGTCCCTGCCCCTATGGCAGCGATACGGATTTCTTCCAGTTTCTCTATCCCATGGAGCGAAGACATAAATTGATCTACACCGTTAGCGGAAGTAAAAATTATCCACTCATAATCGTTTAAACGTGATATCGCAGCTCGAAGCTTTTCACCTTCATCTAATGGTGGGACAATTTTAATTGTTGGAATTTCTATAGGAATTGCCCCACACTTCTTTAGTTCTTCCGAGAATTCTTCCGCCTGATGACTTGCCCGAGTTAGGACTATTTTCTTTCCTTCTAGATTTTTTTTAGAGTATTTGATGGATTTCATAGTTCCTAGAAACCTTTCCAAAGAAAGCAAATAATTCCTCATTCAGGAATTAAGTAAGTTCCCTGCCCCACTTTCTATTAACGCTCGGGCAGCAACTTGACCTAATTCAAATCCATCATTCCCGTATCTATCATCATTGAAAATCTCTTGTCCGTCGTCGCTCGCAACAAGTGAACGCAACCGTATTTGATTATTTTCATGGATTGCGTAGGCAGCGATCGGACTTGAACAGTCCGCTCCTATCGCTGAAAGAAAAGACCTTTCAGCGTCAACTTCCGCTCGTGAAACTGGATCTTGGATACGACTTAAAATACTGTTCGTTGTATCATCTCCGGATCGGCTTTCGATTCCTAGAGCTCCCTGACCGACTTGAGGAAGCATAAATTCAGGATCAAGAATATCTACAGTATCTGGCTTAAGACCCAACCTAACTAATGCCACCGACGAAATGAGAATGGCGTCATAATTAGCTGCCTTTGACAATCTAGTTTCTATATTCCCCCGAAGTTCATGGAAATTTAAGTCTGGTCGAAGAGAGGCTAATTGCGCTTTCCTTCTAACTGAACCTGTTGCTACATGCCCATCTGTAGGTAGGTTTTTAAATAAGCATCCAATGAGTGCATCTCTAGGGTCACCTCGCTGAGGAACTGCTGCTAGCTCTAAACCTTCAGGAGTCGTTGAGGGTAAGTCTTTAAGTGAATGCACCGCAAAGTCCGCACGGTTTTCTAAAACTGCATATTGCACTTCTTTTGCAAATACCCCCTTACCACCGATTTGATGAATAGGAGCCGATTGATCTCGATCACCGGAAGTGACAACAACCAGTGGTTCGACAACGATATCAAGGGGTTTTAACAGCGCTGCTATATGACGAGTTTGCCAGAGAGCCAATGGGCTACCTCGCGTAGCAGCTACAAGTTTCATTCTCCCAATTTACTGGTTGAAATGCTATATCTTAAATAATTCACGAAGAGCTTCTGCAAGGCGATCACCACGTGGAGAGCCGGCAGCCTCGTTCATCGCAACCGTAGGTTCGTGCAAGATCTTACCCAGTATCCCTTGAGTAAGAGATTCAACTGCATCACGTTGCTCATCAGACAAATCCGCAAGTCGATTTTCAAAACGTTTAAGTTCAGCCAGACGAATCTCCTCAGCTCCATTACGGAAACCTGCAATCAGAGGTGCCACTTGACGCGCTGACTGTTGTTCAAGAAAACGCCCTACCTCTTCTGAAATAATGATTTGAGCTTCGTTACGTTCTCCCGTAACACCTGAAAGAGGATTATGAGCACGATATGACCAGAGGGAATCTATATCGAAAAGAGTAATGCCTTCGATCGAGGACACAGAGGGATCCACATCACGAGGGACGGCAATATCCACTATTAAAAGATCTCTCCCATTTCTCCTCGCCATAACTTGCTCAAGAAGTAGTCGGTCAAACAGCACAAGATCAGCAGCTGTTGAAGCAAAAAGTACATCAGCTGCAACGAGAGTTTCGTTAAGCTCTTGGAATGGTATGGCGTCACCTTCAAACATATCCGCCAATTCCGCCGCTCGATCAAAACTTCGATTGACGAAAGAAATATGGCCAACCTGTGATTGCTTCAGCGCAGTTGCTACACCTTGCCCTACTTCCCCAGCACCAACAACAATAACTTTTCGATTTACAAAGTTGCCGAGATGATCTTCAGCCATTTCAACGCATACCCGAGCTACCGATGAAGTATTTTTGGATATATCTGTTTGGGTTCTAACTCTTTTTCCAACTTCTAGAGCCCTCCGAAAAGCTCCGTTAATCACAGAGCCACAAGTACCTTCTTCTCTCGCATGCTCCCATGCTACTTTTACCTGGTGCTGCACTTCGTTTTCTCCAATTATTACCGAATCAAGCCCGCAAGTAACTGCAAATAGATGCTGTATGGCTTCATCTTCATAGTGAGCATAGAGATGGTCGCTGAAGTCCTCTGGAGCAATCTGGGCTGTTTCAGCAAGGAAGTCACGAATATCCTGATAGGCCCCATGGAACTTTTCCGCATAGGCATAGACTTCTGTCCTGTTACAGGTTGAAAGTATGACAGCTTCACTGATATTGCGTCTAGAGAGGACACCAAATAGCGCTTTAGGAAGAGCATCATCACCGATAGAAAACCGCTCGAATAGATCAAGTGGCATTGCCCTATTGTTTACTCCTATTACTACAAGAGACACGCTGTGAGATCCTTGACTTTATCCTGCCCAAATGGACTATTAATAGCTTCGCCGAGACTACAGAAAGCTGCCAAACCAAAATCAAAAAATTGATTTTGGAATCTTGAGAAATCTTTTCGTCCCATCTACAACATACCTCGATTTTCTGGATGAGGGGAGTTCGATATCAACGAATTAGAATTTTTATCTTGCTAGAAAAAATAGTTGAGTTACAGAGGCGATAAGAATGACTGCAAGCAAAACAAATACTGCAATAGTTGTAGCGTTCCTCATCGTTGCTTTCTTAAGGTAACTGGGCTCGAACTGGAAGTTTCATTCGTTATAGGTGTTAGTTCAATCTGCTGCCCTTCGTAAAGCTGCAGCTCTTCTGAAGCTGATCGCCCATACATTGAGAGACTAAGTAGCCCACTAGAGTCTACGATCAACCCAATTTCAGAATTTGGTATTTCTTCAAATGTTCTTACCTTTTGTATCCGTCGAACTGTTTCTCCGAATCGCAGACTAAAAGATTCTCCGAGGCCAGAAATATCTTCGGGAGAAAGATTTAATTGGAGATTTCCAAATCGGTCCTCCCAGAGTATCTCGGCGGTAGCAATTTCTCCATCAACGCCCCCAACTGGAAGTAATCCTGGTTGAAGAGCATGAACTGGGATCGGGCTTCCTAACTCTTCGAACGGAACTCCCTGACATAAATGAGCTGAAACGGGCGCAAAGATATCTCTACCGGCAAAGGTAGAAGAGAGCGAGGGTAAATGAAATTCAGGATTATTAAGTTCTACTGCTCTGGAAGACTCCCCTAGCATCGCAACGCCAGGAGCTAGTAAACCGTTGTCGGGTCCCACAAAAATGTAGTCCCCACCGTTTACTTCTATGGCAATTCCCTTACGCGCGCCCCCAACGCCAGGGTCAACAACAGCAAGGACAACGCCAGGGTCCAAATATTGTGCGGATCGGGCAAGCGCCAGTCCACCTGCTCTAATATCGTGGGCTTTTACTTCGTGACTTATATCGATAACGGTTGAGTCAGGCGAAAGAGTTCGAATAACTGACTTTACGACACCAACAAATTCATCTTTGGTTCCGTAGTCGCTGAGGAAACTTATCGTACGGTACCGTAAATTATCCATGAATTAATCCTATTTGGATTCTAAGAATTCTTGACAGGTACCTTGTGAATAAATTAGCCAGTTTGGTTATATCGGCTTGAGAGAAATTGATCAACATCGTCTTCACGAATCCTGTACGACTTGCCAACACGTGCAGCACGAATCTCGCCGGCCTTAATCAACCTATAAACCGTCATCGAAGACACCCTCATGAGATCAGCTACTTCAGCTACTGTCATAAACCTTGCGGGCTGTTCAGATTTCTTGGGCATCATCTTCCTTAAAGACCGGTTCGGCGTCACCTTAGGACATTCAGAAAAAAGTGCAAATCCTAGATAAAATTCAGAGCAAGAATTAACTAAGAACCGAGCTCAGCGGATCGGGAAGTAGCTGCGGAAATCGCTTCGATAATTATTTCTGAAAAGGAATTGTCTTCAAAAATAGATAAGGCTGCCGCAGTAGTACCATTTGGAGATGTAACGGCATCGCGAAGTTCACGAGGAGTTTCTCTTGTCTTTTCCATAAGTATGGCTGCCCCCAAAATTGTCTGAGTTGCAAGAAGATTTGAAGTTTCTTTGTCCAGCCCTTCATTAAGACCAGCTGCAATCATCGCTTCTGCAAGAGCAAATACATAAGCTGGACCCGAGCCGCTGAGACCAGTGACAGCATTCAAGTGAACTTCATCGACAATAGTTGTTTTCCCGACAGACGCAAATATCGAACTTGCCCAGTCAAGATCATCATCTGTCGAATACGAACCTGCAGACAACACGGACATTCCAACATTAACCATTGCGGGAGTATTTGGCATGACTCTAATGACGCTAATCTCTGGAGGTAGTAACTTTTCAAGCGTGGTAGTTGTTACACCAGCTGCGATTGAAATAATGCGTTTAGGTGAACAGGAAGCAAGTTCTTCACATGCCTGCTGGATATTGGATGGTTTCACAGCTAGTAGAACATCATCACTTAGTTCTGGTTCGGCAACCACTCGAAGCCCGCTATAGATTTTTTTTAAAGCTTCTCTTCGCTCTCCGATAGGTTCTACGACTGTAATATCACCTATCTCCGCCCACTCAGCGTTGACTAGCCCAGCGGTTAATGCTTCTCCCATCTTCCCGCCGCCTACGATCATAAGTTGATTTGCCATACATGAAAACTAGTAGGTCAATAACACGAATGGGCCAAATCTCAAAAACTCTTCAATTCTATTCTTCTAAGCTGACTTAAAACGGCTTGCAAAACCTATACGAAGAGCTGGTTTGAAAGATAGCTCAATAGCTGAGTAAAGAGTTCCCAGCACCCAATCAAGGGTATCGCTGTTTATTATCTGATTACCAATCTGCCCAGTTAGATAGATTGCGTTTTCTACCCCGATACCAAATGAGGCACCAAACAACTTTTGATTTTTGCGAAGAAGGTACTCGAAAACATCTGATGTATTCTCTTCTGGTGCAGGCATAAAATATGTCTCGTACTGAAGAGTCCGTTGACCTAGAGTGAATACAATCATGGAGTTTTCTTTTTCTTCTCCTGTTACTCTAACGAACCAGCTTCGTTCGCCTTCGTTATATTCAACCGACTGGATTAGAGTTTTCGCATTCAGTTGAAGATCAAACCAACCATTGATAACTTCGGTAAGTTCAGAAAGTCCTTCCGGAGAGAAAGCAGATTCAGACATTGTGCTACCTGCAATCAACAAGTGCTTTTGAAGTAACTGAGTTGTAGATATTGAGAATCTGGTCAGATGTTTTACTCCAAGAATATTGTTGTGCGTTCTCAGTTGCGCTCATAGCTATTTCTGCCGAAAGCAAAGGATTCTGAAGAATTTTATTAACGTAATAAGCGTAGAGCTTTGGATCACGTTGTTCTACTAGAAATCCGGTCTCACCGTGGATTACAAGATCTCGAAGCCCCCCTACAGCAGCGGTTACAACTGGAGTTCCACATGCTGCAGCTTCCAGTGCAACTAGTCCAAACGACTCTGATCTGCTGGGAACAATCACAACATCCGATGCCCGATAGAAGGTACCTAAAATATGATGAGGTTGAGGTTCGATTAGATGAACTTGTGACTCTATTCCCAGTTTTTTAACCTGTTGCTTTAGCATTGCAATCTCTTTGTTGCCGCTCGCACCACTTGCTCCGCCAACGATAAGGAGAGTGGCATTTTCAATCTCTAAAGTAGAGAACATTTCAATAGCTAGCTCCACTCCCTTAAGTGGCTGTAAACGCCCTACATACGTGATAATCGGACCATTTACCAAACCCAAAGCAGACCTAGCTGCATCTTTATTTCCAGGGGCAAAGAAAGCATGTTGCACGCCAAGGGGGACGATAGAGATCCTTTCAGGGGATGCACCATAAAGGTCTTGTAGCTGACCCGCTTCTGCAGAACTGTTTGCGACAACAACTTCAGAACAGTCAATTACATCTTGTTCCTTAATTATTCTATCTGGGGACTCAAGTTCTCCGGAAGAAGCTTTTGCTCTTCCTAACGTATGGAATGTAGTGACTAGCGGCAGCCCTAACCTGTGTTTTAAGGCGTGCCCTGAAATACCTGAAAGCCAATAGTTCGCATGCAGTACATCCGCACTAGATTTCAACATCAAATCTATTTCTACTCCTTCAGTGAAGTCATCAACTACTCCCAGTAGATCGTCTTTCGATAGTTCTGGGTCCCCAGCATCAATATGAACTAAACGCACACCGGGTTCGATTATTAACTCGTTCGGTAAGTCTTCTTTCCATTTACGAACATATATGGAAGTCAAAGTGCCTTTATGAGCTAAAGAGCTGACCAATTCCCTGATATAAACATTCATCCCTCCGGAATCACCCTGTCCAGGCTGAACGAACGGTGAGGTATGTAATGACAAGATCGCTACATGAGGAACTCTTTCGCTCTTGTATGAAAACTCGGCACTATTCACTGGGCCCATAGTACTATCTCTGAGCTCCACCTGAAACCGGAGGAAGTATCGCTATTTCATCACCATCAGAAACTTTGTCGTCTTCGTTAACCGGATTACCATTAACCCAAATTCGGCATGTTGGTAAGGCTGCGGCGAAATCTGGGCCGAATGTCTCTATTGCTAATTCGATAGCCTGACCAACGGTTTTTGCATCAATCTCTAGTTGATTTGTTCCTGCAATTTCTCGGATTGACGCAAACAAACGTAAAGTAACCACAAGTAAAGACTATCGTCTGGAGATTATGACACGAGTGTTTATAGTTCGTCATGGCCAATCCGAATGGAATGCGCTAGGTAAATGGCAGGGACAGGCAGACCCTC
>TARA_B100000686_G_C16805214_1_pt1 | contig 12662 bp, 10 predicted proteins | sample TARA_B100000686 | Tara Oceans TARA_B100000686 (sample SAMEA2622733) | marine metagenome | biome: marine biome (ENVO:00000447); feature: marine epipelagic mixed layer (ENVO:xxxxxxxxx); material: "saline water (ENVO:00002010), including plankton (ENVO:xxxxxxxx)" | depth 150 m
ATATTGTTATTAAAGATAAGGTTCAAGAAGAAAATAATTCGGATGTAAAAATTAAGAAAATTCTTTCTATCCTTCAAAAAATAGCAAATTATGAAAAAGCAAATAATGAACAATTTAAGGCAAAATCTTATGTGAAGGTTATTTCGGGATTTGAGAAATTAAATAATGATAGTGAATTAACGGAAACAAATATTAAGAATATTAATGGTGTTGGTGAGAGTATTTATCAAAAAATAAGATTAATAATAGATACTGGAACCTGTCCTTTCTATGAAAAGATTAAACATTATATTGATCCACGGGATGAATTCTTAAAAGTACATGCGATTGGTCCAAGTAAAGCAAATGAATTAATTAAACGTGGAATTACTTCCATTGAGGAATTACGAAAAAATAAGGATCTATTGAATGAAAAACAAATGGTTGGATTAAAATATTTTGATGAACTAAATCAGAAAATACCGCGTGGTGAAATTACAAAACACGAAAAGTTTTTATCAATGATCCTTCAAAAGGTAGATCCAAAAGCAGAATTAACCATTGCTGGATCATATCGTAGAGGAAAGAATGAAAGTAATGATATCGATGTACTACTAAAAATGGAAAATAAAAAAAATTATAAAAAATATATCGAACACCTTCAAAGTATTGGTTATTTAATTGAGGACTTAGCAACGGGAACAAAAAAATATAATGGTATTTCAAAGTTAGGGGGAAAAGGTATCCCTCGGAGAATTGATATCATGTATACAACACCATATGAGTATCCTTTTGCAATATTATATTTTACTGGTTCTGGTGAATTCAATCAAAGAATGAGAAAAGAAATCAAACAGAAAGGATATTCAATTAATGAATATCATCTTAAAACAATTCCTCCACACAAGCACCAGAGAGGAAAGATTGTTGATTATAAATTTAATAATGAAAAAGATATTTTTGATTATTTTCATTTAGATTATATTGATCCGAAAGAAAGAATGTAATTATGTTGATCGACTTCTACTTCTACTTCTACTTTTACTTTTACTTTTACTTCTTGATTTTGATCTATGTTTATGTTTGCGTTTACTCTTTGACCTTGATTTTCTTTTTTGAATTGATTGAGAATTAATAATTTGTTCCATTTCTTTACAATAATTACAAGAAGACAAGTGTCCTTTATCGCATCTATTTTTTTCAATAAACATTAGTTCTGCAAGTTTTCTTTCTTCATTCGGAGTCATTTTACCTTTGATAGTTAATAATAGATCACTACATTCTTTCCTCATTTCTTTTTTTCTTTTTTTAGAGTATTCCCTTTCCCTTCTAAACTCTTCTTCAAAAAATCTATTTTGTTCATCAATTTCCATTTGTGTTTCATAACCTGAACCACCCTTTTGTGTTTTTGATTTTTTCTTTGATATTGTTTTCTTTTGTGATTTCTTTTTCTTTGATTTTTTCATAGTATTATTTACACCAATTGCTGTCAACCCTACAACTGTAAATGGTAAAAATGCAGGTGATACACATGCTAAACACCCTCCAACTGCCATATTAGTATATATTAGGTTAGATTTATTTTTTTTTTCTGTTAATTATTAAATATGGGTAATTCATCAAGTACAGATGCTAATATGGATGATAAAGATATTTTTATTGAAGAACAAAAAAAATTAATTGAAGAACAGAATGAACAAATAAAAAAATTATCAAATATGATGAATGGAAATCTTTTAAATAAACAAGACCAAAATAAAAACCGGCAACAAACAATAAAGAAAAATATTGACCCATACAAAGAATTAAATCTAGATCAAAATTATGATGAAAATAGTTTAAAAAAAGCTTTTTTTAAAAGGGCACTTATAACTCATCCAGATAGAGGTGGAAATCAAAAAGATTTTCAAATCACGACATTATCCTATCGAGCATTATTGAGGAAATTACATTCTGAAAAAAATAACCATGAACATAATCAATTGAAAACAGATAGTTCTGCATTTTTTGAAACACATGAAGATACATTTAGTTATGATAAAGATTTATTAAATAATTTTAATGCTGGAAATTTTAATAAAATGTATGATGATAATAGAGTAGAAGATATTTATGATACTGGATATGGTGATTGGAGTAAAAATAATGCAGATACACAAGAAATTTATGAAGGAGGAGGAATTCTTTCAGAAGAAAATTTTAACCACGAATTTATGAAATATAAAAAAAAAAACTTAAAAAAAAAAGGAAAAGAGATTCAGGAGTATACTGAACCAATGGAAGATATCTCTTATAAAAACAAGAGTTCATTAAGCATTTTAGGACAAGGTAAAATAAAAGATTTTAGTGGAGAAAGTGGTGGATTACAATATCGTGATTATAAAGATGCATATACAAATACTTATTTAACAAATCAAGAAGAGGATAGTATACGTCGTAAGGATATAGGTCAAATTAAAAATGAAAGGGAGAATATATCATATCATATGGATGAGAAACAACAACAGATTTATATGTTAAAAAAAATAAAGGAGGAACAAGAAGAAGAGCTAAGATTACAACGTTTGAAAGAAAAGGATACTGAATTATTTAATATTTATGATAAAATTCATCAACGTATGTTAGATCATTAAAGGTCAGCATATGTTTTATTTAGACCCCTTGAACGTATAAAATTCCTCTGATTCTCTGTTAAACAGATACAACCTGTTGATGTTGTAAAAGGGGATTCACCACAACATTTAAAATTAGTTTTATTATTTGCAAATAGGGATAACTTTTGTGGAGCATCCTTTGTACCATCTATTGTAGGGCCTTTTAATACATCTTGTGAACTTGATACCTCAATGGGTCCTTGAACTCCTTGAATAGTTACTAAATCACTATTTTGAATATATTCTTCATTCGAAAAAGAGTCAGAAGAAATACATAAACCATCGTAAGGGCCCATACGAAATTTACTCTCAACTACTTTTAATTTTGGAGATTCTCCTTCTTCGAATGTTTTATCTGAAGAAATTGGTTCAGGATCAATAGGACCATTTCCATCGGGTGTATCATTTTTATCAGTTACAACGGGGCTTTCTTCTTCTCTTGCTTCGTCTCTTAATTGTGCATATTCTGCGCTTACAAAGGGTGTATTTGCGGGCATTGGAATATCTTCTTCCGCTTCTTCTTCCGCTTCTTCTTCCGCTTCTTCTTCCGCTTCTTCATTCTGTACAGTTGAATCATCATATTGTGGTTCTTGTCTTCTATTTATTTCTTCTTCTTCTGTAAACTGTTTTGAATCATCAAATCTTTCATATATGTTTGAAGATTGTCTTAATAAATGTGATACAATTAATAAAGCGAAACCATAACCAATCATTTTTGTGTATTCATTTTCTTTAATATGAAAAAAATAAATAAATGTAAATAGTAGTAAAAGGATTATTTGATTCTTTTGAAACATTAAATATATATATATATTAATAAATATTTAAAAAAAAAATAAATAATATCTACAATATGTATGAGCTGAATAAATGGGGCTTATGGTATCATTCAATAAATGATACGGATTGGGGTCAAAAAAGTTATAATAGTATATATACAATCCATAATCTATTTGATTACCAGTATATTATTGATATATTTAAACAAGATCATTATCAGAATGGTATGTTTTTTCTTATGAGAGAAGACATTTTCCCAAATTGGGAAGATCCAGAGAATAGAAATGGTGGTTGTTTATCATTTAAAATCCCCTCCGATAGAATAGTTAAAGAATGGAATGATCTATTTTTAAAATGTATTACAGAGAATATATTAATAGACCATAATAAAGAAGTGAATGGTATTTCAATCTCTCCGAAAAAAGAATTTAATATTATAAAAATATGGTTTCGAGAACATACTTTTGATTATTCAAAAGCATTTCATAATGACACTAATTCATATATTAAGATAGAAAATGCCCTTTATAAAAAACATTCCTTTTAATCATTTGTATTTGGTGCCAGGCATAGTTTTATATTCCCTAGGGATGCAACAGCATACTTTATTACTAACGGATAATCATTTTTAATATATAGATTAATTTGATTGCATAAACCTGTACATTTTGTAAACAGTACCAAATATTTTAAAGAATAAATACCCTGAATAGGTAATTCTTTTGGTGCTGCTTGGTTAAATTTTAAGCCATTACTTGTTTCACCAAGTATTGTTTCTTGTGAAGCAAAATCACCATAACAATTCAATAATAATTGTTCCCCTATACTTTTAATTTCAATATTTTCTCCAATATTAACCATATCTCTAATAATTTTCTGAAAATCGGTTGATGGTAAGGATAATTCCGTCTGAAATTCTGCGGGTGGTATTTTAATATTTTCATCATTAATGTCTAATAAATTAAGCTTGTACGTTGTTTGTGAATTTTTTTCAGAATTATGAATTAGAATACCTAGTTGATTCTCATTATCTTTTTCAATAAACAATGTTAATGTTTCTGAATTATTCATTGTTTTAATTAATTTAAAAAAATTTAACATATTAACACCAACAAGCATTTTTTTTGGACAATGAAAGAATTCAAAGTTTTCTGCCTCTAACTTCTTATGAATTAGAATGGAATGTGTTGAATCCATAGCCATTAATTTAATTCCTGTTTCATCAAAAATAAAATTACCTTCTGTTAATATTTCTTTTAGTGCCTCGATTAAAATACGAAATGCCCCCGCTTGTTCTGTCTTAATATTCATAACATACTCTTTTAAATCATTCATTTATTAAAAATATAAGATAGTCTTTAAATATTATAATATAATATAATATAATATGGCGACTCTATGTCCAATTAATCATTATGTCCATAATAAAGAATGCTTCCATTGTCCCGAAGATACATATAATAAGGTACATCATAATTATTTACACGGTAACACATCATGTGATCAAAGGATCTATAATACATGTAATGAATATATTTACCAAAATACGGAATTATGCAATCAAGATACGAATCTTTTCTATGATCAGATAGATTATAGTGTTAATATACCTATTCAGTATTCTGTTGATAGAGAGGATATTCATAAATATTGTTGTAATATACAATGTAAAGATTATTGGAAAAGGAAAGATAATCGTCTATGCAGTGGACAATACAAAAACAAAGTAGGGGCTGATGAAGAATATATAATTAATGAATCAGGTATGTATACCCCATATCAACAATGTTGTGAGAGTAAAACATGTCAAGATTGGATAAACGATGGAAATGGATGCTCGAATAATAGACCTCTTTATGGTAATAGTAATAATAGAATAGGATATACAGAAAAGGATTGTTGTTACAGTACATGTGATATTTGGAAGTTACAAAATATAGAGTTATGTCCTTCAAATCAAACCATTCCAGGAAAAGTTGGATGGAGTGTTGACGAATGTTGTGTAAAAAAAGAAAATATCTGTTTATTTAAAGAATTTAATTGTCCAGAAAATATAGAATTAAATGAAGAAGATTTCCAAAAGGAGTGTGATATAAGTGAATGTCGAGGTAAAGGGTGTTACTGTCCAGATACACAAAAAAATAGAGATATCTGTTGCGCAGGTAATAATAAATGTAAGACATTGACATGTCCTAAGAATTATCACCTAAATAATGAAAACCTAGAAAAACAATGTATTGATAAAGAATGTGATGAAGAAAAAGATCGTAATCATTGTTGTTTAGAGAATTCAAAATGTATTACTTTTGATTGTCCATCAAATTATATCAAAAAAAATAAAGATGAATATTGTTTAGGTCATGTTTGTTCAGTAGAGGATATACAAACATGTTGTAAAGAAAAAAGGATATGCAAAAATATGAAATGTCCCGATGGATTCTTCAATAATATAATGAATAATTATCATTCCTGTTATAAGAATCATTGTAGTTTAAATGATTTTAATATTAAAAGATGCTGTAATGAATGTATACCCGTCGAGAATTCAGTCAATTATAAATGTACAGATGAAGAAGATAGTTATGCAACAGAATGTTTACCTAATTACCTATTAGAAGATGGTATATGCAAACAAATAGAAAAAGAAAATATTAATGTAATCCTATCACTTGATGAAGATTATAATTCAATAATAATTAAAGAAGATATCTATGGACGAATGAAGAATGACATCTGTAAAATTATTGTACAACATCAGGAAGAAATATCATTTGAAGAATGTATGGAACTAATTGATGTCACAAATATTACGGATGGATCTGTAAATATCTACTTCACAATTAAAAATGATAAGAATAATAAGAAAATTTTTGAAGAAGATATTATACAAATTTTTAAAGAATCAACAGAATTACCTGATCTAACATACCGAATTAAAAAAGTTCCGAAAATTAGTAGAAAAGATGATAAACCTAAATGTTCTTCATTTGGATATGATTATCCATGTCCAGTAAATATGGAATTAAGATTCGATTCAAGTGAAATATACGGAAACACCGATGATGTATGTTGTTTCTATAATATTACTAAAATGTTACAAATCTTTATACCAATTGGTATCGGATTCATATTCTTTTTTTATTCCTTATATAAAAAAAATGTAATATTATTCCTATTTACAATCGGATTCATAATCATAATATCATACATACATGGGATTATTCCATTAATCTATAATCAAAATGAAAAGGAAAAGGAAGATGAAAAGGAAAAGGAAAAAGAAGATGAAAATCGTAGTAGTTATGAATGATCTGTAATAAACCGTGGCCCTATTCCCATACATTGTAATTCTTGCATTAATAGTTTACAAGAATACGGAATATTTATTTTCTTAAAATGACTGTAATTATTGCAATTATGACATTCATATGAATTTTTTTCAGGATTAGCAATTGCAGGTAGATTACATTGAGTACATATAAAGATATGGTATTTATCAGAAACATCCATCATTCTTTCTCTCAGAAAATTAGATGTTCCATGAGCTATCATACAATCTCTTTCCATTTCTCCAAACCTCAGACCACCATGTGAAGATCTACCTTCTGCGGGTTGTCTTGTCATAGTTACGATTGGTCCACTTGAACGACTATGAATTTTATCACCCGACATATGCTTTAACCTTTGATAATATGTTGGTCCTATAAAGATAGATGTTTTCATTTGTTCTCCTGTGAAACCATTGTATAGAATTTCATTTCCATTCTTTTCATGACCATATTTAGTTAATACCTTTGATATCTTCTCAATATCAATCTTATCAAATGGAGTACCATTTCCTAAATTACCTGTTTCACAACAAGCTTTTCCTAAAATACATTCAATTAATTGAGCAATAGTCATACGGCTTGGGATAGCATGAGGATTAATAATAATATCTGGAATAATCCCATTGGATGAAAATGGCATATCTTCTGCACGATAGACCATACCAATTGTCCCTTTTTGACCATGTCTAGATGAAAATTTATCCCCTATTTCTGGTTTTCGGAAACTTCTAATTTTTGTTTTACATATTTTATATCCATCACCATTCGTTGATATAAAATTACTATCAATAAAACCATTTTCATTCTTTCTTAAACAGATACTATTATCTTTATAATTATATTCATGTGTATCCTTAATAGGGACAACTTTTCCAATTAGAATATCTTTATCTGTCACATAGGTATCTTTTTCAATAAATCCATTTTCACTTAATTTTGAATAATTACATGGTTTAGGAAATAATAACTTTTCTTTTTTTGGTTTACAAAATTTCTCTTCTTCTCCTGACAATTGATTCTTTCTTTCTTCTTCTTTATATGTCCGATAAAATGTGGATGCAAATAATCCACGGTCAATTGATGCTTTGTTAAAGAGAATTGAATCTTCTTGATTATATCCTGCATATGTTGCAATAGCAACTATTACATTAATACCATTTGGTAATTTATCTGTATTTAAATACTTCATCATTTTAGTTTCTATTAATGGTCTTTGAGGGTATGATAATACATGACAAAATGTATCATACCTCTTATTATAATTTGTACAATGGACACCAACAGCCTGCTTACCCATAGCAGATTGATATGTATTTCTTGGTGCTTGATTATGGTCAGGAAAAGGGATACATGAAGCTAATGCTCCTAATATTAATGAAGGATGTATTTCGCAATGTGTAAACCTTTTTTCATTTATTTTTTCTGGATAAGTACATATCATTGCATTGTTTGTTTCATATGGATCTAAGTACTCAATACAATAAATATCATCTCTTTTAAGTTTGAAGGTTAAGGTACTCCATTCATAATTTTGTTGTTGAATTATTTTTTTAACTCTATCATTGTATAATAATTCTCCATCCTTGATTATCAAGAGTGGACGAATAGGTCTACCTCCATCTGTAAATATATATATTGAATAATTAATTATATCCCAATAAATAGAGGAGAATTTATTTATTAGTCCATTACAACGGTCTTTCTTAAAACTATTGACTAATTCCTTTGGGGTATCTGTAAAACCAATCCAATCTCCATTAATAAAAACCTTCTGTTTACTCTGTTTACTAAATGTATATATGCATATTGTATCAAATGACTCTATGAAATGTGATATGTAATATTTTATTACATCTGAATTTGTATTAGTTGTTACTTCACACATCATTGATAGGTTCTTAACAATACCAACCGCCTGACCTTCTGGTGTTTCACTTGGGCAAATGTATCCCCATGATGTAGAGTGTAACTTTCGAGGTGGAATTAATTTACCAGTATTATCCGTTGGTGTTTGTACCCTCCTTAGATGTGATACCATACTTGGATAAGTTAAACGATTTAATACCTGTGAAACTCCTTGTTTATTTGAATTCATTTTCATACCCCAATTACCAGTCGCCATGGCCCCTTTCAGAATATTTTCTAAATAAGATGATTTAATTATTTTATGGATATTAATTTCATTAATTATATCATTATAATTCTGATTTAAGTTCCAGATACCTGAAGAAACTTCCTTCATGATATAATTCCTTATGTCTTTCGTAATCTTATGAAAACATTGATACGTTAGATTCCCCAATAAATAACCAGGTGTTTCAAATCGTTTGTTTAAATAACTATCTCTATCATCGAGTGGAATGATACCAAGATAACATTTTAATAACTTATTAACCATATACCCTGTGAAAAATATCTTTTTTATTTTACTAGTACCAACATGGTTTAAATATTCTTTTAGAATAACATCTTTTACATACTTCACCTTTTTCTCTTCTGTTTGAGTAAAATTATAAGTATTATTAATATTCTTCGATAAATATAGAATAGCCTCCTCAGTTGTTTTAATATTCTTACTTTCCTCAATCGTTTCATTTAATATCCGTAGTATAACCGTATCTATTTCTGATCCATCATTATCAATTATATGATAGATTATATCCTTGTCTGAACCACATCCTAATGCTCGAAATACTATAAAGAGAGGTACCTCTTGTTTAATATGAGGTAATGATATTCGAAGCGTATTCCCATACATATTTGATTTATTAGTAATCTTTATTGAAGATACTTTTGGAATACCATAATCTTTTTCATTAAGGGAACGAGTCTCACAAATATGTGAATATTTCGAATTGTTTTTTGGATTCTTATATACATGGACCATGTTATTTGCAACTTTTTCCTGTGAGATAATTACTTTTTCATTTCCATTAATAATAAAATAACCACCAAGATCATATTTACATTCGTCCTTACAATTGATTTGATTTAATGTACAATATTTTGATTTTATCATTATTGGAACCTTACCAATGACAATATTTTCAATCAGTTTTGACTCCAATTCAATTTTTGTATCCTTTTCATAAATTTTGACATTTGATAGGAAATTAACTATGATTGGTGCTAAATAAGTACTATTCCTTTCTCGCGCCATATTCGGTGACATCAATTTAGAACATCCATTGTTTTCGACAAGTAAAGGTTTTCCAATTTTTATATCTTTTACCTCTAATTTGATTGAATCAATTAATTTCGTTTCAGAACTATCTTCATGAAAATGTATACATAGTGGAAAATAATGATTAATTATCTTAGGAATAATCTCGCCTATAAAATAATTATATGACTCTATTTGATGATTTACTAAAATATTTTTTTGACTAAAATATTTATTTATAATATCATCCATATAGTTCATCGATAGATATATTCTTATTTCTAAGATAAATTTTAAATATTTTCAAATTTAGAAATATTTAAACATAATATTAAATTTGTTAATAAATGAATCAAATCTATAATGCAACTATTGATTTTCCGTATCCAAATGTCCCTTTTTTCATGCCTTTATTTTTATTTATCCTACCTTTATCAATTATTCTAAGCATATTTAGAGATTGTCTTACTGTATTTACTTCTAAGTAATACATGCTAATTTTAACCTTTTATTTTCTGAAAATCGGTTATCAATAAAAATATGATTCATTCTATTCTGTTTTTGTAATATAGTAAAATCCTGAACAAGTGTTTCTCGAAGTTCAGTAAAGATATTATATGTATCACATATATTTATCAAACTGCCTATATAATTGTATGTAAAATAATGTTTATTATAATCTTCATTTTCCTGAAAATTATTATCAATAATTATTTTATATAAATCGTTTACCTGTGAATGAATAATTAAACAATTTATTATCGTAGGATGAATAAAAGTACTGTATTTTCGTGATATATTAAGACATAGTTTAATAAAAAATTTTGGTGAAACAATTGACATTCTTTCGGTATCTAATAATTTTATAATCTCACTACGTATTTCATCTCTATCATACTTTTCTTCACAAAATATATTTGCTACTTTGGCTAATTCATCGATATTACTATCATTAATAGTCGTTTTAATTGATAAATTATACAAACTATCATTTAATATATCACTATTTTTATACAAAAAGGGAGGAACCTTCCAACAGAATCCAAAATCATAAATAATTAATTTTATATCTGAATTATTTTGTCGTATTTTCCAATTTCCTCTATGAAGATCTCCATGTGTAAAACGATGTATTATCTCATTGTTTTTTGTAAATAATTTTTGTAATAAGATTATTTTTTTTAATAAATAATATGAATAATCAGATTCCCTATATGTTTTACCTTCCTCATATTTCATAATTAATATCTGTTTTGAAACAGTAATTAATTCAGGTATAATGATATATTCATTGTTTCTATACATACTTGCAAATAAAAGATTATTATTTGCTTCATTAATTAAATTTGTCTGTGAATTAAAATCTTCTAAAAAAACAGTTAAATTAATTGGAAAATAATATTTTATACTATCCCGTATTGGTTTCACCAGATTTATAAGATATAAGATATACTGGAAAGTCCTAAGTTCACAATCAATATTTGGATGAATTATTTTTAATGCAATTGCTTCACCTTCTTTATCTTTCATTCTATATACTTGTCCAATACTCCCAGATGCAATCTCTTCAATTGAATCATATTTTTTATAAATGGATTCATGAAAATTTTTCTGATAAATTTTTTCTGTATATTCCATAGAATGAAAATTACATCTTTCATATAATTCTTCTAATTTCTGAATCTTTTTTTGATCTAGATTATACATCTCATTTAATCTAGGTATTGACCATTGACAAAACTTTATTAACACAGATCCTGATTTTTTAATATTTAATAATAATACATCAAATATCATTTCATATTCGGTAAAATAATACAATGGGAGTAATACCATTAATTTTATATAAGTAAATAATAGTATCATTATATTTAAGAAGCATATTTTTTTAAATGTTTTAACCAATGATGAGTAAAATAAATGATCGCTTTTTTTAAAACCTATTTAAGTTTAGAATAAATAAATATATTATTATTTTAACTAATGGATATCAGTCAAACAATCGAAGAACTAATTTTATTCTATGTAAAAGAAAATTATTATCATTACCTTGAAAATAATAATATCACAAAAATACCAAAGGAAGATATTCATAAGGTTGTCTGCCAAATTTATCAAGAAAAAAGGGATCATCTAATATCATTCCTTAAATCATCGCTGCGAGAATTAATGAAAGAAGATTATATTGGTGATTTAGCAATACTCAATATTTGTAATGAAATTTTTGAAGATGAAGCTCTATGCATTAATCGTCTTGTCATGGAAATTGAAAATTATCAAATGAATATGTAATATTATATTGGTCTATTATATAGATGAATTCAATTAGTAATAAGATAGATAAGAAGTTTATTAAAAAAAAGAAAAAGTCAAATCTATCAAAAAAATATAAACAATTTCTTAATAATGAAAACATAAAACTAACACAAAAAAAAACAACTAACCTTGAAGATATGCAAATAAAAGTAATTAAAAAAGAGAACCCTTCCTCAGAAGGAATTCCTAAAAAAACACCTCCTAAAAAAATACATCCGAAAAAAGGAACCTCTAAAAAATACTTCTCTAAAAAAAAAAGAAAATTACCAAAAGGATTACTTTCATCCAAAAAAATTACTTCTGAAAGGAAAAAAAAATCGTGTAGAAGAAAAAGAGTTCGAATCAAAAATGGAATACCAAATAGAGATGATATGAAATATAATAAAAAATGTGAAAATAAAAAATTAGAAAATAAAAAATTAGAAAATAAAAAATTAGAAA
>TARA_B100000686_G_scaffold354748_1_pt1 | contig 12660 bp, 14 predicted proteins | sample TARA_B100000686 | Tara Oceans TARA_B100000686 (sample SAMEA2622733) | marine metagenome | biome: marine biome (ENVO:00000447); feature: marine epipelagic mixed layer (ENVO:xxxxxxxxx); material: "saline water (ENVO:00002010), including plankton (ENVO:xxxxxxxx)" | depth 150 m
ATTAAAATCAGAAATATTTATACCTCTCTGAATAGTAATTATTTTATCATTATTAATATTATAATTTTCAATTATATGATCTTTAATAAAATTACTTATAGCTATTACTCTATTAGATCGAATCATAATACTATTATATTTTTTTTTAAAATTATTTTTAATTCCATAAGTTCCATGAAATGTAGTAACAAATGGAGTTTTAGTTTTTTTTGCAGCATAATATGCACTCCAAGCAGGGGCTCTACTTCGTGCATGAATAATATCAATTTTAAATTCTTCTATTATTTTTTTTAATTTAAATATATTTTTATATATAATAATAGGATTTTTACTTCCTACATTTAAATTTAATAAAACTCCTCCATCTCTATCTATTTCTCTTTCCCTTCTACCTCCTTCCGATAAAACATATGACTGAAAATTATTTTTTACTAATGCTGAAGACACCTCTATAGCACCAGACACCAAACCTCCACTATTTAAATGAGGTAATACTTGAAGAACCGAATATTTTTTGTTATTTGACATTTAAATTAACTTTCTAATAACTTAATATAAAATGTATAATAATGTATAAAATTTTACATACAAAATATAATAGAAAAATTGCATATAAATACCATAATGGAAAGTCTTCTATTGGTTTTATATTTTTTTCTGGTTTTAAATCAGATATGAAAGGAAACAAAGCACAATATATTTTTAAATGGTGTAAAATAAACAATATAGAGTGCACAATATTTGATTACTCAGGACATGGAAAATCATCTGAAGATTTTATCAACTGTAACTTATCAATCTGGACTGAAGATGCCATTGAAATTATAAAAAATATAACATCTAATCCTCAAGTTATAATAGGATCCAGTATGGGTGCTTGGATTGCAATTAAAGCTGCTCTTAAAATACCCAAAAAAATTAAAGGATTAGTAACAATTGCGGCCGCACCAGATTTTACAAAAGATTTATGGGATAAAGATTTTAATAATATACAAAAAAATGAATTAAATAAAAAAGGCTATATATTAATTAACTCAATCTATGATTCAAATGGTTATATAATTACAAAAAATCTTATTGAAGATGGTAACAAAAATCTTTTATTAAAAACTAATGAAATAAAATTAAATTGCCCTATAAAGCTTATTCATGGAGAAAAAGATATAGAAGTAAGTTGGAAAAAAAGTTTTGAAATATTTAAGAAAATTAAATCAGAAGATGCTGAACTAATAATTATTAAAAATGGCGATCACAGAATGTCTACTAAGAAAAATTTAAAAACTATCATTGAAATTTCCAATTCATTAATTTCACATATTAATTAATAAAATTATAAATATTTTTTAAACCTTCTTTATAAGTTGGATATATCAAAGAACCATATTTCTTCTTTAATAATTTATTACTAACTCTTCTATTATTCTCCCAAAATCTTTTCAATGCAGGATCTAATTCATTTTTAATTTCATCATAATTTATTATTTTAGGTATTTTGATATCTAATAAATTATAAGCATACTTTGCTACATCAATTTGAGATATTGGTAAGTCATCAGATAAATTTATAATTCCACTATTTTTACCAGAAAAAGACGCCAAACTTAATACTCTTACTATATCATTAATATGTATTCTGTTAAAAAAATGATTTTTCTTTAATATTGGCCTAAAATTGTTCGATAAAATTTGTTTTAATATATTATTTTCATATCCATAAATTCCTGATAAACGAAATATTTCTATTAAAATTGAAGATTTTAAACCAAATTTTAAAGCATCTTGTTCTGCTTTACACCTAAATACTTCAACATTATTTTTAGGAATTAACTTACTATCCTCAAAAACTATACCTCCATTATGGTTTCCGTAAACTGATGTGCTTGATAAATATCCTATCCAAGAAACATTAGATTTTAATATATTAGATTTATATTTTCTTAAAATTGGGCATCCTTTGTCATCTGGAGGAGCTGTAATAATAATAGAATCTGCTTGCTCAATACTTTTTAAGATATTATTTTTGTTATATACTTTCACTCCTATTTTATTAATCTTCTTATATCTTTCACTATTATTAGTCACTCCAGATATTTCACAACCTAGATTTTTTAAACTTTCACATAAAGAAAAAGAGATGTTTCCTAACCCTATTATTGAGACATGTTTATTAATCTTTGTCATATTTATGTTCTATTCAAGTCTAGTTCAGACAAATACCATTCATTAATTAACTCATCATTATTTTCCAATTTGCTTCTTTTAAATTTTTCTGCTCTAAAGCTATTAGTGCAAATTTTACTTAAAGCCCATATAGAAGCTAATTTTACTAAAATAGATTCATCATCTAAAAGACTTATTACATTTGGTAATAATTTTTTTATTTTTGAATTTCCAACAGCTATTAATACATTTCTTATAAACCTATCTCTGCCAATTCTTTTTATAGGAGAACCAGAAAAAAAAACCCTAAATTTTTTATCATCTAACAATATTAAATTCTCAAGACTTGGTTTATTAAGATCTTCCCTTGCCTTAAAAGCAATATTATTAGAATTTTTTGCATATTTATTCCATGGACATACAGCCAAACAATCATCACATCCATATATTCTATTACCCATCAAAACACGAAAATTCCTTGGAATATGCCCTTTATGTTCAATTGTTAAATATGATATACATTTTCTTGCATCTATTTTGTAAGGTGCAAGGAAAGCATTAGTAGGACATATATCTATGCATTTTGAACATGTGCCACATAAATTTTTATTATTTATATTTTTTTTATAATCTATTTTTGTATCAGTTAATATAACTCCTAGAAAAAGCCAATTACCATATTGACGATTTATTAAATTAGTATGTTTTCCAATGCTTCCTAATCCTGCTTGTTGTGCTAAAGGTTTTTCCATTATAGGTGCTGTATCAACAAATACTTTTGCATTTCCATTTGTCTTAGAAACAAGCCAACCTGCTAAATTTTTTAACCTCCCTTTAACCCATTTATGATAATCTTGATTTCTTGCATATACACTAATATTACCTATATCTTTTTTACATAAATTATCTAAAGGATTATTTTCAGGACCATAATTAGAACCTAAAATAATAGCAGTCTTTGCGGAATCCCATAAATTTATAGGATTTACTCTTCTTTCTATGGTATCAGCTATCCAATCCATAGTTCCATGCCTACCTTCTAATACAAATTGCTTCAAATAATTTTCTATATTTTTATCTAAGAATTTAGATGAACAAAAGCCTACACATTCAAAATTTAATTCATGAGCTTTTGCTTCTATTTCACTACCAATATTAGTTTTCATCATTATTATTCTATTTTTTTTCCTTTATATTTTCAGATAAAAATCTAATATCATGACCGGATGGGTTTTGAACTAATTTTAAATTAAATAACTTAATTATAGCTAATAAATGATCAAAAATGTCAGATTGATCTGCTTCATATTCTACCCAATCCGTGCTATTAGTAAAAGCATATACTTCTAAAGGAATACCATTAATATCTGGCTCCAATTGTCGTACCATCATAGTTAAATTCTGATTAATTTTCTCATTATTTTTTAAATACAAAAGTATGTAAGCTCTAAATACTCCAATATTTGTCAATTTTCTATGATTGATACTCTCTAATCCAGAAGATTTATTATAAATATTGATTTCTTTTTCTTTATTTTGAAAATGTCCTTTCAGAATATTAAACTTAGTTAATTTATCACGAAGATTTGAGTCAACAAACATTATAGAATCTTGATCAATATATAAAGAACGTTTAATTCTCCTACCTCCTGATTCTTGCATACCTCTCCAATTCTTAAAAGGATGTTCTAATAATTTTGCACTGGGAAAAGTAATTAAAGCATTATCCCAGGACCTAACAGTAACTGTATGTAAACCAACTTCTATACAATCTCCATCTATATCTAAAGAAGGAATGGTTACCCAATCTCCTTCCCTAATTGTATCAGAACCAAAAACTTGAATAGAAGCTACTAACCCCAAAATAGTATCTTTAAAAACTAACAATATTATGGCTGTTAGGGCACCTAAACCTGATAGAATAGTCCATGGAGATGTATTAGAAATTACGCATATTGCTATAATGATTCCAAAAACATATATAATTAATTTAATTAGCTGTGTATAACTTTGAATAGGAGTTTTAGAAAAAACTTTATTTCCTTTTAATATTTCCGTAAGAGCTGAAAGAAATCTAGTTAAAGATATCACAAATACTAAAATAATTAATGCTGAAGAAATGCGAGATAGTATTCCATCTTCTGGAGAATATTCACCTAAACCAGCCTCAAAAATAAGTATAGGAAAAGCCCATCCAATAGGGGTAAATACTTTTTTATTTATTAATTCTTTTCCTATATCTAAACTTGATCTAGACAACCAACTCCTTACTAAATCTATAATAATTTTATTAAGAACTAGTGAAAAAATTATAGTAACAAAAATTACTACTAATACATGTATAACTAAACTATTTACTAATAAATTTAAACTTATAGTATTAAAAAAATTTTCTATTAAAATTCTTAAATATATTATTAAACTTTCAATCAAGCCAGAAAATGATTGCATCTTGATTCTCCTAAAATTTAAACCTTAATTTATATTAAAAATCTAGATCCTTATAATATTTAGGCGGTAATAAACCAGGTATTTTATCTTCTAAAATATTTCTAAAAGATGGCCTAGACTTTATCCTAGCATACCACTCTTTTGCATAAGAATAATCCTTCCACTTTATTTCCCCTAAATAATCTATTATAGAGATACTAGCGGCTGCAGAAATATCTGCAATTGTAAATTCATTACCTGCTAACCAATCTCTATTTTTACTGAGCCAATCAATATATTCTAGATGAACTTTTAAATTTTTTCTACCTACCCTTAATATATTTGTATCAGGATTACCTTTACCAATAAAAACCTTCATAATTTTTTCATAAATTATAGAATCATATATTTCCTTAGAAAATTTATTTAAAAACCAATTCATAATCCTTCGAGACTCACATCTAATACTTGTTTCTGATCCTATTAATGAAGAAGATATATTTTCTTCCAGCCATTCAATTATAACCGAAGCCCCACAAATTTTTAAATTTTCTTCGTTAATCAATACAGGTACTGTGGCTTCTGGATTAATTGCAATAAAACTTTCTCTTCTTTCCCATATAGCTTCTACAACCAATCGGACTGGCATGTCATTTTCAGCTAATGCTATTCTTATTAATCGGCAATTTGCAGAAAATGGTAAATGATATAAAATATTCATTAATTAAACATCCCGTTACTAAATTTTTTAATTAGTATAAACTAATACACAATAGTATAAAAAATAAAACTTTAATTATCGATTTTAAAAATGGTTTAATATGTTATTTTTAGAAATTATCTTATATTCTCTTGTACAAGGTATAACAGAATTTTTACCTATATCTTCTTCAGCACATTTATTAATTTTAGAAAAAATATTTAGTTGGGAAATTCCTGGAAGAACCATGGCAATTGCAGCTCATTTAGGGTCATTAATTGCCGTAATATTTTTTTTAAAAAATGATTTGATAAATTTAACCACTAAAATACAAACCCCTTATAATTTTAAATTTCTAATTAATATTATCCTTATTACTCTTCCTATAATAATCATAGGATTAATAATATTTAAAAATTTTGAAAATAGTCTTCTTACTTTAAAAGTTGTTGCATTATCAAGCATAATAGGAGGTATAATTCTTTATTTTATAGACAATTTTAAAAAACTTTCAAAAAAAGCATTAAATGATTTATCTTACCATGAAGCAATTATAATAGGTTTATTGCAAATTTTTTCTTTAATTCCCGGCACCTCAAGAGCAGGATCTGTTATTACTGGGGCTAGATTATTTAATATTAATAGAGTAGAAGCTGCAAAATTAGGTTTATATACTGGTATTCCTACAATTTTTGGAGCCGTTACTCTTGAAATAAACTGGCTGATATCAAATTTTTATTTTAATTTTCAAAATACTATATGGTTAACATTAATAGTAATATTATCAGGAATTTTTGCATTTATAACTATAAAAATACTAGTAAAATGGCTTAAAAATAAGAGTTTTTTTCCCTTTGTATTATATAGATTACTATTAGGGATAATAATTTTATTATATATATATTATTAATAGCTGACTTTATATCTTGATAAATATTTTTTTATCATTACTTTCATAGAACTAGGCTTAATTCCTAATTCACTAAATCCTTTTGATTTTGAAGTTACTATATTATCATTTTTTAATAATATCACTTGATCTAAAGTTATTGGCGCATTAGGCAAAAAGTTAGTAAGTATCGCCATAATTTTTGCTAATGGAAATGATATATTTATATACAATTTTTCTTTTTCTATACTTTCTAATATTAAACTTATAATTTCTTTAAAAGTAAAAATTTCGGGTCCACCTAAATTATAAATATTACCTATATGTATTTTATCTAAAATAACTATTTCAATTGCTTTGGCAACATCTAATACACTTACAGGTTGAAATTTTGTTAGACCCTTATTTATAAGAGGCATAAATGGAGAAATTAAAGCCATTTTAGCAAATTTATTAGTAAAATTGTCTTCTGGACCAAATATAACACTTGGTCTAATTATAATTGTATTATTAAATATTGATTTAATATTTTTTTCAGCTTCTAATTTAGTTTTAGCATAAATAGATTTAGAACTCTTATCAATTGCTAAAGCTGAAACATGAGTTAGAGATTTAATTTTATTTTGATTACAAGCGTTAGCTATATTTATAGCACCATTTAAATGTACATTTATAAAATTTTGTTTTTTATTTTCTGATAAAATACCAACTAAATTAATAACAATATCAGCGCCATTTACAATATCATTAACATCATTAGAATCTATAATATTACATGGATAAATAATTACCTGCCTTAAACGACCCATAACTAATAGATGCCTTGCTTTATCTGGATTACGAACACCTGCCCTAACAATATAACCTCTATTTACAAGTAAAGACACTACATATCTGCCCAAAAAACCGGCCGCACCTAAGACTACAATAGTTTGATTTGAATTATTTCTAAATTTTACCAAAAAATTAACTCCTTCAAATTATATATATTTTATTCAAAATATTTTAAAGCTTTATTCAATATTGTTTTATTTATTCATTAGCCAAATAATTAAACATAATATAAGTTAATATTTAATAAATAGGAGTTTTCAATGAATTCAAAGAATTATACTCTTTACAAAAATGACCTACCAAAAGATCTTAAATTTTCTGATACTATAGCTATAGATACGGAAACTATGGGATTAGATTTTAAAAGAGATAGACTTTGTCTAATTCAAATATGTAATGGCGATAATCATGCTCATCTTGTACAAATTACAGAAGGAAAAGAATATCCTAACTTAAATAAATTATTAAAAAATGATAAAATAAATAAAATATTCCATTTTGCTCGTTTTGATTTGGCTACAATCCAAAAACACTTAAATATATTTTGTGAAAATATTTATTGCACAAAAATTGCCTCCAAATTAACAAGAACTTATACAGATAAACATGGTTTAAAAGAGCTCTGCAAAGAATTAATAAAAGTTGATATTTCAAAACTAAAACAGAGTTCAGATTGGGGAAATCAAAAACTCTCAGATGAGCAATTAAAATATGCAGCAAGTGATGTTTTATATCTTCATAAGATAAAATTAGAATTAGATATTTTATTAAAAAGAGAAAACAGAGAACTCTTAGCTGAAAATATTTTTAAATTTTTAAGTACAAGAGCATATTTAGATTTAAATGGATGGAATGTTCCTGATATTTTTGATCATTAATAATAATTATTAAATTGGAGCCTTAAATTGTCCTACAATAAAAATATTGTTTCTATTAAAAATACAATAATAGAGCAAAAATATGCTTTAGAAAAAATGTTAGAAGTTATAGATAAATCTATTTTTAAAGCCATAAATTTACTTCAAAAACAAAAAGGAAAAATAATTGTTACAGGATTAGGTAAAAGTGGACATATAGGATTAAAAATTAGTTCTACCTTAGCTTCCACAGGCTCTCCATCATTATATATTAATTGTTCTGAAGCTAATCATGGAGACCTAGGAATCATAGAAAAAAAAGATGTTATTCTAGCTTTATCTAAATCAGGAGAGACAAAAGAAATGATACCAATTATACATTATGCTAAAAATAATAAAATTAAAATTATTTCCATAACATCTAATCCGGATAGCTTCTTATCAAAAAATGCAAACGTTTCTTGTATCTTGCCTAATTTGCCTGAATCTTGTCCGTTAAACCTAGCTCCTACTACTTCTACCACCATGATGCTAGTTCTGGGAGATGCTATAGCTATAGAATTAATGAAAATTAAAAAATTTAAAAAAGAAAATTTTAAAAGGTATCACCCAGGAGGTATGCTTGGTAGAAGTTTACTTTCTGTGAAAAATATTATGCACATTAAAGATAATGTTCCACTAGTTAATACTAAAGAATCTATGAGAGAAGCTCTATTAAAAATGACCTCTATTGGTTTTGGATGTGTTGGAGTAATCAATTCTAAAAATGAATTAAAAGGCATTATTACAGATGGGGATTTAAGACGTAATATTAGAAAAAATTTTTTAACTCTTCCTATAGAAAAAATTATGACTAAAAAACCCCTAACTATTAATAAAGAAGAAAATGTTATGGAAGCTTTAAATGTAATGAATAAAAATAAAATTACTGCATTATTTGTGACTGATGCTAATTCTAAAGTACCACAAGGTATAGTTCATATTCATGATTGTCTTAAAATTGGATAATTTTTAAATTGATAAATAAATTTTTTTATAAATCTTGGGAGAAAAGAACTAATAAACATAAAACAGAAGACTATAATAAAAATAATATATACAAATCTATTATAAAGTATTTATTACCTTTAATTATAATTGCAATATTCATAGTAATGTTTCAGTGGATAAAAAATATGCCTGAATATGAAATTATTAATTTTAGTGAAAAAACTCAATATTATGAGCCTGACTCAGTAATAAAACCTAAATTATTATTAAAAAGCAAAAATAATAAACCAATTCTAATTCAAGCTTTAAATACTACAAAAGACACAGATGACTCTAACATTCTTTTTTTTAATAAACCAAGTGGATATTACGAACTATCAAAAAAAATAACAATTTATTTTAGTGCCTTAGATGGTATATTGTATATTAATGAAAGTGAATTGAAATTAAATAAGAGTGTAGAAATAAAATCCTCAAAAGGAACTAATTTGAAAACCACTAATATTACTTATGACATTAAAAATAACATCATCAATGGAAAAGAAAACGTTATGTTAATGGGTGATTGGGGAGAATTGTTAGGTAAAGGCTTTATATATAATATTGATAAATCATTAATTATACTTAATGGTAGACCCAAAATAACTTTTAAAAATAATAAAGGTTTAATTTAATGAAAAAAATAATTTTATTTATAATATACTTTTTTATTTTTATAGAAATAATTAATGCTGAAGAATCTATGCCAGTAGATGTTATAGCTAATTCTATGGAATGGGATGATGAAAAAAGAACGGCCTACGCAAAAGGAAATGCAGAAGCAACCCAAGGTGAAAGAAAACTATCAGCTGATGAATTAATAGTTTATTTAAACAAAGAAAAAGGAAATAATGAAGTAACAATTATAGAAGCATTGGGAAATGTAATTTTTATTAATAATACAGAAATTGCATCAGGCGAAAAAGCAAAATATGATCTAATTGAAAATAATATTATTATTCAAAATAATGTTATACTTAGAAAAAATGAAAATATAATGGCTGGAGAATTCTTAGAAATGAATTTAGAGACAGGAGTAAGTAAAATTAAGAGTAAAAAGGAAAATGAAAGAGTAAGAGTAAGATTCTCAACTAATAATGAAAATTTAAATAATGAATGAAAAAATCAACCCCAAATTGATTATAGATAATCAAGGATTATCAATTAGCAGTATAGGAAAATCGTTTAATAAACGTCCTATAGTCAGAGAAGTTTCTCTTAAAATACAGAGAGGAGAAGCTATTGGCCTTTTAGGGCCCAATGGGGCAGGTAAAACTACTTGTTTTTATATGATAAGTGGACTTATCTCTCCAGATTATGGGAAAATACTCTTGGATGGGAAAGATATAACAAATTTACCCATTTATAAAAGATCTAGAGCCGGCATAGGATATTTACCTCAAGAAATATCAATATTTAGAGGCATGACTGTAGAACAAAACATTCAATCTATACTTTCTTTAAATATAACTAATAGAGCAGAGAGAGAAGCCAATTTAGAAGAACTACTAGCAGAGTTTTCACTTACTCACCTAAGAAGAACTTCCAGCTTGTCTCTTTCTGGTGGTGAAAGAAGAAAAGTTGAGATAGCAAGAGCATTAGCATCTCAGCCATCCTTTATTTTATTAGACGAACCTTTAGCAGGAATAGATCCTATAGCTATTGAAGATATCAGAGAATTAATTAAACATATTAAAGACAGAGGAGTAGGAGTTTTAATCACAGATCATAATGTTAAAGAAACATTAGAATTAATAGATAAAGCATATATAATTCATGAAGGAAAAGTTTTAATGTCAGGAACTCCTAATGAAATAATTTCTGATGTTAATGTCAGAAAAGTTTATCTAGGTGATAAATTTAATATCTAAAATTATTTAAAATGGTCCAATTAAATCTGATCCAAAGCCCAAGTTTAAAAACTAAATTCAAAATTAATAATAAATTAATTATGTCTATAAAAATTCTTCAAATGTCATATGAAGAAATACAGAATTTTATTAAGAAAGAAGCCGAAAAAAATCCTTTTATAATTCTTAAAAAAACAAAATATAATCAAGAAGCTAATAATAAAAATATAAATAATATAAATGTTAAAGAATGGCTCTATCAACAAAGCTCTATTTTATATAATAACCCTATTGAAGAAAAACTAATAGAAACATATATAGAAAATTTAGATAATAATGGATTTTGTAAAATTTCTGCATCAGAAGCTGCTAAAACAGTAAATTGTTCCAATATGGAAGCAATAAATATATTAAAAAAATTAAAAGAACTTGATCCTATAGGAATATTTTCTTCTTCATTAAAAGAACTCATAACTATACAACTTATTAAAAAAGGAGATTATAATAAATATTTTAAAATCATTTTAAATCATCTTGATCTAGTAGCATCATATAATATTAAAAAACTTAGTGAATTATGTAACTTAAAAAAAGAAGAAATTATTGATTTGCTTAAAAAATTAAAAGATTGCAAACCTAGGCCCGTAGATTCTCTTCAAGAACAGGAAATTAATTTAATCATTCCAGATATATTTTTAAGTATTAATAATAAGAAACTTAAATTATCTATAAATAAAACTAATAATTATGAAATTTATTTAAATGAAACTTATATAAATAAAATAAAATTACATGCAAAATCAAAGTCAAAGATAGAAATTAAAAATTTTATTAAGGAAAATATATCTCATAGTAAATGGCTAATAAATAATCTTAATAAAAGAAATAATACTATTTTAATAATTACTAAAAAAATTTTAAATCTTCAAAAAAATTTTTTTTTAAATGGGGATGATGACATATTACCCCTTACACATAAAAAAATTAGTGAAATGACTAATATGCATGAAAGTACTATTAGTAGGGCTGTAAAAAATAAATTTATAAAATATGAAAGCAAAATTATTCCTCTCAATTACTTTTTTAGTAGTAAAATTAAAAAATCAAACTCATCTTCAAAATCTATAAAAAACAAAATTAAAAATATTATTCAGAATCATGAAAAAATTAACGAACATATTAGTGATCAAAAAATCACTAATATGTTGAATAAAAGTGGCATTATGATATCTAGAAGGACCGTAAGCAAATACAGAGCAAATGAAAATATACCTAATTCACAAATTAGATTAAGGACAGTAAAAAAATAAATGTTAAATGATAAAGTTATTAATAATTTAAACAAAATAGAAATTAAAGATTTTTTAAAAAAATCAAATACTATAATTTGTCAAAATATAAATCACAAAAAGCAATTATTTACAAATTTAACTATTATAAGTAAAAATACCTTTAATATAACTAACAAAGAATTTATAGAATTTTTATATAAAAAAGAATCTGCTGAAAATAGCGGAATTGGTAATGGAGTTGCAATACCAAATATTCAGCACTCAAAAATAAATTATATATCAAGCACTTTTATAAAACTATCTAAACCAATTAACTATGACGCTATTGACAAAGAACCAGTAGACTTAATATTTTTATTATTATCCCCGAACAATATTAAATCTAATCATTTAAAAATTTTAGCTTTAATATCAAGAAAGTTATCTAAGAAAGAAATAAGAAGAAATATTCGTGGCACTTCAAATGTAGAATCAATATATTCTATATTAACAATGTAATTTAAAAAAAGTTGGGAAATAATTATGCAAGATAAAAAAGATTATAAAGTAGCAGATATATCCTTAGCTGATTGGGGAAGAAAAGAAATAGAAATTGCAGAAACAGAAATGCCTGGATTAA
>TARA_B100000686_G_scaffold54550_1_pt1 | contig 12659 bp, 12 predicted proteins | sample TARA_B100000686 | Tara Oceans TARA_B100000686 (sample SAMEA2622733) | marine metagenome | biome: marine biome (ENVO:00000447); feature: marine epipelagic mixed layer (ENVO:xxxxxxxxx); material: "saline water (ENVO:00002010), including plankton (ENVO:xxxxxxxx)" | depth 150 m
ATATGGACCTTTTCAATTTCTGGTTGTCCTTCATAGTGTTTCGGATTCGACTTTAAAACCAGTTTATATTCGTGCTCCCAACTTTCCAACAAATAGGGCCCATTGGTCACTATGTTGTTCGGTTCGGTCCAATCGTCTCCATACTTTTCAACGATGTCTTTACGAAGTGGGAAGGTAACCATAAAGGTTGTAATGCTTGGAAAATAAACAACGGGTTTTTTAAGGGTTACCTCGAGAATGTCTGCAGCGAGAGCTCGAACGCCTACCTGATTCGGATCCTTGAGTTTACCTGTGTTATATTCAAATGCATTTTTTATATCAAAAAGAAAGTAGGCGTATTGAGCAGCAGTTGCAGGCTTTAAGAGACGCTTCCATGAATATTCAAAATCCCCCGCGGTTACTCTTTTCCCATCACTCCAGAAAACATCTTTCCTTAAATAAAAAGTGATTGTTTTACCTTCATCAGAATACTCCCATTTTTCAGCGATGCCCGGTATGGGTTTCAAATCAGAATTGTACTGAGTGAGCCCTTCCATCAGGTTAGTCAAAATAGTGAAAGAAACACTGTCAGTAGCAAGAGACCAGTCCAGAGTTGGCGGCTCATTTTTAATAGTCATTCTGAAAATGGAAGTGGCCGAAGATGGGCTGTTAGAACAGCCCGATAGGACTAAAATAAAAATAAAGGTCAAAACCAGTTTTGGAAAAATTTTTGGAGTGCAAATGAGCATGAAAACAAGGAAAAATTAGGTTAATTTACTGATATTGTAGCCCAAAATTAGTTCAATAGAATGCGTTTCTTATTTCATTCAGAAATCCCTTCATCGCGGGCTGTTTTTTATATTTATGAAGAATTTACACACAAAAATACAAAATTTCCCTAAAATTAGGCTAATGACAAATAGAATTAGCGTAAATCGGCATTTATCCCTTTACTTTTCAAATCACATTTATAAAATGAAAACTTTTAATTTTAAACAGATCTCAAATGGCTGAAGACATCTCCTATATTCGGAAATGGATAAAGAGAGGATTGAGCAAAAATAAAAAGATTCTCGATTTTTCCAACAGGGGAATTGACAACCTGATAGCGGAAGAACTGGCGGAAAATGTCGCACTTCAGGATATTGAAGTTTTATATTTGCATACAAATAAAATTAAGGACAAAGGCCTTGAAGAACTGGCCAATTCTGAAATTTTTGAGCCTCTTAAAGAATTATGGATTTATGAAAATAAAATTGGAGACGATGGAACAATTGCTTTGGCAGAATCAGAAAATGTACTCCAGTTGAGGTACTTGAGTTTATATACGAACAAGATTGGAGATAATGGAGCGGTTGCACTAGCTAATTCCAAAAGTTTAACAAATCTGGAAACCCTTGATTTATCGTTCAACCGGATTGGGGATGTGGGTGCGGAAGCATTAGCAAATTCAACCTGCCTGAAAAACCTGAAAAATTTAAATCTGGACGCCAATCGCATTGGGTTTAAAGGAATGCAGGCTTTGGCAGAACTTACGGGATTAAAAAGTCTCGAATCATTAAATATCACTTATAATCTGGTTGATCCCCGGGGTCTAGCCCTTTTGGATGATTCTCCACGTTTGCAGAATCTGGGGAAGGTCAAAACAGATTTGCTAAAGGCTGATGACTGAGGTATGCCAACCACAAAAAAAATAAATAAAGAATCTAATTTCATACGAAATTTGAACAAACAATTGGTCCGAAAAGATCCTATTTTAAATTTGAGCTACGAGCGAATGGGAGACGCAGGTTTGACATTTATCTGTCAATCAAAAGATCTTTCTCATGTAAGAGAACTCGATTTAAGCTGGAATCAAATTTCTGATAAGGGGATGCAAAAGCTTGCCGGTTGTAATTCGATTAAAAAATTGACTCGCTTGATTTTGAACTCAAATAAAATTTCCGATAGCGGAGCTAAAAGTCTGAGCGCATCCGGGAATTTTCCCAAACTGAAATCTTTAGAATTAGCATATAATTGTATTACCCAATTCGGAGCTTTGAATCTTGTAAAATCCTCTCACCTGAGGAACCTGAACTTGCTAGACCTGGAAATGAATCAGGTCGGTAAAAAAAAATCTAATGAATTTCCTGACGGGACTTCAATTCCCGATCTTAAAATTCTAAATCTCCGAAAAAACCAAATTGGAAATGATACCTTAAAGGACTGGGCTCAGTCGGGAGGATTTGAAGGTTTAAATCATTTGAATCTGGGATGGAACAATATTTCGGATACCGGTGCAAAGATTCTAGCAAATTCTCCGACCCTGAGCCAATTACAAGATTTAATTCTTGATTCAAATCATATCGGCGATTCTGGCTCGCTCAGCTTGGCGCAATCCAGAAACCTGATCAATCTTAAAAATCTCAATATGGCTGACAATAATTTTAAATCCAGTGGTGAATCCGCATTATTGAATTTAAGGACAAGGAACCTTGCAAAAAAAATCACAGAAGATAAAAGTCTCAATTTGAATGGTCTTTATTTAAGAAACAAAGATATTAAAGCGTTGTCTTTACATCAAAAACTCGAAGAAGTTTTTTCCTTATCACTGCGGAATAATCTTTTCGACTATCAGGGTCTGGGTGAGTTGGCCGTTTCGCCTTTTGTTAAAAATATAAAATATCTGAATCTGATGGACAATTTTATTGGAGATAAGGGAGTTTTTCTTTTAAGCGAATCGAATTCCTTGTCCAACCTTGAGGTATTGAATCTGGAAAATACATATCTGTCCTCGCTAGGGATATTGGCTTTATCTCAATCACCTTATTTAAAAAACTTAAAAGAATTGAATTTAAATAGGAACTCAATCGATGAAAAAGGGTTTCAATCACTTGCAAATTCTGCAAATTTTAAAAATATTAAAGTCTTGAAAATCTCAGAAATTTCAATAAGGGATGAGGGCTTCCAATCCATTTTAAATTCCAACACTTTAAAGCAGCTTCAAGAATTAGAGATGGCGGGAAATTTTCTTTCAAAGAAGAGCTTGTCGAAGCTTGCAAAATCCCCTCTTCTTTCCCACTTAAAAAAAATTGATCTCCGCAGAAATCATCTCAATGAATCTGACCAATTACTTATTACACAGTCCCCTGAGTTTGGCAATCTGGAATCATTTCGGTTTTGATTTTGAAATTAGGTATTTCTTTCAATATTTGGACTTCAAGAGCTACGTGAGCTAAAACAAAATCCTAAACTTTAAAATCTTCATTTTTTAATATGGATTGCTTTATTCGCTAGTGTTAGTCTTCGGCACATAGTGCTTTATAAAGTATAAGCCTCTTGTGTTTCAGCAAAAAATCTTGAAAAAATAGCAAATGAACCTTTTTGAAGTTTTTGAAATTTCAAGAATAAACTATCCCAATTCAATTTGTTTGGTTGTAAATGGCAAATCCTATACCTATGCAGAAATGGGGCATTGGATTGATCGAATCGCTTTTCCCTTGAAAAATACAATCGGGCCTTTTGTAGGGATTTATGCCCACAAATGTTTTTCTGCTTATGCTGGAATTTTAGCGGTATTGAAGGCAGGAAAAGCGTATGTCCCCTTAAACCCGAAATTTCCGGTAATTAGAAATCAGGAAATCATACGATCCGCAGAATTGGATATTTTAATAGTTGGCACAAACTACCAAGCTGAAATGTCTGAGCTGACTGACAGGCTAGAAAAACTCCAGTTGATTTATCCGGAAAACCAAAGCAGTGAAATTACTCTTCGGAATTCCAATCACTCAAAAATCTGTGCGGACAATTTATCTCAACATATTGAAAACCCCATTACTCCCTCCAAAGATGGATTCGCATATATGTTATTTACATCCGGAAGTACCGGCTCACCCAAAGGAATCCCTATCGCTCATTCTAATGTTATTTCTTATCTGGACTATATGAATGATAGATATTCCCCAACCCCTGAAGATAAATTTTCTCAGACCTTTGATTTAACATTTGACTTAAGTGTTCACGATATGTTCCTGTGCTGGAAAGCAGGCAGTTCCCTTTATTGCATTCCGGATAATGTCCTAATGGCTCCTGCAAAATTTATCAAGTCTAACGAATTAAGTATTTGGTTTTCTGTCCCTTCATTAGCTCAAGTATTAAATCGTTTCCGAATGTTAAAAAAAAATGTGTTCCCAACCTTAAAATATAGTTTATTTTGCGGGGAGCCTCTATCATCAACGTTGGCAGAGAAATGGCAGGAAGCCGCCCCAAATTCAATTGTAGAAAATATTTACGGGCCTACTGAGGCAACTATTGGAATAACACATTACACCTGGAAAAAGGAAAAGCAGGCAAACAAAACCCATAATGGGATTGTTTCCTTAGGTCATTGTTTTTCGACACAAAAATATGCCATTATTAATAAAGAAGGAGAACAGGTTAAACTTGGAAAGGAAGGCGAATTATGCCTTTCGGGATCCCAGGTTTCTTCTGGGTATTGGAAAGACCCAAAAAAAACAAACGATCAATTTATTCTATCTTGCTTAAATGACAGTAAAAAGGAAGTAATATGGTACAAAACCGGTGATATAGTAAAAGAAGATGATGAAAAAAACCTTTACTATATAAACCGGAAGGATTTTCAGGTAAAAATCAGAGGCCACCGAATTGATTTGGATGAAATAAATTATGTCATTTCTCAGTTTTTTCAATCTGACCAGGTTGTATCAATTCCATATCCAATTTCTGATGGCATTGCTGAAAACATTTTTACATTTATCTGCACTGCCAATCAAAAAAGTTACCTCGAGGTAAGAGAATATTGCCAAAAACACCTGCCGAATTATATGATCCCAGAAAAACTTATTTATTTGGATTCTTTTCCCTTAAATTCAAATGGAAAAGTTGACCGACAACAGTTGAGTCAACTTTTATCAGAAATGTGAGATGGACGAAAAATCGATTCAAATCCAATTGTTGGAGATTTTAGAACCAAAACTTGCACCTTTCAATATAACTCCCGGGGAAGTTGGACTGGATGAAAGTCTTCTGGAACTTGGAATTTTAGATTCTATGTCCTTCTTAGATTTTATAGTTTCACTAGAAGAAAGTTTTGAAACAGAATTGGATTTGAGCGAAATGGAACCCACTGAATTTTCAACCATTCAACAACTTTCTAAACTTATAATTAAAAGTCGCAATGGAAGTTGATATTTATTTAGCATCAAAAAATACGTCTTTTTCAACTTTTCAGCAGGTAGAGGTATTATTTAAACAATTATATGAAGGCATGGAAAAACAGGGCCTTAGTTTAAATTTACAAAATAACGGGCCCCAAATATGGATAAGACAGCTTAAAAAATCATTAGGAAAATTTCAGGTATTAGTAATAGCCGAGGAATTGGGCAGTGTAATAGGTTTTGGAGTTGGTGCTATAAGGTTGGCGCCAGATTATTTGGAAATTAAAAAAGTAGGTCTGATTACCCATATAAATATAACCCCAGAAAAAAGAAGAAATAGAATTGGAAGAAAAATTGTTCATGAACTGGAGGCATGGTTTTCTGAAAACAAGGTAGATTCCATTGAATTAGAGGTTCTTGTCAATAATGAATCTGGTGAACATTTTTGGGGGGAATTAGGCTATCAAAAAAATTTAATCAAAATGAAAAAAATAGCAGGAAATTTCAATTGAAAAGAATTAAAGAAAAAGTTGAAATAAAAAAAGCATTCCCTGAAGATTTTGAAGAAATAATTAATGTAATAACGAGCGTATTTGATGTAGGGGGAAATGAAAAAGAGCAGCACCTCAAATCAAAAAATAAATTTCAATACCTATTTAAAAATAACTGGCACTTTGAAGAAAACCATATCGGCTATAAATTAGAAGGAATTGATGGAGAAATCCTAGGTTTTTGGTCTTGCATTTTTTCTGTTCGCAAAATAAATGGAAAGGCACACAGAGTTTGCAATTTTTCTACTTGGGCTGTTAAAAAGAACTATCGTTATTGCAGCTTGCTACTAACCAAAGCTGTAAATGAACTAAAAGATTTTTCGTTAACTATTCTTTCTCCTGACGAAACATCTCTGGAAGTTTTCACAAAACTATACAAATTCAAACCTCTTGAAGAAAACCTAATAATTATCCCTCTCCTTCCACCAATCAGGAGTTCAGGAAAATCAAAATTCATCTTTTTTTCTGAAAAGGACTCACCCCCGCCAATGTTAAAAGAGGAACATAGACAACTTTTTATTGATCATTGCAAGTTCAACGCCAGTTTCTTATTAGTTCATGAAGGAAAAGATTATTGTTTTTTAATTATAAAAAAAAGGGAAATGAAGCACTTACCTTTTTCATATATATATTATATGAGCGATCCCAAATGCTTTTTAAGACACGTATCTGAAATTCGATATAGTGTAAACAAGCGACTTAAAACAATTGCCTTAATAGGTGAAGAACGAAGATTCCAATTTGGACGACCCTTTTTTAGTTTCAAAAAATCCTTGCCACGGCCATTTCTTTTTAAGTCTAAAGATTTACGCCCTGAAGATTTAGATGGCTTATACTCAGAATATTTTTTAATTAAAAATTTGTAACTTGTGGGTCTTGCTTCATTAGAATGTTTTTCCGGTTTCAAATTTCCTGTTCAAATATAAATGAAGGAAAACCAAGTGTATTCCAGGATTATTAAACGAGCGACTACTAGACTCCTTATTCCATCTCTATTCCACACGAGAAGTCATCTCCTTTCAAAACCATTTTATTCAGGGGTTGGGAGCATACTAATGTTCCATCGTGTTTGCCCTAAAAATTCATATCAAAGAATAAGAAATAATTCAGGACTTGAGGTGACCCCCGAATATCTGGAAAAAACAATCTTATTTTTACTCAAAAATAATTACAAAATCATTCCTATTGGCCAAGTCCAACAAATTTTAAATGGAGATTATATAAGAAAAAAGTTTATAGTATTTACCTTTGACGATGGTTACGTAGACAACTACCGGTTTGCTTATCCAATTTTTAAAAAATATGGGATCCCCTTCACTGTATATGTGGCGACTGATTTGCCAGACAATAAGGCAATCTTATGGTGGTATTTGCTTGAGGACCTAGTTTTAAAAAATAGCCAATTAGATTTTGAACTCAATGAAAAAAAATATCGATTTTCTTGCCCCAATTTTTGGGAAAAAGAAGCAACTTACCACGCAATACACAATTTAATACTAAATGGTCCCCCGGAAGAATTAACGGAACGAATAAGACAAATAATAGAAAAAAATAATATAAACCTGTTTGATAAGACCTCAGAGATTTCTCTTACATGGGAACAAATCCGTGAGATGCACCAAGATCCCTTGGTAGAAATAGGAGCGCACACGATTCATCACAACCCTTTAAATCAGCTTTCTGATAGTATGCTAATTAAGGAAATGGAGGGATCTCGCGACAAAATTGAGTCGATGACAGGACACAAAGTAGAACATTTTTGTTATCCCTTTGGAACCCAAAACGAAGCTGGAAATAGGGAGTTTGATTTTGCAAACAAGTGTGGGTTCAAAACCTCCACAACTACTCGTATGGGAAATATATTTCCAGAACACAGGAATTTGCTACAACAGCTACCCCGTATTACAGTAAACGAAAAAAGAGATAATGGGAATATTAATTATTTAAACGTGTGGCTAAATGGGGCCTTACCTTGCATTATCAATAAGTTTAAACGAGTCGTTTAATCGGAGAAACTTTTTTTTATTTTTTAAAGGGGCTTTTGGGAGGGGTATATAGACCTATCATGCTTTTTAAAAAGTGAAACAAGGCTTCTCCAGGGTTTCCTCCGAATTTTTTAAAAGCATTCCACCGAATTTGAAGGCCTTCAATTCTTATTGCTTTGCTGTTTTTACTCGAGGTTGACAGTTCGTGCAGACGGATGGTGCTCAACTCATTTCTAAGAATATAGGCTTCTCCAAAATCAAGTATTCTGGACCATAAATCGTAATCCTGGCCGAATTTGAATTTTTCCCTGTAGCCTCCAGACTTAATAAAAGCCGCCTTTCTAAATACTACTGTACTGTGCGCAAATGGATTGAAACAACTCATAGATTTTCTAATGGACTCGTCATCTTCAAGACCATGCGTTGGGTTATCTATATAGTCCATTCCTAAAAGCACTTTGAATTGGGATCCACAGAGGACAATCTCGGGATGCTGGTTCATAAAATTAATTTGTTTTTCAAGTCTATAGGGATTTGAAAAATCGTCAGCATCAAGGCGCGCAATAAGTTCACTGCTTGCCATGTGAATTCCCTTGTTTAAGGATCGCGAAAGACCCTGGTTCTCCTGATGCACTATTTGTAAGCGAGGTTCGGTATACTGAGACAGGATTTCAGCAGTTCCATCAGTGGAACCATTATTTAGAATGATGTATTCGAAATCCTGAAAGGTCTGGTTTAGAACACTGTCCACGCATTCTTTTAAATAAGCTTCACCATTATAGACAGATGTGACCACGGAAATTAGGGGCATGGGTCAACGGATTATAGAGAAATTTTGAATGGGCATCATGTTTTCCATGTATATGGTATCTGATCTGAGTCTGAGGGCAGGGATTCCATTCTCTTAGGATTATTTGGATAGTTGGCACAATTGCAAACGAGAGCACCTTTTCCATCGAGTGATTGAATTCCATACCATAGCATCGGGGGAATATGAATCAGGTTGTAATTGTCTGGACGTCCAATCACGTATTCTTTAACTTTGCCATATGTGCTGGAGTGGGGCCTAGAATCGTAAATAACTAATCTGATTTTATTGATAGGAACCGCGAGGTTCTGGGTTTTTTCTTTTTGCATCTTCCATGCCTTAACAATTCCTGGTAATATTTCGCTGAAGTAAACCTCACCGAACTTTTCATACAATTCGAAATCGTTTCTCATCATATGCAAAACAGCTCCACGATTGTCAATTATCTGCCTCAAAGGCTGAATAACCACTCCTTCAATTTCTTCTGATTCTTTCATTGGGCCTATCGAAGGTTTAACCGTTTCGCCTTTTCTACATACTCTTCAATTTGGTCGCTAGTGGTATTAGAAATGGCAGAAGTTTTCTGACTATAAAAGTCCTGATACCACTTTCCTGTCATTCGAGCAGTTTCAGAAAAGTCCAAAACAGAATTCCAGTTTAATATTTGAAGTGCCTTATCGCAGTTGAGTTTTAGTAGCGTTGCTTCGGGCTTGGAAGAATTTACTTCCTGTTCAAATTTCCATTCGCTGCCAGGCCAATATTTGGCAATCTCAACAATCAGATCCCCAACCGATTGGTTTACTTTTGCGGAGGGACCAAAATTAAATGCTTGGTTTTTAACCTCGGGATCCCCCTGCAATAATTTTTTTCCCAGGGCAAGATAACCATTTAAAGGCTCCAGAACATGTTGCCAGGGCCGGGTTGCATTTGGGTTTCTTACTAACACCTTTTCTCCCTTTGACCAGGCTCGGACACAATCAGGAACTATTCTGTTCCTAGCCCAGTCGCCTCCCCCTATCACATTACCCGCACGGGTCGTAGCAATGGCTGGCCCTTTATCTCCAAAATAAGATTCCATATAAACCTTTGAGATAATTTCTGCGCAAGCTTTTGAAGCGCTGTAAGGGTCCTTTCCTCCTAGTCGATCATTTTCACGGTAGCCCCATAACCATTCCACATTTTCATAACATTTGTCGCTGGTTATTAATACGATTGCAGCAACCGACGAGGGGTCACGCATGCAATCTAATAGGTTCAGAGTTCCTAAGGAGTTTGTTTCAAAGGTAAGAATTGGGTTTTCATAAGATTCTCTTACGAGTGGCTGGGCAGCCAAATGAAAAACGATATCAGGGTTAAATTTGTTTAGAGCTTCTTTAAGGAAGCGTTTATTTCGAACGTCGCCCTGAATATGTTCAATTCGACTGGCCAGATCCAATGCCTCAAAATGTGAGGGCTCTGTTGGCACATCCACAGAATAACCAGCAACGGTCGCCCCGAGGTCTAAAAGCCAGGCACATAACCAGGAGCCCTTGAATCCTGTATGCCCTGTAATTAAAACTCGTTTACCCTTGTATAAATTTTCAAACATACTTTTTTTAGTTCAGCCTACTAAGCATTCCAAAATGCTTTTCCATTTTTCCATAAATCATTTAAAAATAAAGAATCTCGATACGTATCCATACAGGCCCAATCCCCTTTATGGTGGTAAACCATTAATTGCCCATCTTGCGTAAGTTGTCCTAGTGGGCCGACTTCAAAGTCGCAATCCTCATCTGAACTAAGGTAATCAAAGATCCCTTTTTGAAAAACAAAAAATCCTCCATTGATAATACCTTCTTCGATTTTTGGTTTCTCAATAAAATCAAGAACTTTTCCTTTTTCAGACTTGATTTGACCATAAGAGGATCGAGGACTAACCCCTGTAACGGTTCCGATTTTTCCATGATCTTTATGAAATTTGATCAAATCCCTTATATTAATATCACTAACACCATCGCCATAAGTGATCATGAAGTCATCATCAATATATTTTTGTATTTTATGTATCCTCGCGCCTTTAAGGGAGTTTTCTCCCGTATCAACCATGGCGATCTCCCAGTCTTCAATCTGGTTACTCTCGTGTATGATGATTTTTCTACTCTGCCCCAATTTTACCGTTACATCATTACTATGAAGCATATAGTGATAAAAATACTCCTTGATCACCTCTCCTTTGTAACCTAGGCAAAGAACAAATTGGTTGAACCCGTGGTGGGCATAATGCTTCATAATATGCCATAGAATAGGTTTAGCCCCTATTTTGACCATGGATTTAGGACGAAACTCTGTTTCCTCACGTAACCGGGTGCCTATACCACCACACAAAATAACTACTTTCATGAAAAACCTTTTAATTAGAATTTGTAAACATGTTTAATTTTTTTACTTGTAAATTTTTCATATTAAGAAAAGTGTTCGCTCGATTTCCTTTTCCATATTTCCCGTTAATTGGAATTCAGTTTTTTGTATTTTTTCTATATTGTATTGAACCGGATAATGAACCTCATTATTATTTTTTCCCAAAGTTTTAATAGAATAGATTCCCATATCTTCCTTGCATAAACTGATGCGATTTTTTTAGCCACATCCGAAATTGAAAGGGAACAGTTTCCTCCTAAGTTATTCAGTCCATCTTTCCATTTATCTGGGATCGAAAAAAAATGTTCAACCGAAGCTGCAATATCATGTAAGAGATATAAAATCACGATGCTGTTTGCCAAGGGAGTTCGATTTTGCAAACAAGTGTGGGTAAAACCTCCACAACTACTCGTATGGGAAATATATTTCCAGAACATAGGAATTTGCTACATCAGCTACCCCTTATTACAGTAAACGAAAAAAGAGATAATGGGAATATTAATTATTTCAACGTATGGCCAAATGGGGCCCTACCTTGCATTAACAATAAGTTTAAACGAATTGTTTAAAACCAATTAGTTTTCAAAACAACAAGAATGCGAAGCTCAATGAACTCATACTATCTTTTCAACTTTTGCCACCTGCTGATCGAGGCCTTTAAAAAAGACAACATCCTAGTCAATACTAATTGATTCTATTTTTTACAAAATTTCACCATTTTCTAGAAAACTCCTATCAGTTATCGTAAGCTTTCCATTGAACCTAAATAGCTTCTTTTACCATAGCCTTTTATCCTATGGGGAAACCGAATTTGACAAATAAAATCAATATGGTTTTTAAAAGTGTAGTAATGAAAGCCCCCTATTTTATTGATTTAGCTAAGGTTTTCTAGTATAGTTTTTTTTAATTAAAAAATTAATTTCCTTATTATATATAACTGTAAGAGAGAGTTTGAATTAATGGAAATAGGATGTGTTTATTCAATCGAGAACTATGCCTCTATTGATAAGCCAATGCGATCTCCAATGGAAATCCCATTTGGGATATCTATAATTGCAACCGTATTGAAAGTGGCAGGCCATAGCACTGATTTGTTTGTAGTTAGTCCTGTCACTCCCCTTCGAAAAATTTTAGAAAAATATATTAAAGAAAAAAGGCCCCGGTTGTTCTGTTTATCTGCTGTATCCTCTCAGTTTCCAGCTATTGAAAAGGTCGCTGCCCTAGTAAAGGAAATAGACCCTAGTGTTTTTGTTATTTTAGGTGGGCACCATGCCTCCTTGGCCCCCGAACAAGCTATAGAATGTGTAAATTTGGATGCTATTTGCATTAGTGAGGGAGACTCAGCAGTTCTGGAATTGACCCGACAACTTGAGGCAGGAAAATTTCCATCGTGTATTCCTAATCTTTGGATAAAGCATCCTGAAACAGGAAATATTGAAAGAAATCCCACCGCTCCCTTTAATGAAGAATTGGATACCATTCCTCACGTTGACCGTACCCTTTGGGAACGTTGGATAGCAAATCCCCATGAGGAAGCTTCTATATTAGTTGGGAGAGGCTGCCCTTATAAATGCACATATTGTTCTAACCATGCAATGGAAGAATTGGCTGAAGGCCAATATGTTCGCTATCGTTCCTCGGAAGACATGATTTCGGAAATTGAATTTTTGACCCAACAGTATCCAAGAATGAAACATATCTACTTGGAAATCGAAACTGTTGGAGCCGATATCTTAAAAGGAATTGACTTGTTTGAAAAATTAGCCAAATACAACAATTCTAG
>TARA_B100000686_G_scaffold355021_2_pt1 | contig 12653 bp, 9 predicted proteins | sample TARA_B100000686 | Tara Oceans TARA_B100000686 (sample SAMEA2622733) | marine metagenome | biome: marine biome (ENVO:00000447); feature: marine epipelagic mixed layer (ENVO:xxxxxxxxx); material: "saline water (ENVO:00002010), including plankton (ENVO:xxxxxxxx)" | depth 150 m
ATTACCAGTTCCCTTAAATTCTTCGTATATTATGTCATCCATTTTAGACCCGGTATCAATCAACGCGGTCGCGATGATAGTTAGGCTACCTCCTTCTTCTATGTTTCGAGCCGCACCAAAAAACCGTTTAGGTTTTTGAAGGGCATTGGCATCTACGCCCCCGGTCAGGACCTTACCCGACGCCGGCTGAACTGTGTTATACGCCCTAGCTAAACGAGTTATAGAATCAAGAAGAATTACAACATCTCGTTTATGTTCTACTAAACGTTTAGCTTTCTCTATGACCATCTCCGCTACCTGGACATGTCGAGATGCTGGTTCATCAAATGTAGATGAAATGACTTCCCCATTAACTGTTCTTTTCATGTCTGTAACTTCTTCTGGTCGCTCGTCTATCAGCAAAACCATGAGAACACAGTCTGGCTGCGATGCTGTAACCGATTGGGCTATTTGTTGCAACATAACCGTCTTTCCGGTCTTCGGTGCCGATACCAAAAGCCCTCTCTGTCCTTTTCCTATAGGCGCTATAAGGTCGATAACTCTTCCAGTTAGATCTTCCGTTGATCCATTTTCTTGCTCTAGCCTGATACGTTCATTAGGATGGAGGGGGGTCAAATTCTCAAATAAAATTTTACTTTTAGCTTCGTCCGGTGATTGAAAATTAATCGTTTCTACCTTTAAAAGAGCAAAATAACGCTCTGAATCTTTCGGCGGTCGTATTAATCCGCTTACGGTATCTCCGGTTCGTAGACCGAAACGACGCAACTGGCTTGGCGAAACATAAATATCATCAGGTCCAGCTAAATACGAACTACTAGCCGACCGCAAGAATCCATAACCGTCCTGTAATATCTCAATGACACCCTCGCCCTTTATCTTCTCGCCTCTCTTGGCCTGAGTTTTCAAGATCGAAAAGATCTGATCCTGTCTCCTCATTCGAGTGACATTTTGCAAATTTAATTCTCGTGCAAATGCAGCGAGTTGTGTCGGTGTTTTTTCTTTAAGCTCGGTAAGACTAAGAGACATAAGTAATAGCCATCAATGTTGGAATAGTAATTTACCCATTAACCGAAATCACGTAAGCGCGGCGAAAGCGAGGAGCGCTCTGACCAAGGGGAAATTCGGGTGGGTACAGACTTCGAGCTCGTTACTTCCTATAAGCTCTGTCGAAAGAGTACCACCAGCGACACCCGAAAGTCCAGTAATTTGTTATTTAATAAAAACAATACCCCGAAATTACAGATTATCATCAAGAAATGCTGTTAGTTGGGCTTTAGAAACTGCTCCGACTTTAGTAGCCTCAACCTGGCCGGCCTTAAAGACCATAAGGGTTGGGATACCACGAATGCCATATTTAGGGGGTGTTTGAGGGTTATCATCTATATTTAATTTTACAACTTTTAATCGGTCAGAATACTCGGTAGCTATTTCATCCAAGACCGGGGCGATCATCTTACATGGCCCGCACCACTCGGCCCAATAGTCGATCAACACTGGCTTTTCTGATTGTAATACTTCTGTTTCGAATGATTCATCACTAATATGCAAAATATTATCAGACATGTAATATCACCTTGAATGCTTTAATCTAAATGTATGAATGAAGAAGCGACTTTAGCCCAGTTATGTTATTATTGTGTGATAGTCCTTTACGATAAAACTAGACTGCAATTTCTCGGCGCTTGTTAAAAGCGCCTAACTTCAATTAGTAAAATTTTTAACGAGCCCCTATTCTACTTAACAAGGATATTTTTTTCAAAAGTAACGAAAAATTTTTGTAGCAACTGAACATCAGGCTTCGCACTTTATTCTATCACTAAAAAATTTTGCTTCCAAAAAGCTTGTCAGATGTCGAATTACGACATTAGAAGCAAATATTCATCAGTAAACGATTATTATGAACCAACCTTCCATTATTAAACCAAAAAAAGAGAATTTAACTCACTTAACAGATAAAAGGTTCGATCAATTTGATTTGCGACCAGAGTTATTAAAAGGCATTGTTGCTACTGGCTTTCGCTACTGTACTGAAATTCAGGCTCAGGCGTTGCCTCTTGTTTTAGAAGGCACAGATATTGCAGGGCAGGCACATACTGGAACTGGAAAAACTGCCACATTTTTGCTCGCAATTTATCAACGACTTCTAATTGGGCAGGCTCTAAACAGCGAATCGGAAAAATCGGTTCGAGCTATAGTGCTTGCTCCGACCAGAGAATTAGCAATACAAATACATGAAGATGCAAAAACTCTTGGTGCATATACTAATTTACGGTTAGGCCTAGTTTATGGCGGAACTGCTTACCAAAACCAACGATTGAGGCTTGCTGAGGGCGTTGACATACTTATTGGAACACCTGGCCGATTGATTGATTATTTCAAACAAGGCATTTTCCATTTGAAAAACGTTGAAGTAATTGTCTTAGATGAAGCAGATCGGATGTTCGATCTCGGCTTTATCAGAGATATACGATACATCCTTCGCAGGATGCCGCCACCAAACAAACGTCTAAATATGCTGTTCTCCGCGACACTATCTTACCGCATAAAAGAATTAGCCTATGAACATATGAATGACCCAAAAACAGTCATAATCGAATCTACAACTCCTGTAGCTGATCGACTGATTGAACAAATTTACTACCCTGCAAACAATGAAAAGTTCTCTCTATTGCTAGGGGTAATGAACCAAATCAGTGGTGATCGTGTATTGATATTCGCCAATACTCGAAATACCTGTGAACAATTAGGTCAATGGTTAAATGGGCATAATTACGCTGTTGGCGTGCTTTCAGGAGATGTTCCACAAAGAAAGAGAGAAAAATTACTTTCTGATTTTAAAAATGGACAGAAGCGGATATTAGTAGCGACAGATGTTGCTGCTCGCGGCCTTCACATACCTCGTGTCAGTCATGTTTTCAATTATGACTTACCACAAGACCCAGAAGACTATGTCCACCGCATCGGGCGAACAGCGCGAGCTGGGGAGAGCGGTTACGCTATTAGTTTTGCTTGCGAGGAACATGCCCTATCCCTATTGGATATTGAGTCATTCATCGGGCACAGCTTAGAAAAAATGGAGATTTCTGAAAATCTCTTGCATCGGACACAAATGCCTGATATCCCTTCACATCAATCGAAAAAGAAGTTAGGAAAGCAACAGGACAATTCTAATCAGAATAAAAAGAAACAAAAAAATTGGGGCGAGAAAAAGGGGGGCGAGAAATTTAAAACAAAACCTGTTGAACTCGACAGAAAAGATCATGGGAACACCAGCAACAACTCGCACAAGCATTCTAAAAACAGCAACAAGGGAAATGAACCACTGACTTCAAACCTTCGCATTTCCCCTCAACGTAAAAAAAGAGAAATCCCTGCTATTGGCTGATAGATTATTCCGTTTAATCTCTCAAATCATACAATAAGACTCTGTCGCCATGTTCATTTTCAATGACACTTATCGGTTTACGCTTAATCACTCTCGTTAACTCTGATTCCAGAAGAATATCATCTCGCCTAATACGTATTCCGGCGAAATCACAACCAAGCTCTTTAACTAGGTTAGTAATTTCGGCAACTTGTGTGCCGCTATTAATTGTGAGTACCTCTCTGCTACCTTTTTGACTGGCATAAAAAGCAATTTTTCGATTATTGGTCAAAATTGGACCCGATGTTTTGGCTGTTCTATCATATAACCAATATCCAGCATCGCGTAGGTGCCCAGCTCTAGTAAAATTTGACAATCCACTGTAACTTTCACCAAGTGCCCATATCGCAAGAAGTATTAAAAAAATCTTTCCCGTTTTTTTAATCTGCTGATGCCTGATGTCTGAAATTAGCTTCTCTAGAATTAATGGCGCTGCAATTAAGATGGTTATGGTCATCGCTAGCGGGTAACGAGGCGCAAGAAATAGCATAATTAAAACAAATACTGTCAGTATTCCAAGATTGATTACAATAAAACTTGTCCATAACCTCTTTAACCTTTGATCTTTAACTAGAGAATGTGAATACAAACCATAGCCCATTAATACTAAATATGGAATTTCTAACTCAAAAACTATAGAAGATAAAATAACCTTTACTGCGGTAAACATAAACAACAAATATGCATAACCAGTAGAGTAGGGGCCTAAAAATTGTTCCTCAAAAATTAATAACTTTTCATCGATGCCTATCCGAATTTGGCTCCACCCTTCCACAAAAACAGCCAATGGATCTTGCGTCAATAAAAGCCCAACAGGGCCATCCTCTGTCACAATGAACCAACCTCCTAGCACACAACCCAACACTAGGATTAACGACAAACTAAATATATAACGTAACCATAACCATTTCGTTGGTCCCGAATAACTCGCCAACAACAAGATAGGCACTGCAAATAGAAAAACTAGTCCTTCAACACGAAATAAACTCGCGATAAGAAAACTCAATATAGCAAAAAAAGAATAGCGTAATCGTAGTGACCATCGATAACACACTAGGCTATATATTCCGAGCAAATAAGCTGCCAGATATCCCGGATCCCTGATTAAAAAAGCTCGATATTCGTTAAACGCGGGGTGAAGTAGCGCGATTAACATGGCGATGATTATGGCCATCCTTGATCGACCGCCAAAAGCGTGGACAGTCTGCACAAAAAATACTACCACGAGAGAAAAGAAAGTTGTATTTAATACATGCCCTGCTGTTTTAAATGATATTCCTAGCGTATCGCTAAACACCATGATCAACCAGGGATAAAAAGGCCATTTGTAGACACCTAGGGCACCTTGCCAATCCCCACGAGACCAAAATTCCGCTGCCTCAATATAAACAATACCATCATTATTAATCACATCGTCGATGGCTATGCTCCAGATCGAAAACAAAATACTCGCCATAACACCTATCAACAACGTCATGAAAACAAAAAGACGGCTAGCGGGAATCGATAGATTTAGCATCTTCACAATTGGAGTGGGAGCACGGAACTCAAAAAATATCAGTTCATCTGGGGAATAAACACTCGCCCTCCATTAGTTGATTCAGTGTCTCTCTTCTTCGAACAATATAAAATCGATCTTGATCAACCATGACTTCAGGCGGTCTCGGTTTGGAGTTATAGTTAGAGCTCATTACAAATCCATAGGCACCAACAGATCGAATCACTAGCAAATCCGTTTCTGCTAATGCCAAATTCCTTTCGTGGCCCAAAAAATCTGCACTTTCACAAATTGGGCCGACAACAGAATAATTGTGAGCGGCAGAGTTTGAGCCAAGCCTCGCTGGCAAAATTTCATGGTAACTCCCATAGAGGGCAGGGCGCATTAAATCATTCATTCCCGCATCAACAACAGCGAAGTCACGATGGTCGTTATGTTTCAAATATTCAACTTTTGTTATCAGCACCCCAGCGTTCCCAATTATTGAACGACCAGGCTCGATCATAACAGGTAAACGCAGTCTACGGCTCTCCATCATATCGACAACAGCATTTACATAATCAGCCGGTGAGGGTGGATTTTCGTTTTGATACCTAATGCCAAAACCGCCCCCAATGTCCAAGTGATCTATCTGAATACCATCAGTTAATAAGTGTTCCAAAAAATCTACCACTTTTCTAATTGCATCCAAAAAAGGTTGTATTTCTAACATCTGGGAGCCTATGTGGCAGGCAACACCTTTTATTCTGACACTTTCAATATCAGCCGCACGACGAAACATTTCTGTTGCTTTATTTATTTCGACTCCAAACTTATTGTCACGAAGACCGGTCGTAATATATGGATGTGTTTTTGCATCAACTTCAGGGTTTATTCGGACTCCTATTGGCACTTTCTTGCCTAGCTCAACGGCCATTCTTGCCACTCTTTCCAACTCTGATTCAGATTCTAGGTTAATGCAACCGATGCCCAGATCGATGGCACGTTTAATCTCAGATTCTCCTTTTCCAACTCCCGAGAATATTACGTTCGATGCGCTCCCACCGGCCCTAATTACTCGCTCTAGTTCACCTACAGATACGATATCAAAGTGGGAGCCTAAACGCACGAGAAGGTCCAGAACTGCTAAATTCGAATTTGCTTTTACAGCATAACAAATATGGTGTGGATATTTACCAAAAGCTGAATCGAAAACGCGCCAATTCCTCTCGATTGTAGCTCTAGAATAAACATAACAAGGAGTGCCTACTAGCTCGGCGATATTTGCTAGTGGCACATCCTCAACAACATAAGCATTATTTAAATAACGAAAGTAGTCCACAAATCCTTACCCCTACTTAGCTTTTTAAGAACTCCATAAAACAATTAATGTTTAAAATCACCCGGTCACTTTGTTGTGCGCTCTACCAAACCTAGCGCCCATCTAAATGCCTCAGATCAGAGCAATTTTTAGTGCAATAATACAATTATGTCGATCGACAAAACATCGATTGTAAAGGTTTCTTAATTATCTCGCGATCTTCAATATGAGAATTGCCATTACAACGGGCAACACGAACCGTATACTCAGTGCTCAGATATTAGAAAATGTAAGATCTCAACTAGATTCGAGAACATTAGCGCCAACTAATCTCAAAGAAAAGTGGAAAGCATGTCAGAAACAATATTATTAGTAGACGGTTCTTCATACTTGTACAGAGCTTTCCATGCTATGCCGAAACTAATGAACACACGTGGAGAACCAACAGGCGCAACCTATGGAATCGTGAATATGTTGCGTCGTTTAATTATCGACTTCAACCCTGACTATTGTTGCGTTGTATTTGATGCCCCAGGGCCGACTTTTCGAAACTCACTTTATTCTGAATATAAAGCTAATCGCCCACCAATGCCAGAAGAATTGCGAAATCAAATTCCCCAAATAAATAGCTTAATTAATGCTTTAGGGCTATGCATCATGAGCGTTAAGGGTGTGGAAGCCGATGATGTCATTGGAACACTAGCAACCAAAGCAGCTACTTCTAATATGGAAGTTTTCATTATAAGTGGCGATAAAGACTTGACTCAGTTAGTAACGAAAAACATAACCATGATTGACACGATGAAAGATATCACTTACGACCACGATGAAGTTATAAAAAAATTTGGAGTTTCGCCTAACCAGATCGTTGATTATCTTTCATTAGTAGGAGACACCTCAGATAACGTCCCAGGTGTCCCCAAAGTCGGACCGAAAACAGCGTGCAAGTTATTGCAAGAATACAGTTCTATAGAACATATCATTAAGTATCTTAACGACATCCCTGGCAAGGTCGGATCTAATCTTAAAGATTCTTTAGATCAACTGACACTAGTACGCCAATTGGTCACAATTAAGTGCGATGTGCCGCTAAAACTAACCCCAAAAGATCTTAAGCCAAATCAGCCAAACTTAGAAGAACTGCGCAAATTATATTTTCATCTTGAATTTAATACCTGGCTAGTGGAGCTAAGTGAAGAAACAAAATCTACCAACGAACATGCTGAAAAACCCCCGGAATATGATGTCATTTTAAATGACGAAATGCTTGAAACCTGGATCAAACGGCTAGAGGCTGCGCCATATTTTTCGTTCGACTCAGAAACAACTTCACTAAACATTATGCAGGCTGAGCTTGTGGGCATATCTTTTTCTGATCAAATGGGACGGGCCGCCTATGTGCCTTTCGCTCACGATTATGTGGGCGCACCTAAACAACTTAAGCTTGATCTTGTTCTTGAAAGACTGCGTCCACTTTTAGAAAATGATCATGTGATTAAAATAGGTCAAAACCTTAAATACGATCGTAGCATCTTGCTGAATTATGGGATCAATTTACGTGGAATTCGTTTCGACACAATGCTTGAATCCTATATATTGAATAGCACAGGATCGCGCCATGACATGGATACTCTTGCCCTAACACATTTAAATCATACAACTATCAAATTTGAAGATGTGGCTGGCAAAGGAAAATCACAAGTAACCTTTAATCAAGTACAGCTAGAAAACGCCGGGGTCTACGCAGCCGAAGATGCTGAAATTACCTTGCGCCTGCATGAACACCTAATGCCTAAATTACAGCTCGAGCCTGATCTTTTAAAGCTTTTTACCGCCATTGAGATGCCATTAGTGCCAGTGCTGTCAAACATAGAGCGAACCGGCGTTCGAGTAAATACAGAAATGCTTGGAGTCCAAAGTAGGGAACTAAGCGAACGAATTCTGGATATAGAAGAAAGAGCTTATGAAATTGCCAAATCACGCTTTAATATTGCGTCACCAAAACAAATTCAAACCGTGCTATTCGATAAACTTAACCTGCCAGTAATCAGCAAGACACCCAAAGGACAGCCATCAACAGCTGAAGGTGTTCTTCAGGAATTAGCAGAAGAACATGAATTACCGCGCTTGATCCTAGAACACAGGGGTTTTAGCAAACTTAGATCTACCTATACTGATAAACTTCCCCAATTAGTAGACACCAAAACCGGGAGAGTTCATACCTCTTACCACCAAGCGGCAGTTGGCACTGGCCGCCTCTCCTCTACTGATCCAAATCTCCAAAACATACCCATCAGGACACTGGAAGGCCGACGAATCAGGGAGGCATTTGAACCGGAAGAAGGAAAAACATTTCTTTCTGCCGACTATTCACAAATAGAGTTACGAATTATGGCGCATCTATCAGGTGATGAAGGATTAATTAATGCTTTCAATGCTGAAAAGGATATTCACTCAGCGACTGCCTCAGAAGTATTTGACTGTCCTCTAGATCAAGTCACCCAAGATCAGCGGCGTAGCGCGAAATCCATTAATTTTGGCCTAATATATGGTATGTCTTCGTTTGGACTTTCGAAACAACTAGGTATTGATCTAAAAGAAGCCCAACAATATATCGATCTTTACTTTGAGCGGTATCCTGGAGTTAGGATATTTATGACGCAGACACGGGAACTCGCTAGGGAACAAAAATATGTCGAAACTCTTTTGGGCAGAAGACTATATCTCAATGAAATTAATGCCAGCAATCACAATCGTCGACAAGCAGCCGAACGTGCCGCCATCAATGCTCCGATGCAAGGAACTGCAGCCGACATTATTAAATTATCGATGCTAGCTATTGATAGCTGGATTTCTGATGAAGCTCTCGGAACCCGCATGATCTTGCAAGTACATGATGAACTAGTGTTTGAGATACCAGATAACGAAATCAATAAAGTTAGCAAGAGTGTTCCTAAACTAATGTGTGGGGTCATCAAATTACTCGTTCCCCTCAGAGTTGACGTTGGAGTTGGTCAAAATTGGGCGGATGCTCATAGTTGAAGGTGGTTCTTTCAGCCATGCTAATAATCTAATTCGAGCGTCGACAATGCCAACTTTTCGCGTGACGGAAAACAACTGAACAGTAACCAACTTGGATTTAATTTCGTTATCGATATCGAATAGTGCTCTTTTTCCATTACTGCGACTCAGTTTATCGCTTTTAGTAAGCAATATATGGACGCTTAGTTTCCTCTCATTACACCAATCAAGTAACTGTTGATCAAGATTAGTTACACCACGACGTATATCGATGGGTAAAATCAAAGCCTTTAGAGATCTTCGACTTTCGAGATAGAGACGCACCATTTTCCCCCAGTGCCTTTGCAACTCTTTGGGAACTTTTGCATAACCGTAACCCGGCAAATCCACTATTCTTCTCAAATCATCGATGCCAAAAAAGACAATTTGTTGGGTTCTTCCGGGGGTTTTACTGGTACGAGCTAAACGAGATTGGCCAGTTATTGCATTTATAGCGCTAGATTTACCCACGTTAGAACGGCCAGCAAAAGCCACCTCTACCCCTATATCTTCGGGCCATTGTTGGGGCAGATGGGCGCTAGATATAAAGTGAGCTAAGCTAAGATCTTTAAGTTCAGTAACAATTTGGGTCACGAGTTATAATTACCATGTGTTTGGTTTAGCTCGACATGTCGAGTAAATTAGGATGCCCCATTTAATCGGCTCAGTAGGGCTAATCAACTTTATACTAGCTAATCTTTAGAATCAAAAGACCAGAATAGGATTATATTGCATCAAGGATATTTTCTAATGAACCGCCTAATACTAATTGTCATAGCATCTTACCTGTATATGATCCCCTCTGTTGGTTTCACGGCGGGAGATCCAACTACCGGCCAAGAGAAGTCTATTGTGTGTAGCGCTTGCCATGGAATCGATGGAAATAGCGATAATAGTGATTTCCCATCATTGGCAGGGCAAGTTCCCGGCTATATCGCTCAGCAACTTGCGAATTTCAAATTGGGGATTCGGCAAAACCCCATCATGATGGGCCTGGCCCAAACCCTCACAGATGACGACATGGCAGATTTGGATGCATGGTACTCTTCTCAAAAAATTCACATATCGACATTAAAAAATGAAGAAATCGACATGGTTAAATTGGGCGAAGAACTATATCGAAGCGGATTTAAACTCATGGAAGTGCCTTCATGTATGGGTTGCCATGGGCCTACCGGCGCTGGCATCCCAACAAAATTTCCTCGTGTAGGAGGTCAACATCCTGAATATACAGAAAAACAGCTCATTGCGTTCAAATCTAAAAAGCGATGGAGTCAAATTATGAGTCCAATTGCTTTTAGATTATCACCAGAACAAATTCGAGCACTGTCTCTATATTTATCTGTTCTGCGCTAATTTTTTGATTTCTTTGAACGATATTATAAAAACTAAGCAAATTATTAAATAAACTCTATCTAAGAAATGGTAATCGACAAGCTTTGGAGTGGGCGATTTAGCGAATCTGTGGACGCTGAAGCGGAAGCTTTTACTGCGTCTCATTCGTTCGATCGTCGATTAGTTGAACAAGATATTTTAGGGTCTTGCGCTCATGCAAAGATGTTACTACATTGCGGAATACTAACAAAAAAAGAATGCGACTCCATAATTAGCGGCCTTAAAACAATATGGGAGGAAGTTAAGAGCAATCAATTTCCTTGGTCAAATGATCATGAAGACGTACACATGAATGTCGAAGCACGGCTAATTGACCTTATCGGTGATAGCGGGAAAAAACTTCATACAGCTCGTTCAAGAAATGATCAGATTGCAACTGATTTACGCCTTTATGTACGTAAAGCTATAGGTGAAATTGGTCAAGAGATTATTGCTCTTCAAACTGAACTTATAAACGTTGCTGAACGAGAAAATGAGACGATAATACCCGGTTTGACTCACTTGCAAAACGCGCAGCCTGTGACGCTCGGACATCACCTGATGGCGTGGGCCGAAATGCTAGAACGAGATTGGCTCCGATATAATGATTGCCTAAAACGAGTTAACGTTTCGCCATTGGGATCAGGGGCTTTGGCGGGTACTAGCTTTCCTATTGATCGACACATGACTGCAAAAGAACTGGGTTTTCCCGAAGTTTCTCGAAACTCCCTGGACGCTGTAGCAGATCGAGACTTCATAATAGAATTCCAATCTACTTCAGCAATGCTTTCAATACATTTATCACGCATTTGCGAAGATCTTTCGCTATGGGCATCCCAGCCCTTTGATTTCATTGATATTGATGATGCATTTTGTACTGGGTCAAGCATTATGCCGCAAAAGAAAAATCCTGATGTCGTTGAGCTAATAAGAGGCAAAACTGCAAGAGTGATCGGGAATCTAAATGCAATTCTAGTTTTGATGAAGGGGCAAGCTTTAACTTATAACCGTGATAATCAAGAGGATAAAGAACCTCTCTTTGACAGTATCGATACTGTACTTTCTTGCTTGAGAATACTAAGAAATATAATTCCACATATAGTATTCCATTATGACAAAATGAGGGAGGCCGCCATCAAGGGCCATACTACGGCAACAGATTTGGCAGATTATCTTGTTTTGAAGGGACTAACCTTTCGTGATGCGCACGCTTTAGTGGGTCGTGCAGTAGCTACTGCTGAGAAAAATAACCTCCAACTATCAGAGCTATCCTTAAAATCTCTGCAAGAGCTCTGTGGTGACATCAAGATCGATGTTTTTGATATCTTGACCGTCGATGGCTCAGTAAAGTCAAGAAATCACATCGGCGGAACTGCGCCTGCGCAGGTTATTCAACAAATTAAACAAGCGCGCGGTCGACTTAAAGAGCGCAAATAGGCCGTGAATTCACCATACAGTTTTCAGTGTAATAAGAATTATGGTCTCAGATTTTGCTGCGGCCGAAAAGAAGCATCAACCGCGGTGATTGTTATATCTTTTTTCCTTTTGCTAACTGGTTGCGGTCAACGAGGAGCGCTTTTTATATCGCCAAAAGAATCTGGTATTCGCTTTTACAGCATTAACGAGAAAAATCAAGAAAGAGAGCTGTTGTTTTTAATGGGAACCACACAACCCGGATGCCACAATCTACCACTGAAACAATCTGTATATAGGGTGGCACAAGTTGGTTTTGAATTCTGCGAAGTATTTTCAGAAAAAAACTGCGCTCCTGGCAACCAACATGTGATGAAGTGGATTGGGCCTGAAAACGATTCTCAGGTAATGTTACCAACCACAAAAATTACTCCTGGCGCTAGATGGTTGTTTGATGGCCCTACTGAGGCTCAATTAAGTTCATGGCTCTGTCAAACACAATAAAAACTATCTTGCTTTATGCGTGGGAACTAAATTTGTGGCGATAGTTGACCCACTAATTAGTTAGATTGCTGAATCCTCGA
>TARA_B100000686_G_scaffold141843_1_pt1 | contig 12642 bp, 11 predicted proteins | sample TARA_B100000686 | Tara Oceans TARA_B100000686 (sample SAMEA2622733) | marine metagenome | biome: marine biome (ENVO:00000447); feature: marine epipelagic mixed layer (ENVO:xxxxxxxxx); material: "saline water (ENVO:00002010), including plankton (ENVO:xxxxxxxx)" | depth 150 m
AATCTATACAAATCTAAATGCACTATAGTAGGAGTAGTTGGATATTCAAATAAATACAAAAATGTTGGGCTGCGGACAATTAAATCTTTCCCCCCGGGCAATGACTGTATTGATCCTCTTGCAAAAACACTTTTTCCAACACCAATATCTCCTAAAATATAAATAATAGAACCATGGTCTAAATAACCAGCAAAATTAGCTCCTATTTTCTCTGTGTCTTCCATTGAAGAAGAATATAAGGTTTTATTTAACATTTCAGGCAAATTATTTTTTTTTAAATTGCTCATGATACCTTATCTCTCGCAACAGGAATGTATTCAATAAGATCAGATGGAATGATTCCTATTTTTCCTATAGATTTAGATGCAATATCACCAGCATATCCATGTAAAAAAACAGCAGCTATACAAGAATCTAATGTACTATATTTTTGAGATCTTAATGTTCCAACCATTCCAGCCAACACATCTCCCATACCGGCTACAGACATCCCAGAATTTCCAGTTGTATTAATCCATGACTTACCTGAATTATTAGAAATTATACTACCCCAACCTTTCAAAATTATTGTTAAATTTTTATCTATTGCAAAAGAAGATGACAAATCAACTCTATTTTTCTGAATTTCGTCTGTAGTGGTGCCAATTAATCTTGCCATTTCTCCTGGATGTGGTGATAGTGTAATATCTTTTGAGTGATTTTCTAATATAGTCAGATCTTGGGCAATACAATTAATTGCATCAGCATCAATTATCATAGGTACATCGACGTATTGTAATATAAGTTGTACAAGTTCATTCGTTCTAGGGTTTGTTGAAATGCCTGGACCTATTACCACCACGTCAACTTCATCAGTGAATCTCAATAACGGATCTAAAGACTCAATATCGAAAAATCCTTTTTCAGATGTTTTGACAGTTTTACAGATTATCTCTGGTGGCATCTGATGTAATTGATGTTCTTGTTCTGGGATACAAACAGTAACCTTACCGGCACCTGTCCTATAAGCACCCATCGCAGACAAAATAGGCGCACCTATCATTCCTTCAGAACCACCTATGATTAAAATATTCCCATTTTTACCTTTATGAGAATCTGTTGACCTTTTCTTCAATATGCTTGAGACGTCATCTACATTAATCAAATTTAAGGATATTTCTTCTTCTTCTATGCATTTCTGGGGTATTCCTATATCTACATTTATAATCTCTTTAGATAGTTCAGAGGCTGGCAAAATTAGATGAGATCTTTTCAGAACAGTAAAAGATATAGTCAAAGAAGAGATAAAATGATTTTTTTCACAATCTCCAGTAGTTGCATCTACACCAGAGGGCATATCTAATGAAATGATATCATTCTCAAAGTCAGATAAGAGTGATATTATTTTTTGTTCTATGGTTCCTTCCCTTTTCTTCGAACCGCATCCTAATATAGCATCTACTACAAGGTCTTCATTAGAAATCTTTTCTTTTAGCGAAAGTAGTGTTTCAGAACTAACATCAAATATTTCAATTTCTGAATTAGAAATATTTCCCAGAAACTTTTCAGATTCTTCGGAGATTTTTCTAGATGGCATAATACGTAATACTGTAACTTTGGCACCATACTCATTCAAATATTGCGCTACAACGTAACCGTCTCCACCATTATTTCCTTTTCCGCATATGATTACTACAGACAAATCGTTCCTGCCGTATCTTTTCCAAATTTCATCGGCTGAAACTTTGCCTGCACGATCCATTAATACATGTGAAGGCATTCCATAGTCATTGATTGCCCTGGAATCAATATTGGACATTTCTTTTGAAGTAGCTAAAGGAGTAGTCATAAAAATATTTTCCTTCACTAGTGAATCAATTCAACCATTTCTTTAACCGCATTTTCAAAACCTACAAAAACTGATCTGGAAACTATACTATGACCAATATTCAATTCTTCTAATCCTGGGATCTCACAAACAGGACTGACATTCTCATACGTCAATCCATGACCAGCATGAACTCTTAAGCCAATTGACAATGCATATTTTGCGGATTCAAATAGTTCCTTTAAACACTGAGAACGAGATTCTCTACTCTCACATTCACTGTAAGCGGCCGTATTAAGTTCTATGTGGTCGACCCCTATTTCCTTTGCTATATCAATTTGTTTTATTACCGGATCAATAAATATACTCACAAGGATTTTATTGCTTAGTCTCTTGAAGTTTTCTTTCAGAAAATCTAGGTCAAAATTTATTAAGTCCAATCCGCCTTCAGTAGTTACTTCTTGTCTTTTTTCTGGAACCAATGTTATTTGATTAGGTTTTATATCGGAAGAAATTTCAAACATCTCCTCAACAGGAGCCATCTCAAGATTTAATTTTCCATTTATGACTTTTTTTAGAGAATGTAAATCTCTATCTTGTATATGTCGCCTGTCTTCTCTGAGGTGAATAGTTATTCCTATAGCACCTGCTTTTTCCGCTATTACAGCAGCGTCAATTGGATCAGGCTCAATTGTTTTTCGAGCCTCTCTTATAGTTGCTACGTGATCTACATTAACGCAAAGTTGCGGCATTTTTTTCTCCTAATTAAACTAACTTATTATAACTACAAATTTAGCTATAGACTAATTAAATCAAAAGAAGTCAATGCTAATTTTAATTTAGCGATTTAAATGTTACTTTTAAAACATATTAATTATAAAAACCAAATCGTTCACAAGTTTAATTAGGAGAAATACAGATGGGAATTAAATTTAGCCTACATTTAGTGCCTGATGACATTCAACTTCTATCAAAACGCACAAAATTTGCAGAAGAACATGGATTCGAGCAGGTTTGGGTAGCTGAGAGTCATCTGACATGTAGAGATCATAATGTAGCAATGGCTGTAGCAATTCAAAACACAGACAATATAACAATAGGGCCAGGAGTAACTAATCCTGTTCTTCATGATGATTCAGTGAGCGCAAGTGCAATAGCTACTCTAGATGAATTGTCAGGAGGAAGAGTTGTTTTTGGAATAGGTTCTGGGGATACACCGGTTTACACACTCGGCAAAAAAATGGCTCGTCTAGCTACTATGCGTAACTCTATAAATAGAATTCGAGCTTTCACAAGAGGGGAAGAAGTTGAATATGAACCTGGTGTAAATGTTAAAATATGGAGCGAAAGGAATATTCCAATTTACACCTCTGCTGAAGGTCCGAAAACATTAGCTATGTCTGCAGAACTTGCAGATGGAATCATAGTAGGCTCAGGAGTGTACAAAGAAACTATTGATTGGGTTCATAAATACATTGACGAAGGTAGAAATTCAAGATCCTCAGAATTAGGGCCTATTGATGTTATTTTTGGCGCAGTAATTTCTATAGATAAAGATTCACATGCTGCAAGAGAAAGAGTTAGGGCCAGAGTTGCAAATAGAGCTCATCATAATTTCAGAATGACTTTAGACTCTGTTCCAGAACAACATCATGCAGAAATTCAAAATCTACTTGATAATTTTGATGTAAGTAATTGGAGAAGTCCAAAACATGTTCCATTGATTACTGATTATATTCTCGATCGTTTCACAATTACAGGAACATCAGAAGAAGTAGTCGATAGAATTAAAGAAATAGAAAGCTTTGGCGTTAAGAACCTGATGATTGACCCACCAATGCCTGGCTTTGATGAATCATTAGAAGCTTTTGCAAAAGAGGTAATGCCAGAATTTGTTTAGGCTTGACCTGGAGCAAGATCGGTTGGAGAAGACGGCTTCCTGTTGTTTAACGAGGAACTTGTGTCTTTATCAGAAGAAATATCTTCAGGTTCTTTCGAATTGCTCTTCTTTCTAGGAGGAATAGTTCCATCCTTCATTAATGATTCTATATCTTTCAAGTCTAATGTCTCGTGTTCCAATAGTGCATTAGCTAGCAGTTCGAGTTTGTCCTTGTTTTCTTCTAAAATTTCGAATGCTTTTTTATATCCAGAAGAAACCATGTCATGCACTTCATTATCTATTTCTAGCGCGATACTATCACTGTAGTCTCTAGATTGAGCAAGTTCCTTTCCTAAAAAGACTTGGTCGCCTTTTTTACCGTAAGATAGTGGCCCTAATTTCTCACTCATGCCCCATTCACAAACCATACTTCTTGCTAAGTCTGTAGCCATTTGTATGTCTGCTTTTGCTCCAGTTGTAAGTTCATCGAAAATCAACATCTCTGCAGCTCTACCACCCATCAAACCTACAATTTGATTCAATAAAAACTTCTTATTATTGCTATATCTATCTTCAGGGGGCGAAGACCAAGTGCTTCCAAGAGAAAATCCTCTAGGAATAATAGTAACTTTCTCTACTGGATCAGCACCAGGAGTCAAAAGTGCAATTAATGCATGGCCTGCCTCATGATAGGCAGTATTTGATTTCTCTTTATCGCTTAGGACTAAACTTCTTCTCTCTTTACCCATCAACACTTTATCTTTCGCTTCCATCAAATCTGACATTTCTACAGAATCTTTGTTTTTTCCAGCAGCCAACAACGCTGCTTCATTTAGCAAGTTCGCCAGATCTGCACCAGCAAATCTTGGAGTTCCTCTTGCAATCAATTCTAAATCAACTGAATCATCTAATGGTACTTTCACTGAATGGACTTTCAAAATTGCCAACCTTCCTTGTATGTCTGGCAATGGAACTACTATTTGCCTGTCAAATCTACCTGGTCTCAGCAATGCAGGATCCAAAACATCCGGCCTATTTGTTGCGGCAATTAAAATTACACCATCATTAGATTCAAAACCGTCCATTTCAACTAATAATTGATTTAAAGTCTGTTCTCTTTCGTCATGACCTCCACCAAGTCCAGCACCCCTATGCCTACCAACAGCATCAATTTCATCAATAAATATCAAACAAGGAGCATTTGCTTTGCCTTGTTCAAAAAGATCTCTAACTCTAGATGCACCAACACCGACAAACATTTCTACAAAACCTGAGCCACTGATTGAGAAAAATGGAACATCCGCTTCACCTGCTATCGCTCTAGCCAAAAGAGTTTTTCCGGTACCAGGAGGGCCAACAAGTAAAATGCCCTTAGGAATCCTAGCTCCCAACCTAGTGAATTTCTGAGGATCACTTAAAAAATCTACAATTTCTTCTAATTCTTCTGTAGCCTCCTCAATGCCAGCAACATCTTTGAATGTAATTTTCTTCTTATTATCTTCTGCCATCATCTTGGCTTTGCTTTTTCCGAAAGACATTGCCTTAGCACCACCCATATGCATCTGTCTCATGAAGAAAATCCACACACCAACAAGCACTATCATGGGGAACCAACTCAAAAGCAAATTTGTATACCAAGAGTTCTTTTCAGGAGGATGTACTTTAATTCTTACTTTTTTGTCCCGTAAAATATTAATTAAATTACTATCTTTAGGAGCAAATGTTTGAAATAGGCCGCCTGACAAATAACGACCCTTTATAAAGTCTCCTTGAATAGTAACTTCTGAAATTCGACCATTTGTAACTTCTCTTAAAAAATCGCTATATACTATTTCGTTCGAAGATTTTCCTGAAGGATTAAAAGTCTGAAATAGACCAACCATTACCAATCCTATAATCATCCATAATGCTATATTTTTGTAAAACTGGCTCAAATTCTATTCCCTTCTATGCTTTAAAATTAAAACTATAAAAAACTTATGTATAGTTAACAATGTTTGCTTCTTATTGTCCATTCTTTTTTTGAAGTATATTTAATAATATTTGATGTATCCAATTGATTTTCAAACGATAATATCAATTAATTCCTTAATTCTTTAAGTGTAATTTGAAGTAAATTCTTTGTAGTTTCTGCTACTTGATAATTGCTTGAATACTCATGCCCTACAATCCATATAATTTCCGATCCAGTAGCAAGAAGTGGCATAGAATCTCTTTTAATTTTTGGTATTTTCATATCTATTAAATATTTCTTTAATTTTTTGCTTCCATTTGAATTTGCAGGAAAAAACCTGTCGCCTTCTCTTCTAGTCCTGAAAACAATTTCCTCATGCAATGTATCATTGTCTAGGAGAATCACATTTTTACTATTCTTGCTTAATCCTGATGAACTTGTTTTTTTTGTTAATAAACTTTCCGCGAAGATATCAAATTCCTCCAAGTTTGTTATGCCTTCGATCTTAAGAGCAAATATTTTATTTATTTTTTTTCTTTCTTTTCCTAACTCTAAAGATATATCTTCATATTCTCGCCTAACTTCAATCCCCTTTCCTAGATCAATACTAGAAGATGGGTTTTCTGAATCGATTAATAAATTTACAGATTCAATGTATTTTTTAATAGGTAATCTTGGTTTCTTAGATAAAGAATTTTTTTCTATTGCAGTTTCTATAGCTAATTTAATAATTCCTGAACGTATCGCTAAAGACTTTTTCTTTAATTTGGAAATATTCATTATCTTTACATTGTCTTTATTTTCAAGAAAATGTTCTTGTAGATGTGGAGATAGAGCTTCGTTATTTAATAACCTTGCTTGATTTAAATTTACGGAACTGCTGACGATATTCTCTATTGCTGAATCTCCGAATGATTCTGTAATCAATGGCAAAATATTATGCCTCATATTATTTCTAAATCTTGATTTATCATCGTTTGTTTTATCTATAACAAAATCAATATTGTTTGATTTGCAAAAATGTAATATCTGTTCTTTTTTTATATTTAACATTGGCCTAAAAACTGTGTAGGAAGAAGTAGGTTCTAGATTGTTCGCTGAATTGTAGAATGTATGCAGGGAATTTTGCTGAATACCCGAAAGACCTTTTATTCCACTTCCTTCTATTAGTCTCATCAGTATCGTTTCCGCATTATCGTTTAGATGATGTCCTAAAACTAAAGCAGTAGATTTATATTCTTTCAGGAATTTTTGAAATACTCTAATTCTTAATTCTCTTGCGTCTGCTTCTAAGCCTAAAGCTGAATCAGAAAGTACTACAACCTTCTCTTCATGAAAGATAATTTCTCTCGATTCACAAAAGGATTTTGAATATATTGCATCTTCTTCAGAGTCCAAACCTCTCAAGTTATGATTTACATGTATAGCAATAATTTTTCTTTCCTCTTTAAAACAAATATTAACCATATGAAGTAATGCGCAAGAATCTGAACCACCTGAAAAACCTACGAGAATTGGGCCAGTAGAATCAGAAAGACCTGAGAACTCACATCCATCCTTAAACATTTCTTGAAAAGTTTTATTATTCATAACTTTCATCGTTCATTTATGGAGAAACCATTGATTATAGATATGAGATTAAAAAATGATTATATTAAGGAAAATTAATTTCCTTATATTTCTTGAATTTGCGACATTATCACTAAGAATTAATTTTTTCAACGTATGAGATTTTAAGTAAATTAAAGATCTATATTCGAAAGCACAAATAATTATTTTTTTCAGAGCAGATATAAAAAGCTTTTAAGCAATTCCAAAAATATAGCTTCATAAACTATGATATATTTTCATAAGAGAGGATGAAATGTGAAAAAAAATCTTAGGTATAAGAATTCCTTGATTCTATCAAAAATCGTAATTATTCTTGGACTCATACTATTTTTCGGAAGATATGTTTTCGGTCTAGATTACACTCCATATGTTGGGGCGGGATTATCTAAAGGTCTACCCTTTTTATTGGTAGTTTTCGGTTCAATTTCTGCATACATAATTAAAAAAATAAAAGAGATTAAAAAGCTGGAAGATGAAGGTAAATTGTAAGAATATTTCCTATTCTTCGATTTTGGTCACCTCCTCGTGAAAAGTAATAATATTACACTGTAAATTATGATACTTTTATACCTACATACTTCTCAGGACAAATCATATGGCCATAAATCTGTGTGAATCATTCAGAGCAATGTTCTACACGCCCTACTACCTTCCCCTTGCTCTTGGAACTTACGAAGCGGAAGGGGTAGATGTAACATTAAGCACAAGCCCTAGTCCGGACACCGTAGCACAGCAACTGAGCGAAGGTATCGCTGATGTGTATTGGGGTGGTCCTATGCGAATCCTGGTCATGCGGGACAAGAATCACAAACCAGAAATCATGGGCTTCTGTGAAGCCATTACACGGGATCCTTTTTTCTTAATTGGAAAAGAACCAAATCCAAATTTTAAACTGAAAGACCTGCTAGATATTCGCTTTGCCAGCGTTTCCGAAGTCCCTACCCCTTGGATGTGCCTACAAGAAGATCTGCGGTGCGCCAACATTGATCCCGTTAATCTCAATCGGATTGGTGATAGAACTATGCCTGAGAATCTGGCGGCTTTAGAGGCGGGTGATGCAGACGTCGTGCAATTGTTCCAGCCTTTTGTAGAACAGATATTAACTAAAAATGCCGGACATATTTGGTATGCCCAAGCAACTCGCGGTTACTGTTCATATACATCGCTTTACGCTACGAAGGAGATAATAAAAAGCCGTGCTGACGATCTGCACCGGATGACCAGGGCAATATATCGCTGTCAGAAATGGCTACACAGCGTTCCATCTTTTGAAATTGCTACAGCTGTGGTTGAATTTTTTCCAGATATCGATTCGGAAATACTTTCAGCGGCGGCACAGCGTTACATCGAACTCGGCGTTTGGGGGAAAAATCCACATCTGCCCCGAGAAGGCTTCGAACGATTACAAGATTCGTTAATCTCTGGCAGCCTAATCAGCCACCGCTCAGAATTCGAGGATTGTATCGAAAATACATTTGCCGATGCAGTTATTGCAGAAGATCCACCGTCGGCATAAATAGGAACTAGTTCTATATATATTAAAAAAAAAATTCTAAACACCTAATGAGGAGTCCTTATTAAATGAACTTTAATGATCATATTATTGTCTGCTTAAGAAAATATTTTGTTTTTCATGGGCGCGCTACTCGTAGCGAGTTTTGGTGGTTTCATTTGTTCTATTTTCTTGTGTTTTTGATTTTATTAACTTTTCTTGCAAACACTTTTATCTTTACATTTTTTTATTGGTTTTTCATGATTCCTCTTGCAAGTGTTTCATGTCGAAGATTACATGACATAGGGAAAAATGGATGGTGGCAATGACTGGACTCGCCACTTATACTTTACCCCCTACCCCGCAACCCTTATAGAATAAGGGCTTCACACTTAAAACTTAAAAATCGATTAAGTGTGGTTACCTTTTTGGTGACCTTTTACTACATGGATAGTTATAACTTTCAAAAGTTCAAACTGTAATTAAAACCATGAAACAAACAATGCTACAAAAGTTAAAATGGCAATCAAAACTAAAAGACCGACTGTTAAAGCAATCTGTTCGTTAATAGTACCTTCTTGTAATTCTTTTTTAAATAAAAACACTGCAATTGCAATACTAGGCAATCCAATAACTAAGAAAATCACAAAATCAAATGTCCACTCAGACCAATCATCTGCCATATACCAAACAAAGAAATAAATCAAAGATACTGGAACTAAAACTTTCTGAGCAGCTTTCTTGTCTTCTCTATTTTCAAAAACAGTGGATGAAAACATCATTTCTCGTAAGAATTTTTGATGAGCATTTAAACACTTTTGGCTACAAAATGTTACATGTCTAGGTATCCTATCATTGTCATATTTTTGAAGATATACTTTCTCATAGTCTTCATTGTGAGAATCTTCATAACTGATATCAATACTATATTTATTTTCAAGCACATTACCCCACTTATCTCTTTCTTCCCATAGATGGGTTGGTTTTCTACACTCATTACAAGACATATGTAGACTCCTAAACGCATTAATTTTAAATTATTTCAACATATTATATTAGAGTTTTTCTCGTTCCAAGAGGTCACCATAAAAAAACTTTTTTTGTTTTATTTAGCGGAAAATCTCATGGTGACCTTTTTGGTGACCTCCGAGTGCATGGCTAGGGGCGTCTGGGGGCGTTTAAAGACTTCTTGGGGCAGTTTGGCTATTTTCTACAAGTCGCAGGAACACGCCCTAAGTAGCCTGTTCCTGCAAAAAGTGGGTATATGGTGGCGATGGCTGGACTCGAACCAGCGACCGCACGGATATGAGCCGTGTGCTCTAACCAACTGAGCTACATCGCCATGAATTTCTAAGGAGAAGCTTTCGGTCTGAAAATAGAAAAAAAGAAGATGGCTGTAAGAATATAAAAGAAAAACTCATAGCCAACATAATCCATTTTCATGCCTATTAAGTAAGACATATAACCAAAGAAAGCTAAAATTACTATCTCTATTTCTTTACGCATGTTGTTTGATACCCCTTGGATATATTGCAACAAATATTTTTCTAGTAAAACTAGACTAATTAATACCAGATTAATAAAAACTTAACAATTCATTGCATTTGTTAAATTACAATGAAACTTTGCTGCTTACTAAATCTGCAATAAATTGACATGCATTGTCAAAATCAACAAACTCTACTTCTCCGGTTTTCCTAGATTTTACTTCAACTTTCTTCTCGATTAACCCTTTTTTTCCGATAATAACTTTAAAAGGGAAACCAATTAGATCAGAGTCATTAAATTTAACCCCGGGTCTTTCATTTCTATCATCTAACACACATTCTACATTGAACTTCTGTAATAGTTCATGATAAATCTTATCTGCTATTTCCACACAATCTGGGTCATCCATATTCATTGGAATAATATCTACAGAATATGGGGCTAAAGGAAGAGGCCATACAATTCCATTCTCATCATGATTTTGCTCAATAGCAGCAGCAACAGTTCTGCCTATACCTATTCCATAACAGCCCATCACAATAGTCTTCGTTTCTCCATTTTCATCTAAGTAAGTGGCATCTAAGCTATCAGAATATTTCGTCCCCAGCTTAAAAACATGACCTACTTCTATTCCTCTCTGATGGGAAAGTGGTGCATTGCAAGAAGGACATACATCTCCATCTTCTGCAATAAGCAAATCTGCAAAAGTCTCACATTCAAAGTCACTTCCTTCTTTAACATTTATATGATGATAATCAGTCTCATTAGCACCTGCTATTAAATTTTTTCTGCCTTTAATCGAATTATCTGCTATGACGGAAACATTTTCTAATCCAATCGGTCCAGCAAATCCCACTTCCGCCTTTGTCAGTTCCTTTACTAAGGTTGCCGACGCAAGCACTAACCCTGTTTCATTTGTAACATTTCCAAATTTTACTTCGTTTAATTTTCTGTCTCCTGGAATAAGAACTGCATAATTATTCTTTTGACCCTTATAGATTAAAGTTTTCAAAACATTCGAATTTGGGACTTTTAATAATTCGGAAATCTCTTCTACAGTATGAGCATTAGGAGTATGTACTTTTTCTACATCTCCGTTAGAAGATTCATCGTTGTGAGTTAATATTACGGGGGTTTTTTCTACATTAGAAGTATATCCACAAGATTCGCAGCTAGATATTTCTTCTTCTCCAGAATTTGCTAATACCATAAACTCATGAGAGAAACTTCCCCCTATCGCTCCTGAATCAGCTTCAACAGCAGAAAAACTCAATCCACAACCTTTAAAAATACGTTCATATGCTGCAACCATATTTTCGTAACTTTTTGATGCATTGTCATCATCCACATCAAAACTATAGCCATCTTTCATCACGAATTCTCGTCCTCTCATAACTCCAAACCTTGGCCTTATTTCATCCCTGAATTTCGTTTGAATTTGAAAAAGATTTAAAGGTAAATCCCTATAACTTCTAACTTCATTAGCAACAAGATTTGTAATCACTTCTTCATGTGTAGGACCAAGACAAAATTCTCTATCGTGTCTATCTTTCATTCGCATGAGTTCTTTCCCATAAACATCCCACCTACCTGTCTTTTGCCATAATTCTGCTGGATTCAATGTAGGCATAAGCAACTCTTGAGCATTAGATTTCCCCAGCTCTCTGCGACAGATATCTTCAACTTTCTTATGTACTCTCAATCCAAGCGGTAAAAGTGTATATATTCCGGAAGAGACTCTTCTAATATATCCAGCCCTGATCATCAATTTATGACTTTCAATTTCAGCATCAGAAGGTGCATCTCTAAGAGTTGGGAAAAAACCAAGACTAAATCGCATGATTTGTTAACTTTCCTGTTTTTGATTTTCTGAATTATATTTTTTTGCAAGAGCCTCTACTTTTTCGACAAGAACATTTTTGATATCTGAATATTCTACTAAACCATCTTTTTCACCTTTTGAAAATATAAGTGCTCTTTTATGACCTCCAGCTACACCAATATCAGCATCTCTAGCCTCTCCAGGTCCATTGACTTCGCAGCCCATGACAGCAACCGTAATAGGTTCTTTGATGTGAGATAGTTCTTTCTCTACTTCAGAAGTTAATTTGTCAACATCAATTTGCACTCTTCCGCATGAAGGGCATGCTATAACGTTCACTCCTTTGCGTCTTAACTTCAGACTTTTCAAAATCTCGAATGCTACTCTCACCTCTTCAGTTGGATCTGCTGCAAGGGAAACTCTCATTGTATCCCCAATACCTTCCGAAAGAAGCAAACCCAGTCCCACTGAAGATTTCACGCTACCAGTCGCAAGGCTACCACTCTCTGTAATTCCCAAATGAAACGGGTACTCTACTTCTGATGCCATAAGTCTATATGCTTGGACTGTTTTCATGACATCAGATGCT
>TARA_B100000686_G_scaffold47841_1_pt1 | contig 12636 bp, 10 predicted proteins | sample TARA_B100000686 | Tara Oceans TARA_B100000686 (sample SAMEA2622733) | marine metagenome | biome: marine biome (ENVO:00000447); feature: marine epipelagic mixed layer (ENVO:xxxxxxxxx); material: "saline water (ENVO:00002010), including plankton (ENVO:xxxxxxxx)" | depth 150 m
TGGTACGCCAAAGGCAAAGGGCCACCGGTATAGGCCACCGCGCAGATTACCGAGGCCATGCCGATCAAAAAAATCGGCCATCCCGCAACCACCACGAGGTACACGCCGACTAGCATGGCAAAGGACAGTGCGATGAACATTGCCCTCCTGACTTCTTCGGGCGCGATGATCCCGGCCTGAGTCACCCGGGTCGGACCTACACGATTTTCGTCATCTCCACCGCGCACGAAGTCGTAGTAGTCATTCCCTAGATTGGTCCCAATCTGAATCAGCAACGCTCCCACCAGTGCGGCTACGGCAGGAAGAGCCACAAAAACACCATCATGAATGGCGAGGCCGGCCCCCACGGCAACTGGAGCAACCGCGGCTGTAAGAGTCTTGGGGCGGACTGCTATGCTCCATGCCTGTACGCGCCCCTTCAAAGACGTTGCCATCATACTCACGAAGTCAGCGCCAGCTCCCTATGATTCGCGTCGTAATGATCGAGTCCAGCTGTGGATACTCGCGTCTAAGATAGTCATTCCCCTGCACTCGAATCGAATCCTGACTCGGCGTGCGATCCGCATACGCACCATAGAAGCCCATCGGGACCTCGACGCCCTCTACAATCTCGCCGACCGGCGGATACCCTACGACACCTCCGGATGCAAGCACATCAAGCCGCTCGTTATCGGCTAAATTGATGTATAGCTGAAATGATCGAGTACTCGGGCCACCTCGAGCGAAGCTTACCGTGCCTTGGAGATTACTTCCGATGACTGGCTCGTCATCCAAGGGATGGTCACGCCACACTGAATCACGCACGGGCTCTCCCGAGTATCCCCATTGCGCGACAAACCCATCGATCATCCGGTAAAAACGGGCACCCGCATAGAAATTATTTTCTACTAGGTGCCAAACCCGATCCACAGCGAGTGGTGACCAATGCCGTCTCATCTTCACCGTAATAGCCCCCTCGCTTGTCTGAATATCTACGAGGAATGAATCCGGAGCCTGAGCAGTCAGATCATCAAGCGTCGGTTTGTATAGAGCGGTATTAGGACCCGCGCATGCAACAATGACCAGAACACTAGTCAGCAACACAAGACGGCGGACCCACGAACAGTCGACCACTTAACTCAGTACCTCCAGCACCTTCTCGATAACTGTATCCCTCGATAGGGTACGCATACGATGTCCTTCAGCACCATCGGTGCGTACCCGGATCAATCGGGTTTCACCCGTGGCGATGGCATTATTGACCTCTACTTCAAGTTCTTCGACCGAAGTCTCTATGGTTTCGACTCCGTGCGCAGCAGCTGTATGCGAGGGGTCTAAACCGTGCGGGGTCGTAAAGTACCTGGTGAAGTCAGGTTCGAAATCAGAGATCGGAAGCATCCCGAAAATCGCTCCTCCATCGTTATCCACCAGAACGATCACTAATGGTGCGTCGTCCTCCCGGCTCCACAAAAAACCATTCTGGTCGTGGAAGAACGCAACATCTCCTATCAGTAGCACAGTCGGTCCACTATGCTGAGATGAGATTCCAAAAGCCGTGGACACCACGCCATCGATCCCGCTCGCACCGCGATTTGCAAAGACATGGATATTCTTCCCTTCCTCATGCTCCATGCGCAGAGCAGCGAACGCGTCGAGGTCCCGGACCGGCATCGAACTCGAAACAACTAAGGCTGCGCCGTGCGGAAGAGCACGCAGCGTTGCCCCGGCCACCGCACCCTCACCGAGTTCACCCTCGGAGATAGGCGAAAGAGCTTCTCGAGCCGCTCGATCCGCTCTAGCCCAGGACCTGAAGGGCTCTTCTGATAGCTCCTTTCTGTGCGTGGGCCATTTCGAGCTCATTCGGGTAAGAGCGTCGACCGCATCCGCCCGGAAATACGTTGTCGCAGTTACTCCATGGTCCTTCCATCTCGGACCATCGTCAATAACCAATTGCTCTGCATCAGCGTGTTGGAAAAGCCACCTTTGGAGAGAGGCAGAAGTGGGTGATGCACCTACGCGAACCACGACCTCCGGGGTCAAGTGCTCGCGCACGCGGGCATCGCTCAAGAAGAGATCGTAGCCAACGATCACCCGATCATCACCGACTCCGAAGCGAGCACCACTCAAGGGATCTGCAAGCAGAGGAAACCCTGTCACGGAAGCGAAGTGCCTCACGGCGGGGCCAAGAAGAGAAGCCTCTTCTGATGGCCCAGCTACGATCACACCGATTCTCCCGGCAAGGCATTTTAAGAGCTGCCCCAGTTGCTCTTCAGTGATGGCTGGACGAGTCGACTCGATGCGCACCATCGGTGATCCGTCTGCTCGACCCTCGAATGCCAGCGGATCTTCAACGACCAGGTCATGTGCTGAGTCTTGGGGCTCGAGTGGCTTGTCGAACGGGACGTTTACATGCACCGGTCCCTTAGAAGATCCGCAAGACTTGTCCCAAACACGTCCGGCGATACTCCTTAAATGCCGAAGCGATCTGGAGTCGATTATCGGTTCTGACAGTTGGAAGAACGCACGGGGGTAGCGTCCAAAGATTTGATACTGATCAATCGCCTGGTTGGCATCCGCCCCTCGCAATCGATTAGGTCGATCCGCTGATAGCACTATCAAAGGAACTCCTGACTGACTGGCCTCTACCACTGCTGGAAATAGGTTGGCGACGGCGGTCCCAGAAGTCGTGATTATCGCTGCCGGACGTCCCGTTGCCTTCCCGACTCCTAGGGCGAAGAAACCGCAAGCACGCTCGTCTAGATGTACCCGTACCCTGAGTCTCTCGTCAGCCGCGCACGCCATCACGAGTGGAGTCGAGCGCGATCCAGGCGCTATAACAACCTCGCGCAAACCAGCACGTGCTAACTCGTCCACAAGACTACGAGCCCACAATGTATTGGCAGTCGATTCGGTCACGGGTTACGCCTCAACGCGTTGGATTGCTAAAAATGATTGTCTAGATGCAGTTCTGCACCAGCTGCGCGAAGTGCATCGAGCATCGGTTCGAACTTGATGCTGGTTTCCTCCCACTCCAGCGCAGGAACTGACCCTTCAACGATGCCCGCTCCAGCGAAGAGACGCCATCCCGAGTCTTTTGATACCCCCATCCGAAGCGCTGGACAAAACACTCCGTTGCCCTCGACGTCGAACCAACCCACTGGCCCGGCATACCATCCACGCTCGAAAGGCTCCTCTCGCTCTAGGAAGGCCATCGCAGCATCTCGCGGCAGCCCGCACACCGCAGCGGTTGGGTGGAGCAGTCTAACAAGATCCAGTATGCCCACAGTAGATGGAACAGACGCCCGGATCTCAGTTTCCAAATGCTGAATCCGGGCTAACGTCAGCACGTGCGGTTGCGGATCCGTGCGAATGTTGTGCCCTACAGTTTCTAGCCGGGCCACCATATCGTCTAGAGCGATTTGTTGCTCGGCTCGGTCCTTATCCGAAGCTAAGAGTTGATTCGCTAGCTTGGCCTGCTCGCTCTGCGATTCACCTCGCCTTATCGATCCTGCGACAGCAGTGGCATGGAAAACCCCATCTCTGAGAGTTGCAACAGTCTCCGGAGCCGCACCCACTATCGCCGAGCCTGGCACGGGCTCGAAGAGAAAAACGTGACTGCCCTGATTCATCTCCCACAGTTTTGCTACCACGTCCACGGGATCAATCACACCTTCTCTAAAGTCAACGTCCATGGTACGAGCCATCACAGCTTTCGAGATAGATCCGGCTCGTATTGCATGCAGCGAACTATCAATTGCCGTCTCCCACTTCGCCCGCTCAGTTGCTAAGGTGAAGCCGAACTTTCTTTCTGGGCCCCCAGGAAAAAAGGCTCTCGATGTCATTTCAGCTCTAAGCAACTCCGCTTTTGCACGAAGCCTCTGAAAGACTTGGTCCCTCTCCTCATTCTTGACCAAAGCCCGCACCCGAAGCCAAGTGTCCCCCGAGTCGCCACGCTCTAGTTCTATCGCAGGGAGATGGAATAGACTATCCGGAAAATCCGCCCAAACACCTGAGGCTTCATGATCTGAACGAAATGAAAAGCCTCCATAAAATCGTAGGCTAGAATCACGATCTGCTAGACCTGTAAGGAGCGTACGCTGCATTAGTTCACGCGCAGAACTCGCGGTCTTGGCGAAACGGTCGCCATCCCTGAAGTGTTCTGCTCCGAGTGACAAGGTGACCCCCCTGTGCGCAAACCAGCTCTCGTCTCTCGCCCAGAAGCCCCTCGGTTCACCCTTTGCTTGATGCAGAAACGATTGAGGGCTCAGATCAGGCGCTGGCACCGACACAGTCGCTAGGCAACGCAAGGAATCATGTGAGGCCAAGTATTTTCCCCAGAACTCGGTCAGCCGACCGTATCGATTGATACCGGCTGGAAATATAGGATTTAGGACACGTTCATTGAGCCCCAGAGCTTGCGCTAGGTACCTGCGCTCACTGAACGAGTGTGTATTTTGGCCTTGACCCGGCTACTCTCACTTGAAAGCAGGAGAAGACGATGAGCAAAATATCCCTACAGGATCATTCGGACTACCTGTCCAATTTCAATGTGAAGAGGGTTACGGCTTGTGTCTCGTCAGCACCCGATATCGCGCTGGGACTTGGCCGACGTATGATACCGGCTATCAGCCTATCGCTGATCTCACTCACGGCTTCCTGCAACTTTGAAAGATCGGAAGAAGGACGAGATGCCGAAGAGATAATTCAGACCTTCATCTCGCCGCGAGATGCAGACATCCTGATCGCTGATCTGTCTTACGACTCTGAAGGGATCCCGGTAGTAGGTGCCCTGACTAACCTCACCCAGAGGCCCGACTACGACAATCAGCCCTACTTCACCCCCGACGCGTCAGGAATCTGGTACACGGCGAACGACCCACAAAACGGACAGTCAGACATCTGGCGCTATGACTTTGCCACAGAAAGTGTGACCAGGATCACGCAAAGCGCGCCAGAGAGCGAGTACTCAGCGACCGCCCTACCGGACGGGTCGGGCATCTCAGTCATCAGAGTCGAGGCTGATTCGATGCAAAGGCTTTGGAGATTCGATCTAGACGGTTCAAACGCCTCACTCATCCTTCCCCAGATAGCACCCGTGGGATACCACAAATGGATCAACGAATCGACAGTTGCGATGTTCGTGCTAGGTAACCCGGCTACCCTGCAGGTCGGAGATCTCGAAACAGGTCAGGCCCGTATCCTGACCGAGGACATAGGGCGTTCGATTCACAATATCCCCGGCACCGAAGACATTTCCTACGTTCAGCGTCATGAGGACGGCTCGGCAACGATTATGCGCCTTCCCGGTCAGGGTGGCCCCCCGGAGCGAATCAGTGAAGCAGTATCGCAGGGTGATTTTCACGCGTGGACTCCAGACCATTTCCTTCTTATGACAGACGGCCCACTTATCTTCGCCCGCAGGTACGAACCAGAAGCAAGTTGGAAGCAGATAGCAGACTTCTCGGATCTTCATTTGAACCTGTCCCGACTCGCCGTAAGCCCGGACGGAACCCAAATTGCCTTGGTCGCGGAACTTGATGCTCTCGAATTGCCCGCGAACTAATGGCTGAAGCACCCATCACCCTCGCAATCTAGAACCACGTCCCCTGAAGACACACTACCTGTTACTCACCGACCTCCCATGAAGCGAATCCACCTACTTTCCATCGCCTATTGCCTCCTAATGGCTACTGGTATCCTTCCTGGCTCTATTAACGCCCAGGATGAGAACCGTGTAGCCCGCCTTGTCCCGAGCGCCGATAGAGTGGTGGTCGCCCTGGGTTCCCAGATGCCATTCTCGGTTAACGCAGTGGACAGTTCCGGCTCCCAGGTCGACGCAGCAATACGTGTTGTAGCTCCAAGGAATTCACTCCGACTTAGTGACGGCTTCGTCGAGGGGCTCTCACAAGGGGAGTTCGAAATCACAGCAACGCTCGTGGTCGGAGCTGGCTCGGAGTCGGCGCCGATGTCTATCAGCGTCCCTGTTATCGTAGAATGGCCTCCAATTGAGGACCTCAAACTCGCAAGTCGGCACCAGACGCTCTTTGTAAGTACAACAATCCAGCATGACATCGTCGCGCAGCACTCCGACGGCTCGCAGAGGCCAGACCCTCAAGTTTCGTGGAAGTCCTCAGACCCGCTGATCGCTACAGTCGACGGCTTCGGCAACGTAACCGGCATCTCATCAGGACACGTCACGATCGAAGCATCGTTCGAAGGCGTGTCGGCATCACTCTCCTATGAGGTCGAAGCTGTGCCCCAAATCTCATTAACCCTAAGAGGCGGTCCGACTGAAGCTCGGACGGGAGACGTCATTCATTTCCAAGCAGTCATTACGGATATGACGGGTGAGGTCCGTACCGATATACCAGTTAACTGGTCTCACTCATACACAGCCACTGATGGCATGTTGGGGGTCGCCGCTACAGGTCAAATCAATCATCAGGGTTCCTACGTCGCTGATATCCCTGGTATCCATACAATCACCGCGACAGCCGGCGCAGTGAGTGCTCGACACTCTTTCCAAGCGAAATCCCGTGAGGTAGTTCAGGAACTAGAGTTGGTGGGTCAAGGAGCCGAAAACTGGTATCGCACCACTGATCTTTGGGCGTTCGAGGGCCTCGATGGACGAGACTACGTCATCACGGGCTCTAAAGTCTCGGGTGGATACGCCTTCTTTTACGATGTCACGGATCCCACCGCACCGGTAAAATACGACTCCATTCAAGTGGACGCGCGCACAGTAAACGATGTAAAAGCTTCTCCAGACGGAAGATATGCAGTGCTATCTCGTGAGGGAGCCACCAACAGGCGCAACGGCCTGGTAATCGTAGACATGGCCATTCCCAGTGAGCCCAGGGTCGCGACAGTTTACGAGAATGGGATAACCGGCGGCGTGCACAACATGTTCGCAGACGACGATTATCTCTACGCGCTTTCCAACGGCGACAAGTACGTCATTATCGATATGACGGACATCTACAAACCTGAATACGTCTCGGAATACAATCATCCCGATAGTCGAATCCACGACGTGTGGATTGCTAACGGACTAGCCTTCTCCTCCGAATGGGGTACCGGAGTCGTAGTCGTGGACGTAGGAAATGGTCGCTGGGGAGGATCTCCTCAAAATCCAGTATACGTGAGTAGTTACCCCACACCATCGGGGGCGACACACGCCGCATTTCCATACTACTCAGAAGTAACTGGTAAAACGTACCTCTTCCTCGGTGACGAAATCATGAACCGTAGTGGGCTAGCGTGGGCAGGATATCCACGCTCGATGGGTTCATACGCGGAACAATACAACCCAGCTACAGGCGTAGGCGGAATCCCACTCGTCACAAGAGGCTATATCCAAATCATCGACTTTACTGATCCCGAGAACCCTGAAATGGTAGCACGCTATGAGGTGCCAGAATTCGGAACGCACAACATGTGGGTTGAGGACGACGTCCTTTATCAAGCATACTACGAGGGCGGTGTCCGCATGGTCGATGTGAGCGGCGAACTGATGGGGAATTTGTATACCCAAGGTCGTGAGATCTCGGTCTTCAAGTCAGCAACACCGACTGGGTATACGCCTAACGCAACCATGGTATGGGGAGTGCAGCCATTCAAGGGGCACGTTTTTTTCGCAGACACGAACTCGGGCCTATGGTCCGTCAAGATGCTTCCAAAATCTCGTCCCGTCTCGCAATAGACCCAGGGCACCAAGAAATAGACCTAACCTGCGAGCCACTCTTTCCACTCAGCTTCAGCAGAACCGACCGAGAGTCGGTTCCCGATTCGCACTAGAGGCTGCCGCAAAATCATAGGCTCTTCACAAGAAATTTCGAGCCAGCGGTCGTCGGTATAATAAGCCGTCTGAAGACCCAAAGCGTGAAATCTCTTCGCAGTGCGATCGATCAGACCTTTTTCCCCAAACCTCTGAAAGAAACGCCGGAGTTCTCCCTTAGATGGGCTCCGCTGCTTGAAATCCATGAAATGGACTCGAACGCGGCGTTCTTTGAAGAAGCGCTCCGCTTTTCGAACGTCGGCGTTTTTTTTCACGCCAAAGATCTGAACTTCCATAGCGTATATGATAACAACTTGATTGACGGAACCGCTTGCGCTACCCGTCCACGTCGTGAGGAATTACAACTCATAGGTCTTGCACCACCACAACTTTTGTGACCCGAATGGCGAATAGCCCTTTAGACACCCGATGATTCATAACCCTCGCTTTTGGCTCTCAGTAGCCGGTTTATGGCTGATCGCCGCTGGCTGTGCACATACGGCCATGCATGTCTGGACCTTCGTACTTGAGAACGGTATTGGAGGGTTGCGCGAGTTCGCAGTAAACGCCATGAAGCAAGCTCAATCTCCAGACCCTCTAATGCCGAGCATGTGGCGTCAATTTAGGATGTACAGTGTCTCCTTCGGCCTTCTGCTTTTTCTCGCCGGTTCGATCAACTTGCTTTTTGCCTGGACCGATATCCCACATCGCATTCAGGCAAACCTTGCATTACTAGGAACAGTATTTTGGACGATCGCTTTCATCCCATACGCTTTTGTTGACCCGGTAATCCAGTCGATCGTCGTGGCATTTATTGCGGTGCCCCTGCATGCGATTGCATACCTGACTGCCACACTCGACGAAGAGCACTGAGGCCCGTTGTCCAGCAGCCGAAGCCGAACTAGCGGCGACTAGCTCGGAGTTCCGAGAGAAGAGACTGTGCCGCGCCGCCTAGATTCGTCCTACCCTGCGTGTAGTTACGAAGGAGAACCACCCCGATTTTGGCCTCCGGATCGACGGTCATGTAGGCATTGTAGCCCGCTACAGAACCTCCATGGCCAGCGAACCAGTTTCCTTCATCGTCGCTAAGGAGTGATAAGCCAAGACCATAGCCCCTTTTTGGATTCTCCGGTGTCTGCATAGCCAACATCTGCTCACGGCTTGATTCCGTAAGAATCTTGAGCCCTGGCACTCCAGCTATTGCTCCAAGAAAACGCCCTAGGTCACCTACAGTAGAATACACTCCTCCGTTTGGGACCTTGTACCCTCTCCCAGCGTGCTCCCTCATCGGCGCTTCAGAGCTGATCTGCTCGTCCCTTACGACATAGCCCTGTGCAAGACGCGGCTCTAGCTCAGCACCTTGCACTACAAATGAAGAGCCAGTCATACCAAGTGGAGTGAAAATCTCATCTTCGACGAGCTCAATAAAGGGACGATCAGCTGCTTTTGAGAGAGCTAGACCAAGTATGCCAAAACCGATGTTAGAGTATTGATAGCGGGCACCTGGGATTGAATCGTATGCGGTCTTCGGAATCGACTCGAGGATCCGGCTCTCCCAGTCGCTAATCGGACCTACCACTGATTCGGACCAGTCCGGCTCACGAATCAGTCCCGCCGTGTGAGAAGCTAGATGGCGGAAGGTGATATCCTCGCTCGCAGGCCGGCGGTCTTGAAGGTTGTTGATTTCTGGCAAGTATCGTGAGACCGGATCGTCCAACCTGATCACACCACGATCGACTAAGAGCATCATCAGTAATGCCGTTACTGATTTGGATATCGAACCTGTACGCGAGACAGACGCAGAACCCATTGGCTCTCGCGTATCACGGTTCGCAAGCCCCCACGCATCCGCCCACACCAAGTCACCGTCGACCATGATACCGGCTGCTATGCCCCCAACCGCATCGTCAGCTACATCTTGAGAGATTGAAAACGAAAACTCCTCGATAGCGTCAGCCCATCGAGCGCGTTGAGCTTCGAGCGGATGAGCTACAGTTACTAAAAACGTCAAGCATACTATAGTCGAGTATACACGTGCAGTTTTCATGAGACGTTCACACCTTGTTCCTTCCAGTATCGCACTGCTGATAGTACTCGTTCGACGTCAGAATGGTTGTTATACAATCCGAAGGAGAATCTCAGCACCCCGGCTCGAAGCGCAAAGACAACTCCTGCGTCCACGAGATGTCGATGTAGCTCGTTCACCTCAGGATCCTCGGCGGTGTAGTGACGGCCACTGCCCAAGTGACCAGATGAAACGATGTGAGCCAAATGAGGTCCTGGGCGACCACCCACCACCGGCATACCCAAGTCCATGAGGCCATCAGCCAAATCTGCAGCCAAACCACGGACATGCGCTTCAATCTTCGACACACCCACATCCTTGATGAATTGCAGGGCCGCTCGAGTCGCGGTCATACCCAAGTAGTTGTAGTTGCCGAGGTCGAACCTCCGGGCCCCAGGAGCGTAAACCAACGGAGCGTCAGAGTACGCCGTTTCATGCGCGTCGAGGGCGATCCCATACCTAGCGACATGGATGGGGACAAGCTGTTCAGCCACCTCTCTTCGAACGTAAAGAAATCCAAACCCATATAGGGACAGCAAGCCTTTTTGTGTAGCCACCGCGAGGGCATCAACCCCCATCGCCCGCGCATCTGTCTCAAGAGACCCTATCGACTGAGCTCCATCTGCCAGTGTCCAGGCTCCAACATCTTGAGCAGCCCTCACGATCGGTTCCCCGTCAGTAATGAAACCTGGAGCGAACGAAATCGTCGGAAACGTTACGATCCGCGTGCGCTCGTCTATAGCAGCGACCATGCGATCGACCGGTATCGACCCGTCGACCGACTCAATTGATCGGACCTCCACCCCATACCGACGGGCGAGATTGAACCATAGATAGATGTTATTAGGGTGCTCCAGATCTGGGCATACGACGACGTTGTCACCGGCATGCCACTCTAAACTGGCAGCAAAGAGATTGAGTCCTTCGGAAACGTTTTTTGTTATCGCTACCTCATCCGCTTCGACCCCAATAATTGATGCGATCAAAGCCCTTGTCTCATCAACCTGTTCGCGGAGAACATCTTTATCACTTGTCCCAGCGATCTGCTGATCGAGGTAGGCATTAACGACATCACGAACGCTCGAAGGAATTAGTCCTTTGGCGGCGATATTTAGATAAGTCTGCTCCGACGCGCCGGGAAAAAAACTTCGGATCTGGTCGTTCAAATCAGATTCCCTCTTTTGGATTCGGAACGGACGACAAGACACGTTCCCACAAGATCACCCATGACGTTAACAGTGGTGTTCCCCATGTCTACAAGACGGTAGATCCCACCAACGATAGCAGCTATTTCGATGGGAAGGTTGAATGCCTGCACGTAGATCAAGGCGATGACGAAACCACCCCCTGGAATACCGCCCGAACCCTCCGAAAGCAGTAACCCAATCAGGACAACGGATACGAGGGCCGCGGGAGTGAAAGACACTCCCGCCACCTGGGCAGTGAATAGCAAAACTGCACCAAGCATGACCGAGGTCCCGTCCTTGTTAAGCTGAGCACCGAGTGGAAGCGTGAAGGAGTAGACGGACGACGGCAGTCCCATCCGATCCGCGGTTTCCAGTGATACGCTCAGCGACGCCAAGCTCGAGGTCGTCGCAGCCGTTGTCGCCCAGAGCGGCCCCGTCTCACGCAAGAATTTCAATGGCGATCGGGCACCGCTTAACCGCAGAAGTCCCATGTAGGCCAAAAAGACCACAAGCTGCGCCAAGTAAACGCCCGCCAAGAAGCGCGCCATCGGACCGAGAAGTGCTGCGCCATGGGTACCAACGGTCACCGCCACAAGCGCTCCAATTCCCACCGGAGCGGTCAACAAGATGACATCTACCAATCTACGAAAGAGCGCGGATACGTCTTGGTATAGTCCTGCTAGACGCATTCGAGAATCCTCCGCCAGAAGTAGGGTTGCCACGCCTATCAGTACAGCGATCACTACAATCTGAACCACGTTGCCTTCCACGAACGCCTCAAACGCGTTCCGAGGGATCATTCCCAGAAGTACCTCAGCGATGGACGGGACCGTGCCGACGGGTCCATCCACAGAACCTGTGAACTGCATTCCGATACCAGGTCGGAGCAATGCCATGGCTCCGAGCCCAAGAAGGAGTGCAGCCACGTCGGTCATGACGTAGTAAGTCATCGTCTTGCCAGCGAGTCGACCAAAGGTCTTTACGTCACTGAGTACGGTCAGCCCAGCGAGCAGATTGAAGAACACCAGCGGCACCGCGGCAAGAACGAGAAGGCGGATGAATAAATCACCCACAGGCTCCACGATGGCAGCGGCACCTCCAAAGATACCGCCCACCATGGAACCAATCACCATGCCGATGAGGATCTGGCTCCCCAGCCCGATTTTTCGCATGACCCCGAACTTGCACACGTCACCCCGGTCAGCAAGTGTGGGGAGAGAAGTTCATTGTCTCAGGAAGAAGATCGACTCCTCCTGTAGAGGATTACTTCTTCTGCTTTCCAGGCGCGCAACACGAAGGGGTCAAATCCGGAGTGCGCCTCTACCTATGTGTCGAATACATTGATGCACTGTATACTATTTCCCTGAACAGTCCACGCATGAGGACCAATGGAAATGCGCCGCTCATTCCTGCTCGCGCTAGTCGCGATCGTCACCACTTCCTGCTCCAGCGCCGAAGCCGCACCAGATGGTGCGATGCCCGAGGCCAGGACACCCGACCCTGATCTTCCGAGCGTTTTGGTTTACAAGTCACCAACGTGCGGGTGCTGTAACGGTTGGGTCGAGCATATGGAACGCGCCGGCTTCGTGGTCGATGCGCGCAACACCACAGATCTAATGAAGATCAAG
>TARA_B100000686_G_scaffold354084_1_pt1 | contig 12633 bp, 13 predicted proteins | sample TARA_B100000686 | Tara Oceans TARA_B100000686 (sample SAMEA2622733) | marine metagenome | biome: marine biome (ENVO:00000447); feature: marine epipelagic mixed layer (ENVO:xxxxxxxxx); material: "saline water (ENVO:00002010), including plankton (ENVO:xxxxxxxx)" | depth 150 m
GAAGTGGTATTTTTAATAGGATTCTGGTTATGTTCTCAAGTGAAGCAGTGGCGGGATACCAAATTGGAATACGTATTGACCATATTTTTCTTGTCCCAGCAATCGCTATATCTACAAGCCTTGTTACATTGGTAGGAATGTTCTATGGTGCGAAACGTTATGATCTTGTTAGATCCACAACCATATACGCAATTAAGAGTTGTGTTATAATTGCGATTGGAATAGGTGCCTTTTTTTTCTTTAGTGCACCAACTTTTGTTGGGTTTTTCAGTGATGACCAATTTATTAAGGATATTGGAGTACAGTATCTTCGTTATTTTATTTTTGGATATCCTTTTATAGCCATCAGTATGATAAGTGGCAGGGCTATCCAAGGATTAGGGAATGGCATTCCAATGCTAGTTCTTACTTTTATGCGAGTATTGCTTGTAAGTGTTGCTTTGTCTCTTTATTTCATTTTCATCCTTCAAAAGTCAATTGAATGGGTATGGATAGCTCAGCTAATCTCTGTCGTTGTAGCTTCATTAGTATCAACATTCTGGTTGATTGTGGTTTTTCGAAATTTAGAAGAAAAAACACTTAGATGAATATATCAAATTAAGAATGGTATTAAAGGCCTTACCTAAAACTAATTGTGGATTAAGTTGTATAATGGAATTGTCCAAATATATTGTAACAACATTTTTTATAGCGGTTTTATTTACTTCCTGTACTACTGTTCCATCATGGAAGGAGGCTTCAGTACTTTCAGATAAATATGACACAACCATTTATCGTGATTCATGGGGTGTGCCACATATTTATGGAAAGACTGATGCTGATGTTGCCTTTGGTTTAGCATATGCTCATGCTGAGGATGATTTAAAAAACATAGAATTATCAATTATGGGTGCTAGGGGTAAGATGGCAAAATATAATGGGATGGAAGGTGTAGGGTTTGATTTTCTTGTAAAGCTTTTTAGGCTTGTTGAAACTGTTGAAGAAAAATATGATCAGGATCTTTCAGTGAGTGTAAGAAAAGTTTGTGAAGCCTATGCTGAGGGGATGAATTATTATGTAAGTCTTTATCCTGATAGAGCAACCTTAGAGCTCTACCCATTAAGTGGTAAAGATATTGTTGCGGGATTTTCATTAAAATCAACCTTTTTCTTTGGACTTGATGATGTAATGCGACGACTTTTGAGTAATAAAAAACCAGAAGTTTTTGTTAAAGCTGATCAAGAAATTATTTTTTCGGATATAATTGGAGGCTCACCAATCGGATCTAATGGTTTTGCTATTTCACCTGAGAAAACAGCTGACAGTTCTACTTTCTTTATGTCTAATAGCCATCAACCTTGGAATGGTCCCCTTGCTTGGTACGAAGCTCATGTTCATAGTGAAGAAGGTTGGGAAGTGTCTGGAGCACTTTTTCCAGGAATGCCTGTATTTGGTGTTGGACATGATAAAAATAAAGCGTGGACACATACTGTTAATCGCCCAGATCTCATTGATATATATGAACTTGAGATTAATCCGAAAAACAAATATCAATATAAATTTGATGGTAGCTGGATGGATTTAGAAAAATTTAGTATTCCAATTCAAGTTAAGCTATGGGGGCGACTTAAATGGACTTTTGGAAGAGAGGGTCTTTGGTCCATTCATGGTCCGGTTTTGCGTCGGCCATTTGGAACCTATGCTATTAGATACTCAAATTTAAAAGATATAAGGGCTGTTGATCAATGGTACAAAATAAATAAGGCAAAAAATTTGGAAATGTTCCAAGAAGCAATGGAAATGATAGCAATCCCAAGTCTTAATACTGTTTATGCCGATCGAGAAGCTAATATTTTTTATATTTATAATGGTCGTTTTCCAGAACGTAATGAGGCATTCAATTGGCAACAAGTTATTCCTGGTGATACCTCAGCGGTAGTTTGGGATCAGTTCCTACCGTTGTCAAAACTTCCACAAGTTTTGAATCCTGAGTCTGGTTTTGTGCAGAATTGTAATCATACTCCTTTTATGTCTACTGGCGATGGTGAAAACCCTGATTCATCAGTTTTTTCCCAGACGATGGGAATTGAAACTCATAAAACTAATAGATCAATGCGTGCCCAGGAAATATTTGCTAATGATAGTTCTCTTACATTTGATGAATTTTTAGCAGCAAAATATGATCTTTATTATTCTGAGGATTCTCGTCAAGTGAAAATGAAAAATAAAATTGTTGATGAGGTTGATATCTCGGACCCAATATTAAGAGATGCCATTAAGTTGATGAAATCTTGGGATCATAGAATGAATATTGAAAATAGGCAGGCGGCCATAGTGATTATAACACTCTATGAACTCAGGAAGTATTTTAAAATAGGCAGTGAATTTCCTGATAAAAAAGTGATGAAAAACGCTGTAAAAAATGCTGCTGACTTTCTTATAGAGTTTTACGGTCAATTGGATGTTGAATTGGGACGGGTTCAGCGTCTAATTCGGGGCGATGCAGATTACCCGCTAGCAGGTGGTCCGGATATACTTCGTGCTGTATACTCAACGGCGAACAAAAAGGGGAAATTTATAGGGCAGGCAGGTGACAGTTACATCCTTGCAGTAAAATGGGATAAGCATGGGGAAATGAAGTCTTATAGTGGGCACCCTTTTGGAAGTGTTACACAGGACACGACATCCTCTCATTATAATGACCAATCTCAACTTTTTTCTCAACATGAATTGAAAACTGTCTGGTTTGATTTAGAAGATATCAAAGCCAATCTAGAACAAATGTACCGACCGGGGGAAGAAAAATGACCACTATTGGCATTAATGATTTTGTAAGAAGACAGGTTAAAGGTTCTGGAAAAACTTATTCACATAGCTTAAGCTTTGAAGACGTGGTTAAGCATGTTAGAGTACAATTTCAAGCGGGAATTTTTAGGCCAGGCTATAGAGATGGTGTGGTCATTGTGGAAGGTTCCAAAACTATAGCAAAGGATTTTATATGTCCTTTTGTTAAGATTACGCATAATACAAATCTGAAGGCAGAGTGGGTAAAACGACAGGATGAAGAAGAAGAATACATCCAGATTAGGGCACTGAATGGTGAACCTTTAAAAGCAGGAAAAGTAGAGTTTATTCTCTATAATCATGCAACTCTAATGGAGAATGAAGAACAAACCAGTAATGCTGATTGGGAACTTATTTCAATGCATGCTTTACCTGAAGGAGTTAATTTTTTACCAATGGGGCCTGTAACTATGATGAGAAATCAGCTGGACTTAAAAGGTGGAACGAAGGGTCTATATACTACTGAAGAGTGGGCTGAGTCTGTTAGATTTTGGCAACGATATGTAGCAATTTCGCCTGCATTAGAAACTTAATTCTTACTTTTTTCATCCTTAATCATTGGTACAAAACGCACAGGAATAGTTTTCTCTCTAGTAATTTCCCCAAAGGAATTTTTTCTTAGAACTAAAAGTTCTTGACGCATCCATCTAGGACCTAAAGGAAGTACCATTTTCCCGCCTGGTTTTAATTGTTCAATTAGTGCTATAGGCATCTTTTCTGGAGCAGCGGTAAGAATGATTCTATCGAATGGTGCATTTTCAGGCCATCCTTTATATCCATCACCAACTTTTGTCGAAATATTATTATATCCTAGCTTCTTAAAATTGTTGAAGGCTATTTCACTTAATTGAGGAATTATTTCTATGGTATATACTTGTTGTGCAATTTTACTTAATATTCCAGCTTGATAGCCAGAGCCTGTCCCAATCTCTAAAATTTTATGATGAGATGCAGCTTCTAAAAGCTCTGTCATATATGCAACAATATAAGGTTGACTTATTGTCTGTCCATAACCAATAGGTACAGGCTGGTCACTATATGCCAAACTCCAATTTGACTTATCAATGAAAAGATGTCTTGGAATTTCACTCATTACTTCGATGACCAATGTATTTTTGATGCCTCTTGAAATAATTTGATTTTTTATCATTATCTTTCGAAGTCCACTATATCCATTTGCGTCTTGAGCTGTAACCAAAAATATAAGGGAAAAAAATACAATCGGAGTTTGACATCTTTTCAGAAGAGACTTGCAAATCATTCCTTCCTCGGCGATATTCGTCGGTTAATGAGATCGAAGTCTAAACTAGGAACACTACTCTTTTCTATATTTATGGGTTGTAACTCCATAATGGAATATAATCCTATGGAAATTAAACTTTCGGAAGAGTTTTCTATTAAAGAGGCAGAATATTCTAGTTTAGCTTGGTCTGGTCAACAATTATTATTGCTTCCTCAATTTCCAAATAGATTCTCAGGGCACATGGGTGGGAATATTCTATCAATCTCTAAGCATAGAATTGACAGCTATATATCAGGTAAAATAGATCAACCAATAGAACCTAATAAAATAGGATTCAATGATGATGGACTTTCAAAAACCATTCCTGGTTTCGAAGGATTTGAGGCAATAGTCGTTCATGGAGATTCGGTTTATCTGACTATTGAAGCGAAAGAACGAGAAGGCCGGTTTGGTTACATTGTTTTTGGTAAAGCGGATTGGGAAAAACAGGAAATTCATCTGGATCATTCATCTCTCAAAAGGATCCAATCGAATTTATTCATGTCTCAAATGTCCTTCGAAACTCTTTTGATGAGGGATGATTCTCTAATTGCTATATATGAAGCTAATGGTCGGAAAATAACAAATATACCCCAAGCCGCAGTCTTTGATAAAGCATTAAATCAGCTAGACAATATTCCTATCCCATCTATTGAATATAGACTGACGGATGCTACATCAATCTCACAAGAAGGTGTTTTTTGGGCGATCAATTATTTTTATCCTGAGGAAGAAACACTAAAACCTGATATTGATCCGATTGCGGAAAGTTTTGGTAGAGGAAAAACACACGCTAAAGAAAATACAGTAGAAAGATTATTGCAATTATCTTTTCAAAATGGTAGTGTTATACTCGGACCAAAAGCACCAGTTCAGCTTATTCTTGAAAAGGGTATTCCTCGTAACTGGGAGGGTGTTGCAGTTTTGGAGGATCGCGGCTTCCTAATTATTTCCGATACTCATCCACGTAGTCTATTTTCATTCGTTCCATTTAGACATAACTAAGATTATTATTTTTCTTATGAAAAATTAACCATTAATCCCACTAGCATTGGAAAACATAATCATGTCTGCTAATTTATCTGTGTTTTTAAAGTAAAAACTTGATATCAGAATGAGCGTATATGACAACTATAGCAGTTCTTAAAGAAACAGTTAAAGGAGAAAACCGTGTATCTCTAGTGCCTGAAAGTGTGAAGAGGCTAGTTAAACATGGCTTAAGGGTTCTAATCCAAGATGGCTCGGGGAGTAGTGCTGGGTTTCGACAAAATGCTTATGAAGAAGTTGGTGCCACAATTATATCTCAATATGATGACATTGTGAATGAGGGAGATATATTCCTGAAGGTTAATTGTATATGTCTTGATGATGGTATGATGGACATTATAGATCCTTTCCCAACTAGTTCTGTAATGATTGGATTTTTCAATCCTTTTAAAAATATTCATAATGTTCAGGGCTTGGCGAAGAAGAATATGACTTGCTTCTCCATGGAATTAATACCAAGGATTTCCCGGGCGCAGCGGATGGATGCGCTTAGTGCAATGAGCTCGGCGGCAGGTTATAAAGCAGTATTACTTGCTGCGAGTTCTCTAAACAAATTTTTTCCTCTAATGATGACTGCGGCAGGAACTATCTCGCCATCTAAAGTACTTGTAATTGGTGCTGGTGTAGCGGGTCTTCAAGCTATTGCAACAGCAAAACGTTTAGGAGCACAAATAAAAGCTTTTGATACTAGACCTGTAGTGAAAGAACAAGTAGAAAGCCTTGGAGCAGCGTTTATTGAGCTTGAAACATCTCATGATGCTGAAACTTCTGGTGGTTATGCAGCTGAGATGTCTGAAGATTTCTATGAGCATGAACAAAATATTATTGGAGAACATATTTTAGATGCTGATGTTGTTATAACTACCGCACAAATTTTTGGTAAGAAGGCACCCCTACTTATAACAAAAATAATGGTAGAATCTATGAGGCCAGGCTCCGTTATTGTTGATTTGGCCTCAGAGAATGGAGGAAATTGTGAATTAACAATGCCCGATGAAACAATAGATGTTGATGGTGTGATTATACACGGAATGACAGATTTGCCTGGTTCCCTTTCTTATCACACTAGCGAGATGTTTAGCCGTAATGTGACAGCACTACTTTTTGAGATGATACAAGATGGTGTATTATCTATTGATCTAGAAGATGAATTGATTTCAGGGACTTTACTTACTCATGAGGGTCAAGTTATTAATAGTCATGTAAAAAAGATATTAGGAATGAAAAATCAAAATGAGGGTGATAAATCTTGAGTACGGATCTACTTGTTCAAATATATGTTTTTGTATTAGCGTTGTTTGTTGGTTTTGAAGTTATAACGAAGGTGCCACCGACTCTTCATACTCCGCTCATGTCAGGTTCTAATGCAATATCCGGAGTTACATTAGTTGGGGCAATAATTGCTGCAGGATCTATTGACATCGAACTTTCAGGGTTATGGGACAGTATAACAGTCACTTCAATTTTAGGTTTTGTTGCAATAATTTTTGCGACAATTAATGTTGTTGGCGGTTTTCTTGTGACTGATCGAATGTTAAAAATGTTTAAAAGATAAAGTTTTGTTGCAGTCAACAATAATACCAGTTCTTTATTTAATCTCAGCCGTTCTCTTTATCCTTGGATTAAAACAGCTTTCCCATCCCAGAACTGCTCGGAAAGGAAATTTTTCTGCATCGCTAGGAATGCTCATTGCTATTCTTTCAACACTTTTTGTCAAGGAAGTAATTAGTTTTCATCTAATTATAACTGGTGTAGTTATAGGCGGTATAATTGGTATAATCGGCGCTCGGCGTATCGAAATGACTTCAATGCCGCAACTTGTAGCAATTTTCAACGGTTTGGGTGGAGGCGCCTCTCTTCTTGTTGCCACAGCGGAGTTTTTTCGTCTCAACACAATGATCCCTTTCTTTACATTTTCTGCCGTTACAAATTCGATTTTTATTGGAGGAATTACTTTAACCGGTAGTCTGGTAGCATTCTTAAAACTTCAAGGAATAATTAGAGGAGCGCCACTAGTATTTTCGGGTCAACATTTGTTAAATGCTTTTGTTTCTTTGTCAATAATTGTTTTGGGTGTTATGGCTATTAATGGTGCAATTAGTATATCGGTCGCCATTCTTATTATTATAGCTTTATCACTTATCTTGGGCTGTCTAGTCGTTCTTCCAATTGGAGGTGCTGATATGCCAGTTGTGATTTCTCTCCTTAACTCATTTTCTGGCCTTGCTGCTGCTACAACTGGTTTTGTTTTAGTAAACAATGCATTAATCATTAGTGGGTCACTTGTCGGGGCTAGCGGAATTATTCTAACAAATATTATGTGTAAAGGTATGAACCGGACCATCTGGAATGTACTTTTTTCTAGCGTTGGAACTGATAACCAAACTATCGCTGAATCAGGAGGCGATCCATCTCGTTCGGTAAAATCATATGAGCCAGAAGATACGGTAGTAATTTTTGAAAATGCTAGTCAAGTAATAATTGTGCCAGGCTATGGAATGGCAGTAGCCCAGGCTCAGCAGATAGTAGCTGAGTTGGAAAAGGTGTTAGAAGGAAATGGGGTTAAAGTAAAGTATGCAATCCATCCAGTTGCTGGTCGAATGCCGGGTCATATGAATGTTTTGTTAGCGGAAGCAAATGTTTCCTATGATAAATTATTTGATCTGGATAATATTAATCCAGAATTTGAAGAGACAGAAGTTGCATTGGTTATAGGTGCAAATGATGTCGTTAACCCAGCAGCAAGGCATGATAATACCAGCCCACTTTTTGGAATGCCAATTCTTGATGTTGATAATGCTCAGACAGTTTTTGTCCTAAAGCGAAGCATGAATCCCGGATTTGCTGGAGTGGAGAACGAACTATTTTTTAATGATAACACCATAATGTTATTTGGAGATGCTAAAGAAACTGTCGCAAAGCTCGTTAGTGAATTGAAATAATATTTTTCTGTAAACTTATAATTTCCAATTAATTGGCCGTTTAAAGCCAAGGGCTAAATAGAATGATCTGATATTAATCCTTTGTTTGGAGAAGTAAAATTCTTGTTCATAGCCTGCGGTCAATAGCCAAGGCTTGCTTATCCATATATTTGCTTCCGCCGAAATTTCATAACGACTAAGCGTTGGTTCTCCTGGAAACAAATCACTGATTTGATAGAAGTATTCTAGGTCAACGGCGAAAGAAGTCTTTTTTACATCTAAGTCCCAAAACAATCCGCTTTTCAAATAGGAAGTTTTTCGAGTATTATTTAAATAATCAGAAGCATCAAATGAAAGTGCAATTTCTGAGGTAATATGTGTAAATGGTTTTTCCAATAAAAAGGTGCCAACACCTTGATTGTAATGGTATCGAATTTTTAGACCTGAAATTGAATTTCTTCTTAAAGATGTAACATTAAAACGATAAAACTGTGGGTGTCTATTATATTTATTGCTTGATTTATAACGTATAGAGGCAATCGCATTATCAGGAATAAATAATCCGATGAATCGTATGTCATGATATGAATTATCCTTAATACGCTTTAATCTAAAAAAACCTAACCCGCCTAATTCTTGAAGGTGACCACTTCCAAGTCGACCATATTGAGTCCAATTAGGAGTCAGATCATTTTCCCCTAAAAGAAAAGAGTTAATAATCAAAATGGCGACCAGCGCCCTCATGTCAACTCTTAATTCTATACCCTTTATTAAATAAACCTATACCAATGACAGTGAAAATTATAGTCATGGCAAGTGCGGCAGAAAAAGAGATTGCAAATGGAGTGTCGCCGACATCAAGAACTGCATACCGAAGCCCATTAATTACATAATAGATAGGGTTAATTAAAGAAACTGTTCTCCAGAATCCTGGAAGCATATTTATAGAATAAAAAACACCTCCAAGGAAAATAAGTGGAGTGATAAAAAAGTTTACCATGGTAGCAATATTGTCCCAGCTTTCAGCTAAAATACCAAGTATTAGTCCGGCACTGGAAAATGCCCATGATACTAGAATAAGGAATACAATTACAATTAATGGGTGCTCCACAGGCATACCTACAATAGCAATGCCAAGTAAAAGAACAAGTATACCATTTATGAACCCTCGAACTGTACCACCAATAATGAAAGCAAGTGCTAGTTCAACATTGCTCATAGGTGTAATTAACATATCTTGCATTTGCTGAAGTAGCTTCATTTGCAGAATACTTGAAGCCGTATTGTTATAGGCATTTGTAATTACATTCATCATTATAAGGCCAGGGAGGATATATACCGTATAAGAAATTCCATTTATAGCTGTGATACGTTGTTGGAGTGTTAGGCCAAAAATAATAATATACAGTCCTGAGGTTACAAGACCTGGTATGACGGTCTGTCTGTAAACAGCAAAAAATCGAGTAATTTCCCTGAAGGTGAGAGTTTTAAATCCAATCCAATTCATTTTTCGTTCATAGTTTTACCAGTTAGAGAAACAAATACATCTTCCAAGCTGGACTTTTTGATTTTTACTTCGTTGATTTGGTACCCTTTGCCGCTAACGAGACCGACAACAAATGGCAATTGTCTCTCAGGCTCTTCAACAGAAAAGATTAACTTTCCATCATTATTTCCTGGCTCATAGTTGAAGGGGATACCTTTAAAATCATCCTTATTAGTTTTCTTCCATCCAGTTAAATATATTTCAATTGTTCCCTGTCCAAGAGATCTAATTAAATTAAGTGGAGCACCTTGCGTTACTATTTTCCCATCATCAATAATGGAAACTTGTTCACATAGCTTTTCCGCTTCTTCAATATAATGAGTGGTTAGCAGAATAGTTTTACCATCAGAATGCAGTTCTTTAAGATATTTCCATAACATACGACGGAGTTCCACATCCACACCTGCTGTAGGCTCATCCAAGATTAGAATGTCTGGATTGTTGACAAGTGACTTAGCAATCATAAATCGTCGCTTCATACCGCCAGATAAAAAACGTATTTTTTTACTACGCTTTTCATATAATCCTAGTTTTTTCATAATCTTTTCTACTCTTGGCAAGGCTTCCGTTTTAGGAATTCCATAGTAACCAGCCTGAAAAACTAGAAGTTTTTCAATAGAAAAAAACCAGTCTGATGTGAACTCTTGAGGTGAAACGCCAATTTTGGAGCGAGTAAACCGATAATCCTTAATTATATCCTTACCAAAGACAGAAACGGTGCCTTGTTGAAGTTTCACTAATCCAGTAATAATTCCTATTGTTGTTGTCTTTCCTGCACCATTAGGTCCTAACAGCCCATAAAATGAACCAGGTTCTATATCAAGGTTAATTCCACGAAGAGCAACAGTATCACCATATGATTTCTGAAGATTGCGAATTTCAATGGCTATTGACATGTTGGAAATTAACCTTATTTATATAAGGCAAATGGAAAAAGATTAAGAAAGATATGCGGCTCCGAAAACACCCGCTGAGTCTCCCATAGTATTTTTTACAATAGGTGTTTTAAAATTTTTATCTAAACAATAACGCTTAACAAATTTTACTCCATCTGTATAAAGAAAATCAACTTTAGATACACCACCACCTATAACTATAATTTCAGGATCAAGAATATTAATAATATTTGATATAGCCATACCAAAATTATTAAGGAGTTCAGTTTTCCATTGGGATGGAGGATGCATAGCAATATCTGTAACACAGGATGAATTACCAGTCATATCATAATAGAGCTTTTCCAATGCGATTCCTGAGAGATATTGTTCTACGCAACCTTTTTTACCGCATAAACAATTTTTTCCATCAGGATGCAATATGGAATGGCCCCATTCGCCAGCTAGATGTTGTTTCCCCTTATAAACATTCCCATCGATAGCTATTCCGCCACCTACCCCAGTACCAAATATAATACCAAAAACCACTTTCATATTTTTTCCTGCACCAACGGACGCTTCTGCTTGAGTAAAACAGTTGGCATCATTTTCTAGAACGGGTGTAGTGCCAAAAATTGCCTCAATATCATCTTTAAGTGATTTTCCTACTAAAGCTTGTGTATTACTTTGTTTCATTTTATCGCCCTTTGCATTTAGGGGGCCAGGGACACAAATACCTAAAAAGAAATCATTGTCAAAATATCTAAGTAGCTTTTTGCGCAAACTACTTATTTGTTCTAAAATATGACTATAACCTTTATCTCTCTCTGTTAATACACGCTCACGAATTAACACACTTCCATCATGGTCAATCACAACAGCTTCAATTTTAGTTCCGCCAATATCAATTCCAACACGCTTCATAATATGTCGAAAGCTACTTTTGACAATTCGCTATTCCAACCTTAGGTAAATTGTAATAAATCATGGAAGAGAATTTATGAAGACTACATTAATTACAGGATGTTCAAGTGGATTTGGAATGCTGACAGCTATACGTTTAGCTTCTTCGGGGTATTCGGTTTTTGCTACTATGCGGAATCTTGAAAAAAAAGAAAATTTGTTAAAAGAGATCAATAATAGTGGTCTCCAAATTGAACTTATTGAATTAGATGTAACAAGAAATGAAACTATAATTGAGGCTTTGGACACTATAAAGTCTAAAACAGGTCGGCTTGATTATCTAATTAACAATGCTGGCTATGGTTTAGGTGGTTTCTTTGAAGATATATCAGAATATGAATTCAGACAGCAAATGGAAACAAATTTTTTTGGTTTACTTAATGTAACTAGACAAGCCCTTCCTTTAATGCGCAAAACAGCTTTAGATAATTATGATGTACGAATTGTTAATATTTCTAGCGTACAAGCGCGTGCTCCCATGCCAGGTCTTTCCGCTTATGCAACATCAAAATGGGCTCTTGAGGGATTTAGTGAATCTCTATATCATGAATTATTACCTTTGGGGATTAAGGTTATTATAGTAGAGCCTGGAAGTTATCGGACGGAAATTTTCACATCTAATGCAAAGCTAGCCAAAGGATCAAGTGAGGCGCATAGCCCGTATAATAAATATTCTAATGCTTTCAAACGAAAGATTGATGGGATGACAAAAGGAGGAACGGTTGGAATGGGTGAGGATCCTAAAGTCGTTGCTGGTTTAATCCAACAAGTACTTGAATCTAATTCACCAAAATTGCGATATGTAATGGGTAGGGATGCTAAGATGAGAATACTGCTTAGAGCTCTATTGCCAACAAAATATTATGCAAGGATTTTACATAAGGTTTTATTTGGTAAATCTTTTTCTAAATGAAACGAATCTTTATCATCTGCTAGATCTGTATTGCTGCGAAAGCGAACTTTTCTTTCAAATGGAGAGGGGAAATCAAAACCTTCTCTATTTGGAAAACGCACGACGCTAGTAACATTACGCCACGGGATATAAACTGATGCATTATAATTTTCTCTAGTAACTTTTTCAGGGGCTAAAGGTTGGCCTGATTCATCTTCAGAAATAACAACTTGAAAGTTTGGATGCTCTAGCCATATGCCAAATTCATCATATCCATAAAAAAA
>TARA_B100000686_G_scaffold143223_1_pt1 | contig 12615 bp, 10 predicted proteins | sample TARA_B100000686 | Tara Oceans TARA_B100000686 (sample SAMEA2622733) | marine metagenome | biome: marine biome (ENVO:00000447); feature: marine epipelagic mixed layer (ENVO:xxxxxxxxx); material: "saline water (ENVO:00002010), including plankton (ENVO:xxxxxxxx)" | depth 150 m
CTATAGTAAACCAATTTTTTCCTTTTGAATCTGTACTTTCAATTGAAACCCTTGTTACAGCTTCCGTTCCTGTGTTAAGAATTCTTACCTTGTAATCTACAAGTTTTAGATCCTTTAAATAAACTGAATATTTTGCAAGTTTATCTATATTTTTTCTTATTGCGTTATCCAAAGCATTTACAGGTCCATTACCTTCACCTACGCAAATAATTTTTTCACCATCAACTTCTAATTGTGCTTTAGCTGAAGAAATAATTTCTCCTGATGAATTTTTTTTTACTGAAACATCGTACTCATTTATTGAAATATATCTTGGAATCTCACCCATAAGTCTTCTTGCCAAAAGCTCGAATGAGGCATCAGCACCATCATAACTATAACCAATAAATTCTCTATCTTTTACTTCATCTAAAAGTTTTTTAATTTTTGGATCATTTTTTTGTACATTGATACCAATTGTATTTAATCTTGACATAATATTTGATTGACCCGATTGATCAGAAACAACAATATTTCTTGCATTTCCTACTTCTTCAGGTTTTATATGTTCGTAAGTTTTTGGATCTTTTTGCACAGCCGAAACATGCATTCCTCCCTTATGAGAAAAAGCTGCAGCCCCAACATACGGCAAATGTTTGTTTGGTTTTCTATTTAAAATTTCATCTAAAAGTCTAGAACATTGAGTTAAATTTTTAATATTCTCAGGTTTTACATTAATTTCGAATTTAGAAGAAAAATCCTTCTTTAAATAAAAAGTTGGAATTAAAGACATTAAATTTGCATTACCGCATCTTTCTCCGAGGCCATTTATTGTTCCTTGTATCTGTCTGACGCCTGCTAAAACTGCAGCTAAAGAATTTGCTACTGCATTTTCAGTATCATTATGTGCGTGTATACCTAAATTTTTACCTGGAATATGATTTGTAACATCACAAACAATTTCTGAGATTTCATATGGTAAAGTTCCTCCATTAGTATCACATAAAACTATCCATCTTGCTCCTTGATCAAAAGCTGCCTTAAGACATAATAGTGCATATTCTGGATTAGATTTATAACCATCAAAAAAATGTTCTGCATCAAACATGAATTCTTTTCCGGATTTAACTATATGTTTAGCGCTATCGCTGATATTTTTTAAGTTTTGTTCTTTTGTAATATTTAAAGCTACATCTACATGGAAATCCCAGCTTTTTCCGAATAAACATATAGAAGAACTTTTTGAATTCAAAAGTGATGAAAGCATAGGATCATTTTCAGCACTATGTTCTGATTTTTTAGTCATACCAAAAGCAGTCATTTTAGAATTTTTAAAATTATGAGTTTTATTAAGAAATTCAGTGTCAGTAGGATTTGCTCCTGGCCAACCTCCTTCAATGTAATCTACCCCAAGATTATCTAGTGCTATTGCAATCTTTTCCTTATCATCTAAAGAAAAATCTACTCCTTGTGTTTGAGCACCATCTCTTAATGTAGTATCAAAAATATATAGTTTCTCTTTACTCATTTTAATTTCCAAGTGGTTTTACCATCTTTATCTTCGATTTGAACTCCTTTTTCTAAAAGATCTTTTCTAATTTTATCTGCAAGTTCATAATTATTATTAATTCTAGCTACTTCCCTTTCGGTAATTTTGCTTATAATTTCTTTTTCAGAAATATCTATTTTACTTTTTTTAAAATCAAGCCATTCTTTTTTGCTTTCATTCAGCAATCCGATAAAATTACATGCTGAAATAAAAATTTTCTTATCTATTAATTCTCCTTTTTGAGACTTTTCAAACAGTTTATGAAGATTTGCTATATAGCCAGGAATATTTAAGTCATCATATAAAGGAGCTAAATAATCTTCAGGGATTAAAACAGGTTTATTTAATTCAACATAACTTTCGTACCATTTGTTTATAGTGTTTTGACAATCTGAAATTAATTTATCATTCCAATCTAAAGGTTGTCTATAATGCGCACTTATTAATGCTAATCTTAATACTTGACCGTTAATCTTATTCTTAAAATCAGAAATTTTTAGAATATTACCTTGAGATTTTGCCATTTTTTCATTTGAAATAGTTATAAATCCATTGTGAATCCAATAATTAGCAAAAACTTCATTTTTATTTGCACATCTTGATTGAGCTATTTCATTTTCATGATGAGGAAAAATAAGATCTCTACCACCGCCATGAATATCAAATTCATCACCAAGATATTTTTTTGACATTACTGAGCATTCTAAATGCCAACCAGGTCTTCCTTTGCCCCAGGGTGATTCCCAAAAAGGTTCGTTAGCTTTCGAGGGTTTCCATAAAACAAAATCTGCAGGGTTTTTTTTATTTTCAGATACCTCTACCCTTGAACCAGCAATTAATTCTTCCAATTTTTTATTAGAAAGGCTTCCATAATCTTTAAATTTATTAACTTCAAAATAAATATGATCATTGCTTAAATAAGCGTAACCATTCTGAATTAACTTATTAATCATTTCAATCATCAAAGATATATTTTCAGTTGCTTTAGGTTCGAAAGAAGGTTTTTCACAACCTAAATAATCACAATCTTCATGAAATTTTTTAGAAATTTTATTTGTTAATTCTTGAGTAGATATTTTTTTTTCTAAAGAAGATTGAATTATTTTATCATCTATGTCAGTGATGTTTCTAACATATGTAACGTTTTTTTTACCAAATTCACAACTTAAAACTTTATATAAAATATCAAATACCACTAAAGGCCTAGCGTTACCAATATGAGGATCTTCATATACAGTGGGTCCGCAGACATACATGCCAATTTTATTTTTATTTATTGGAACAAATTTCTCTTTTTTATTCCCAAGGCTATTTGTTAAAAAAATATCTTTGTTCATTATTCTAGAAATATACTTTAAATTCAGATTTGTGAATCTAATTGATTAGTTGGGAATCTTACAAACTGGAATGGGTTCCATTTTATGTAAGTTAGCTTTTCTAATTTTTAAATATTTTTCTCTATTCTTTGAATTTTCATTATCCATTGCTTCTTCAAGATCTTTATAGCTTAAACCAAGCTGGCCCTCGTCTGTTCTACCATCATCCCACAAACCATCTGTAGGTGTCGCTTGTATTATGTCTTGTAAAATATTTAACTCTTTACCTAACTCCCAAACATCAGTTTTATTACAATCGGCTATAGGTGAAATGTCAACTCCCCCATCTCCATATTTCGTATAAAAACCTACCCCAAAATCTTCTACTTTATTACCTGTTCCTACAACTATTCCATTATTTGCAGCAGCAACTTGATAAAGAGTTGCCATTCTTAATCTTGCTCTAGAATTCGCCATACCGTGATCATTGTTAAAATCGTTAAGTGTAGTCTCAAATGATTTAAACAAATTATCTAGTTCAACAATATAACCTTCAACATTTTTAAAATTTTTTTTTAACCAATCTTGATGTTTTAAACTTAAATCATGCTGAGCATTGTTTTGTTTAATTGGCATTGACAAAACAATAGTTTTTAATCCTGTCATGGCACATAAAGTGCTAGATACGGATGAATCAATACCTCCAGATATTCCAATAACTAAAGACTGAGCCTTAGCAGGCATAGAATTAACATAATTTAAAATCCAGTCTTTGATAAAGATAACTTTTTTACTTACTTCCATAATTTAAATATACGACAAAAAATTTAAATTTAAATGTTTAAGATGCCGCTCTAATTCCACTTCTTATATAATTGGAATTTTTTTTAATTTCATCAGAAATTAAAAATGCTAGTTCTAAAGCTTGGTTTGCATTTAATCTTGGGTCACAATGAGTATGATATCTGCTAGACAAATCTGTATCAGAAATTTTTTGAGCTCCACCCGTACATTCTGTTACATTTTGACCAGTCATTTCAATATGTAATCCTCCAGCATAAGATCCTTCGCTTTGATGAACTGCAAAAACATTCTTTACTTCATTTAAGATACTATTAAATGGTCTAGTTTTAAAACTTGTAGCAGATTTAATTGTATTTCCATGCATTGGGTCACATGACCAGATAACATTTAATCCTTCTTTTTTAATTGCTCTTATTAATTTTGGTAAAAATTTTCCTACTTTTTCATGTCCAAATCTGGATATTAATGTTATTTTACCTTTTTCATTTTTTGGATTTAAAACATTACATATTTTAGTAATTTCCTCAGGTTTAGAAGTTGGCCCACATTTAATTCCTATTGGATTTTCAATGCCTCTACAAAATTCCACGTGTCCACCATCTAATTGTCTTGTTCTATCTCCTATCCAAACAAAATGAGCCGAGGTATCGTGATATTCGCCTGTGGTAGAGTCTATTCTCGTCATACTTTCTTCAAAAGGCAACAATAAAGCTTCATGAGAAGTCCAAAAATTAACAGTCTTAAGTCTTCTGTTGAAATCAGAATTTATTCCACAAGCTTCCATAAATGCTAAAGCATCTGCAATTTTATCTTCTAATTCTTTAAATTTTTTTGCTTGAGGGCTTTTTTTTATATAGCCCAAATTCCATAAATGAACATTTTTTAAATCTGCAAATCCTCCATGACAAAATGCTCTAAGTAAATTTAAAGTAGAAGCTGCTTGTGAATATGCTTTAAATAGTCTTTTGGGATCGGGTCTTCGTGATTTTTCATTAAATTCCAAACCATTTATATTATCACCTAAGTAACTTGGTAATTCTTTATCTCCTTGTTTTTCAGTAGGGGCACTTCTTGGCTTTGAAAATTGACCTGCAATTCTTCCAAGTTTAACTACCGGTAGGGACGCAGAATAAGTTAAAACTAAAGACATTTGTAAAATAACTTTAAAATAATCTCTTATATTGTCTGGATTAAATTCAGCAAAACTTTCTGCACAATCTCCGCCTTGTAATAAAAAAGCTTTACCATCGACAACATCTGCAAGTTGTTGCTTTAGATGCCTGGTTTCTCCAGCAAATACTAAAGGAGGAAAATTTCTTATTTTATTAAGAACCATATTCAGTTCTTTTTCATCTCCATACGAAGGGATGTGTTTAACTGGATAATTTTTCCAACTATTTATTTTCCATTTTTTCATTTCAACCTGAAAGTGTTTTATCAAAGTTTAGTTATTATTCAACTGTAACAGATTTAGCTAAATTTCTTGGCTTATCTATGTCATAGCCTTTTTTTAAAGCTGAGTAATATGCTAGTTTTTGAAGAGGTATAGTTGTTAAAAATGGAAGAAGATCATCAGAAATATTTTCAACCTCTATCGTTTCCCAGATATTTTCAGAATGAACTTCATCTTTACTTTTATTTGTAATTAATAAAACCTTTGCTCCTCTGGAAATAACTTCCTGCATGTTTGAAACAGTTTTTTTATAATGCAAATCTCTTGGTGCTAAAACAACTACGGGCATTCCATCTTCTATTAAGGCTAATGGTCCATGTTTCATTTCACCAGCTGGATATCCTTCAGCGTGTACATACGCAAGTTCTTTAAGTTTAAGCGCTCCTTCTAGAGCTATAGGAAATGAATAACCTCTTCCTAAAAACATTGATCCTTTTGCTTCTATGAAAGCTTTACTAACTGTTTGAATTTTATTTTCGGTTAACAAAGTTTTTTTTGCTAAATTCGATAATGAAAGTAAATGTTTTATCTTATCAGAATAAATTTTTTTATTTATATTTTTTTGATCAAAAGAAATTTTTAAACACAACATATATAAAACCAACATTTGCCCTAAAAAAGCTTTTGTAGAAGCAACACCAATCTCCGGTCCACAATGAATTGGAAGAACAAAATCAGAGTCTCTAGAAATGGAACTTTCTACTACATTAACTATTGAACAAGTTTTCATTTTATTTTTCTTACAAATATCGAGTGCTGCATAAGTATCGGCTGTTTCTCCTGATTGAGATACAAAAACATATAAACATTCCTTTTTAAACTTTATTTTCCGGTATCTAAATTCTGAAGCAATATCTATTGTTACATCAAGCGATGTATGCTCTTCAAACCAATATTTTGCAACTAAACAGGCATGATAAGCGGTACCACAACCTATTAATACAATTGAAGAAATATTATTAATTTTCCAAGGAAAATTAAAAATATTAATTTGTCTATTAATTTTATCTACGTATTCATTTACACAATTTTTTATTGTTACAGGTTGTTCTTCAATTTCTTTCGCCATGAAATATTTATAATCACCTTTGTCATAACTTTGATCATTTTTTGAAAGATTTAAAATTTTTTTATTAATTTTGTTTCCCTTGGTATCAAAAAACTCAACATGATCCTTTTTAATCACACAAAATTCTCCGTCATTTAAATATGATATTTTATTTGTCATAGATTTTAGTGCGTAAGAATCTGACCCTAGATAATTTTCATTTGGTCCATAACCAACAGCTAATGGAGAACCTCTTCTTGCTCCAATAATTAAATCGGGTTGGTCTTTAAATATAATACCTAATGCAAAGCTACCATGTAATTTTTTTAATACTTTGACTATTGTATTTTTTAAATTGTTTTTTTTTAAATAGTCTGTAACTAAATGCGCAATTACTTCGGTGTCAGTTTGTGATTTAAACTTATATCCTTTTTTTTCTAGTAATTTTTTCAAAATAGTTGAGTTTTCAATAATGCCATTATGTACAACTGATACTTTTTCAGATGAATGAGGATGTGCATTTATTGTGCTGGGTTTACCATGGGTAGCCCATCTTACATGGCCTATTCCAATCTCTCCTTGTAAATTTGTTTTTGATATATTTTTTTCTAATGCCTCTACTCTACCTTCACATTTTACTTCATTAATATATCCATCTTTAAGAGTTGCTATACCAGCAGAGTCGTATCCACGATATTCTAATTTTTTAAGTGAATTAATTATTCTTGCTGTTACTTCTTTATTGCTTGTAATACCTATTATTCCACACATTATTTTCTTTTATAATTTTTTATTTCCGTTTGTTTAGATCTTGTTAGTGCAAGAGATTTTTTTGGCACATTTTTTGTAATTACTGATCCAGCACCAACTACACTATTTTCGTTAATTGTGATAGGAGCTACTAAAGATGAATTAGACCCAATAAACACTTTATCTTTTATTTTTGTCTTACTTTTTTTAAAACCGTCATAATTACAAGTAATAGTTCCTGCTCCAATATTAACACTTTTACCTATGTTTGAGTCCCCAATATAAGATAGATGACTGATTTTTGAATTTTTTCCAATTGTACTTTTTTTTACTTCAACAAAATTTCCTATTTTAGAACCAGACTTTATAATTACACCTGGTCTAATTCTTGCATAAGGTCCTACTTTAACATTGTTATCAATTTTAACTCCTTCTATATGAGAAAAAGATGAAATAGTAACATTGTTTCCTATTTTTACATTTTTTGAAATTACAACATAAGGTTCAATAACAACATTGCTGCCAATTTTAGTATCTTTTGAAAAAAATATTGTGTCAGGTGCCAGCATTTTAACGCCTTTTTTTAAAAATTTGTTTCTCAGCTTATTTTGAATTTTTTGTGAATTATTTTCTTTCATTTGATATTTATATATATTTAGGTATTACTTAATTTTAAGTCACAAATTGTTTCTTAATAATACTTTTATAAATGGCTCAAAATTTAACTATCATTTTTGATTTGGATGGAACTCTAATAGATACAGCTCCAGACTTAATGATTGCTCACAATCATGTAATGAGAAAATTTGGATATGAAACTAAAACAACGGCAGATATTAGAAATTTAGTTGGCAAAGGTGCTGCCTCTTTAATTACTAGATCTGTTTGGGGCAGAGCACAAAAAGAATTTAACCAAATTGATGACCAAAAAATTAAAAAAGAAATGGTTAAGGAGTTTATTGATTACTATGGGAAAAATATAGCCATTGAAAGTAAACTTATAAATGGAATTAAACAATTTTTAGATTGGGCTAAACAAAATAATATATCCATGGGTGTATGTACTAATAAGCAAGATTACCTTGCTGTTGATTTGTTAAAACAAATAAAAATTTATGATTATTTTGAATATGTGGCTGGAGGTAACACTTTCAATTATTGTAAACCAGATCCAAGACACTTGACAGATGTTATTGAAATTATGCAAGGTAAAATTGAAAAAAGTATAATGATAGGTGATAGTGAAACTGATGCAGAAACTGCGAGAGCTGCCGGTGTACCATTTATATTGTTAGAAAATGGATATACAGAAAAAAAAGTTTCAGAAATTAATCATGACTATTTAATTAAAGATTTCTTGGGTATTGAAGAAATAATCAATAAACACTTAAATCATTAATCTTGATTAAATTATATCCTAAGGGTATTAAAATTTAATAAAAATATACTTATTATGATTAATCATAAGATTAAGGTTTATCCTTCTAAAATAAATTTACCTAAAAAAAAACAACTAGCTTGGAAAATTGCTGAGATTGCAAGTGATAATGCAAAACTAAATAATTTATCAATTGAAATGGCGATTAATAGAATTATTGATAACGCTTCAGTTGCTATAGCATCATTAAATAGAGCGCCAGTAGTTTCTGCTAGAGCTATGGCAAAAAAACATTTCAGAAAAAAAGGATCAACTTTATTTGGTGTAAATTCTAAATTAAAATTTGATTGTGAATGGTCTGCATGGGCTAATGGAACTGCGGTAAGAGAGTTAGATTTTCATGATACTTTTTTAGCTGCAGATTATAGTCATCCAGGAGATAATATTCCACCTTTGCTAGCAGTAGGAGAAAAATTAAAAAAAAGTGGTTTAGATTTATTAAGAGGAATTATTACCGCATATGAAGTTCAGGTTAATTTAGTAAAAGGAATTTGTCTTCACAAACATAAAGTAGATCACATAGCTCACTTAGGACCGAGCGTAGCAGCAGGAATAGGTTCAATGTTAAAATTGAACACTGAAACTATTTACCAAGCAGTTCAACAAGCTCTTCACGTAACAATTTCTACAAGGCAATCTAGAAAAGGAGAAATATCTAGTTGGAAAGCATATGCGCCTGCACATGCTGGCAAACTTGCAATTGAGGCAGTGGATCGAGCAATGAGAGGCGAAGGTGCACCGAGTCCGATCTATGAAGGTGAAGATAGTGTTATTGCAAGAATACTGGACGGAAAAAAAGCAAAATATAATTTATCTCTTCCAAAAAAAAATGAAGAAAAAAAGGCAATTCTTGAAACTTATACAAAAGAATATTCCGCCGAATATCAGGCTCAGGCATTAATTGATATAGCTAAAAAACTAAACAAAAAAATTGATAAATTAAAAAATATAAAAAAAATTGATATCTATACAAGTCATCATACTCATTATGTGATTGGAACAGGAGCAAACGATCCTCAAAAAATGGATCCTAATGCAAGCAGAGAAACACTTGATCATTCAATAATGTATATATTTGCTGTGGCTTTAGAAGATGCGAACTGGCATCATATAAAATCATATACAAAAGCAAGAGCAAATAGAAAAAGCACAATCAAAATATGGCATTCTATTAAAACTCATGAAGATAAAAAATGGACGAAAAAATACCATAATCCAAACGCTAAACATAAATCTTTCGGCGCAAAAGTTATAGTATCAATGAAAAATGGGAAAAAAATCTCTGAACAACTTGAAAAAGCTGACGCACATCCATTTGGCTCAAGACCTTTTCAAAGGAAAGATTATATAAACAAATTTAAAATATTAACGTATGGTATAATCTCAAACAAAGAAAGTTTAAGATTTTTAAAGATTGTTCAAAATCTTAAAAAATTAAAAAAAGGAAAATTATATAAATTAAATATAGAAGTTAATAAAAATTTTTTAAAAACAAACAATAGAAAAGGAATTTTCTAGTGCATTTTGTAAAAAAAAAACCTGAAGAAAAAAGAATAGATTTAGACAATAAATTAAAAACTAAAAAAATATTAAGAGTCCCTGGAGCTTATAATCCTTTAACAGCCAAAGTTATTGAAGAGATAGGTTATGATGCTGTTTATGTTTCTGGTGCAGTAATGTCTAATGATCTTGGATATCCAGATATAGGCTTAACAACATTAAAAGACGTAAGTAATAGAGCAAATCAGATAGCAAGAGTAACAAATCTTCCAACTATTGTTGACATAGATACCGGTTTTAAATCCTGTGAAGAAACAATTAATACTTTTGAGAAGTTTGGAATAGCAGGTGTTCATTTAGAAGATCAAATTGAAAGAAAAAGATGTGGCCATTTAGACAATAAAGAACTTATTTCAAATGATGAAATGATAGAAAAAATAAAAAAATGTACTTCTGTGAAAAAAGATAAAAACTTTAAAATTATTGCAAGATCTGATGCTAAAGAAGTTGAAGGAATTGATAAAATGATTGATCGTTGTAAATCTTATATAGACGCTGGAGCAGATATAATTTTTCCGGAAGCTCTACATAATGAAAGTGAATTTGAAAAAGTTAGAAAATCATTAGATTGCTATTTATTAGCTAATATGACTGAATTTGGTAAATCAAAATTACTTAATTATAAAGATCTTGAGAATTTAGGATATAATATTGTTATTTATCCCGTCACAACACAAAGATTGGCAATGAAAAATGTTGAAGATGGATTACGTGCTATTTTTAAAGATGGACATCAAAATAATATTATTGATAAAATGCAAACGAGAAAAAGACTATATGATTTAGTTGAATATGAAAAATACAATGAACTAGATGAAAAAATTTATAACTTTAATACAGATGGACACGAATAAATGAGTGATGAAATAAAAAAAGGTTTACTTGGTATTGTGGTTGACGAAACAACTATTTCTCAAGTTATGCCTGACATTAATTCACTTACATATAGAGGTTATGCTGTTCAAGATCTATGTGAAAAATGTTCTTTTGAAGAAGTAGCTTACCTCGTATTACATGGAGATCTTCCTAAAAAAAAAGATTTAAAAAAATTTAGAAAATTACTTAATGAAAACAGAAAAATAACTATCAATCTAAGAGAAATAGTTAAACATATGCCAAAAAAAGCACATCCTATGGATGTGGCAAGAACTATTGTTAGTGTGTTAGGTCTTGAAGATAAAGAAACTTTTGATAATTCGACTAAAGCTAATATGAATAAAGCAATTAGAATATTTGCAAAAACTCCAACGGCTATAGCTGCTTTTTTTAGAGCAAGAAAAGGCAAAAATGTAATACCACCAAAAGATAATTTATCTTTTTCAGAAAATTTTTTTTACATGTGTTTTGGTAAAGTTCCAAAAAAAGAAATTGTTAAGGCTTTTGATGTATCTTTAATACTTTATGCTGAACATAGTTTTAATGTCTCAACTTTCACAGCTAGAACAATAACAAGTAGTTTGTCAGATATTCATGGAGCTATCACTGGTGCTATAGCAAGTTTAAAAGGGCCTCTCCATGGAGGAGCAAATGAAGAAGTTATGCATATGATGAATAAAATAAAAAAACCTGAAAATGCATTAAAGTGGATTAATAAAGCTTTAGATAAAAAAGAAGTTGTAATGGGGTTTGGTCATAGAGTTTACAAAAAAGGAGACTCTAGAGTGCCAACAATGGAAAAATATTTTAAAAAGGTTTCGTCTATTACCAAAGATAAAAAGTTTATCAAAATCTATAATATAGTTAAAAAAACAATGATTGAAAGAAAGAGCATCCATCCCAATGTAGATTATCCAACAGGACCTACTTACCATTTAATGGGATTTGATACTGATTTTTTTACTCCTATTTTTGTTATTTCAAGAATTACAGGGTGGTCTGCACACATTATGGAACAACATGCTGCAAACAAACTAATTAGACCACTATCCAAATATAGTGGTGAAAAACATCGAAAAGTAATGCTTATTAATCAAAGATAATTTCAATTATAGCATCTTTTCAGCTAGCATATTTTCATTGTCAATTTTAATTATTTTATATTTATAATTTTCAAATTTTTTTAAAATTTCCTTTAATTTATCTCCTTCTTTAAAGGTGCCATCAAAATGCTTTGACTCAAATAATATTTGATTAATAACAACTTTATCTAAATCTAATGAGTTTAAAATCTCATATTCTGCACCTTCTGCATCGATTTGAAGTTTTGTAATTGTAGAAATTGAGTGTTTCTCTATTAGTTCATTAATTGATAAACATTGAATATTTATCTTGTCTATATGCGTTTCATCTACTTTGAATCTTTTTGTTTTGTGATTTAAAATATGTTCTTTACTAAAAGAACCTATTCCGCTTGCCCAATGCTTTTTTAATTTATCAATGGACTCCTCTTTAATAAAATAAAAATCTCTTATTTCGTTTTTTTGACCTATGGTAATAGGTTCAATTATCACATTGTTATATTTTGAAACATTCATTCTTAATGTTTTTAAGTTATGAGGTACTGGTTCGATTAATAAAATTTTTTCTTTTTTAAATGACTCAATTTGATCAATTAAAAACACACCAGTATGTGCGCCAATTATTACAAGTCCAAAATGATTCAATTTTTTAATATTTAGCTAAAAGCTTCTGTCCATGATCCTTGGGTGGATGCTTTAGAATATTCTGTAGCTCTTCCTTCAAAGAAATTCATATGTTCAACTGCATTCAACATTGTAT
>TARA_B100000686_G_scaffold67096_1_pt1 | contig 12615 bp, 11 predicted proteins | sample TARA_B100000686 | Tara Oceans TARA_B100000686 (sample SAMEA2622733) | marine metagenome | biome: marine biome (ENVO:00000447); feature: marine epipelagic mixed layer (ENVO:xxxxxxxxx); material: "saline water (ENVO:00002010), including plankton (ENVO:xxxxxxxx)" | depth 150 m
GCTCGTATAGGCTTAATGCCGCTTGGGCCATGTTTGCATAGTCATCGAGCATTGCTGCTCCATAGGGTTCACTATTGATAGCGCAATGAGCGAGTAAAGACCCATCTTCAGCCGCTAACGAACTGATATATTGGTAGGTATCAATCGCGACATCAAGCCAGTCGAGTCGATTGAACTGAGCACCGGCATCAGCTAAACATCTGATCACAAGACCATTCCAGTCGGTTAACACTTTGTTATCTTTGCCGGGAGGAAGTCGGTGATCTTGAAGCTCTGAAAACCTTTTCAGTATCTCACTTATCAAAGAGACCTCATTTGGTGAACTGGCGTACCTTTTATCGGCCTTATTGACAAGAAATGTCTGGGTTACCGGATCAATTTGGCAAAAATTCAGTAATTGGTTGGCCAATTGACTGTTGTCCTGGATAGTTTTCTGGAGTTCTTCGCTTGTGCAAGTGTAGAAGACCCCCTCTGCGAAGACATTTGGATCACATTGGGTAGGGCTATCCGCAGACAGACTCGATGCGAACCCGCCAGAGGAAAGTTGCATCTCGCGAATAAGCCATTCGCAGGTTCGAGTGGTGCAGTCTTCAAATATTGGGAGGGGTTCAAATTTGTGGACGGTGCTCAATAAACTAACAAGCAGAGCGTTGTCATATAGCATCTTTTCGAAATGAGGTACCGACCAGGCGTCATCAACCGTATATCGGAAAAATCCACCACGAACATGATCAAAAAGTGAGCGATTACAGATACTCGATAGAGTCTCGATGACAGCGGTTCGATAATTTGAATGCCCGGTACGAAGATGTGCAGACCACAAATTTTCGATCAGGCCGGTCTGGGGAAACTTTGCGTCCTGACCGAAACCTCCATATACAGGATCGAAATTTTCAAGGATTCCGTTGGATACGAAATTAAGAAGCTCATTTGAAATAGCGCCGACTGATGTACTTGCAGCCTCGCGACGAATCTGGGCTAATAGATCACTGCCCTTTTGCTTTGCATCTTCCGGAGAGGCTACAAAGATTTGGGAGGCGTTTGTGAGAAAATCTTTAAACGCCGGTAATCCATGCTTTGGTACTGGCGGGAAATAGGTGCCCCCAATGTAGGGCTCAAGGTTTGGGGTTAAGATTATTGTCAGCGGCCACCCGGGCCTGCCACCGAGAGATTCCAACGCAGACTGGTAGATTGCATCTATATCGGGTCGTTCCTCTTTGTCTAACTTAATGCAAAAAAATAAGTCATTCATCAGGTCGGCCGTTGAAGAATCCGAAAAACTTTCTTCAGCCATAACGTGACACCAGTGACAGGCCGAATATCCGATAGATAAAAGAATCGGCTTACCTAATTGGCTTGCCGACTCCAGTGCTTGGTCGTTCCAAGGTTGCCACCACACTGGATTCATGGCATGTGCCAGCAAATATGGACTCTTCTGAGTGGATAATTGATTCTTCAAAGGATTCCCCCAGGCTACGTATTGATAAAAAAAATGTTACAGATGTAACATTGCGGATATACAATGACGTTACAATTGAAACACTGTGGTAGTCAAGCCGGGAGCCGGTAGCTGAGTATGATCTTCGGCCTGGTGGCCGATCGGTGCGGATTAATCTCGAGCGCAAGTATTCCGGAAGAATAGTCATTCCAAAAGCCTTGCTTGCTAATGTAGGAGTCACAATGGGTAATGTCGAATCAGATGCCGAGGGTCAAAGGGTAGACGAGCCCTACTATCGTGTTCACGTTTTCTGTTGCGTTAATGAAAGGCCAGCATCCCACTGGCGTGGATCTTGCGCAAACCAGAACTCTAGAGAATTGTGTGACTATATGTGCAGATTGGGGATGGCTCTTGGATTGCATGAGATCAGAATCAATCAATCAGGCTGTCTAAATAGGTGTGAGTTAGGCCCGACTATGGTTATCTATCCTGGGGGTACCTGGTATACCTATCGTACAGAGAAGGATGTGGAGGAGATACTCCGGTCTCACGTCATGAAAGGTCGTCGTGTCGAGCGCCTTCTGCTTAGTAACACCGATGGAGTTCGGCACTGAATTCGAGAGGACGGGTCGTTTGAATATACAAAAGAAACACTTTTTGAAATGCATCTGGTAGAAGAGTCTGTTAATAAAAACTTGTTACTGGACTTCGTAGGGTTCGCGCGAATTTAAAAGGCGTTAAATTGAGCTCTAAACTGCCAAAAAAAAACACCCAACCACTGTTGGGTGTTTTTTTGAATGGCCCTTACCCCTCGCGTTTAGTAGAGCAGAGTAATAGGTCTGAAAGTCATTCTGTCTAATTCGCGGGTCCTAAAGATAGCGATTTTCTGCTTTTAGAATTCCGCGTTCCATCAATAAGCCCTTCTATCAGTTGCTTAATGTCAAGTCACTTGGCTTCACGCCAGCTAGCATGATGTCAGCGTAGGCTGTCAGATGGTCAAAGAATTCATGATTTTCAAATTCATGCAGTTGACCGCTTTCTTTGAGAAAGTTTGCACGAAGTTTCGCCTCTAGTTTTGAGTCAAGACGGTTAAAGCCAATAAGCCTCGGGCTATGGGTATGAACGGTGATCGCTGGGGATCGAAAGTCTTGGTTCAGAAGGGAGTAATCGTCCAGATGGTCGATCCATTCGTCGATGACGTCATGCCATTTGCTCAACGCTTCGCCTGGCAGAACCTGCACCCCTGGATGAGTAAATTTGGCGAGATTATAGTAGGTCCAATCTTGCGAGTCGTTAAGCGCCTGAGTCAACGAGGTGCCATGATGCGCGACCGCGAAACGCATGAACGCATCCTGAGAGAACTTATTAGTCACATCCTGACGAAAACGGTCTCGTACGGCCGGAGTCCCGATTTCAGGGAATGATCCGTCGTTGTTTCTATCCGTATATGCTGTCAGTCGTTGCCACGAGTGTTCAGTATTTACGATGATCATTCCTCCATTGAAAGCGGTCGAATCAAAAAACCTTTCAGCGGTGGAACGTAGTCCGGAGCTGCGGTCGGCATCTCCACTGTGTGGTAGCTGCATAACGCCTAACACATCTGCCGAGGTGAGTTGATTGTTCAGCTGCTCGGCGCACTCCTCAGCCATGCCAGCTCCGGCTTGCCCGGCCGCATTGAAGCAGACCATAACGCGAGCGGGTAATTCCCCTTCATTTACAACCTTGGCCGCAGTGGAAATGGCACTTTCTGCATCAGCGATCGAAGTCGCGGCAACGGACTCGAAGGAAAAGCGGTCCTCAGGGATGTTACGGGTGCGTAGCCTCTCGTAAAAGCCCTTGGCGTAATCTTGAACCCGGGTTGGCTGGGCACTGAATGCGCTCTGATCTTCTTGGGGCGTATCGATTACGGTGATTGCGAGTCGCGCCCTGGGATCCTCGAGAATGTCTTCAATTTCTCCGGTTCGGAGCAACCCATCTGCGTACCCAGCACCGGTCCGACCGATGCCGATCGCGTGCAAACAGTAACTTCCATCCGGGACTTTCTGCTCTGACATGGTTCCTACCTCCTTTGTAATCGTTGAGTTTTTGTTTTACCTATCAGCGTCAGACCTAGACATCCGAGAAGTAAGTCTACGGTGTCACATTTTCTGAGCTAACTAGGCAAATTGTAACAAAAACAGTGACATAAGCAATAAAAAAGATAAATAAAGACAACGACTGGATGAATTGTCTCTTATCAGGTATCCTGCTGCAATCTGTACATGAGGGCAAGGGAGCGCGCGTTGGATCAGGCCCGTCGAAAAGGGTCGTACGCACTTATTTAGAGGTTCTGAAAGTGGACAAGACGATGATCGAATGGTGGAACGCGCGCCTGGAAGAAGCCATCAGAGCGGACAATCGCCCCTTGGTCGACGTAATTCTTAAGGATATCAATCGCTTTTATTTGGAAGATGGCGGTTCCCAGATGACTGAGGATGAGACCCGAAGAATCATTCGCTCCCTTTTCCTGCTTTTCCTTGAAGATCACGAAGGTCGTATCGATGAATTCGCCTTTTACGGGTGGTTGAGGGCAAAGGAGAAAAGAATCGGGAAGTTTCTTCCGGTGCTTACCCAAGGGCAATTTCACGATGGCCGGCCACCATTTCAGTCCATCAAGAAATGGATGGATGGATGGACCCGATTGAAGTTGGTTAAGAGTAGTGAAGAGATGACTGCCGGAGGCGATAACTAAGGCAATATGAAGGTCCCTCCGGGGGCCGGATTTTTGAAACTAAAATCCATTAAAGTTAATCAGAGATAGAAGCGGATGAAATATTTACATGCTTTGATATGGCCGGCGCTTATCGCCGGCATTGTTGCTGGACTTGCTCTAAGTGTTGTTCAACAGTTTACGGTGACTCCAATCATCCTAGAAGCAGAAACCTATGAAGTGAGCGATCAGGGCGATGCTACGCACGAAGAAGGTGAGCATGGGCATAGCGATGGCCATACACATTCTCATGGCGAATCCGAAGGATGGGCCCCTACAGATGGTTTTGAGCGAATGTTTTATACGTATGCAGTGAATATGCTGCTTGGTTTTGGTTATGGTCTGATTCTGTTGGTGGTAATGACATTGCGCCAGGTCAGTCAGCCTGAGCCGAGCCGAACTGGGCAGAACAGCCGAAAGATGTGGCTGAATGGCCTTTGGTGGGGTTTAGCGGGATATGCGGTCTTTCAATTAGCGCCAGCGCTAGGTCTTCCACCAGCACTACCCGGGAAGGTTGCGGCCAATATCGAAGCCCGGCAGATCTGGTGGATTGTATGTGTTCTGCTAACTGCGGTTGGTTTGGCGTATCTTGTTTTCGCGGGTCGAAATTGGTACCGAGTACTGGGCGTAATACTGCTGCTTGTTCCCCACGCCATCGGAGCACCGTCGTCTCCTCAAGATCAAGGACTGGTACCTCAGGAACTAACCAGTTTATTCATCTGGGTTTCACTTCTGACGTCTTTACTCTTCTGGATTATTCTGGGACTTGTGGCAACTGTATCGGCACAGTATTTTATAAAAGACCTCGGGAACAGCGATCTCCAGGGATCGCTTGGTAACCAGTAACTCAGGCCCCTAGTGGAGAGTTGTATATAAAACAAAACCTAGGGATACCCATGTCTTGATTCTCGCGGGCTCCACTGAAATCAAGAGCCTCGAGAATCCAAAGAAACCGGTTTTCCTGAATGGCTGCTTAAGGATGCATTGACTCTAATGTCGCAAGTGGACAATCAACCGGATTTCAAGAATGTCGTTAGGTTGATGAATCGTCAGTTTTCCGGGCTCAGTTTGCCGATCCGGTTTGAATTAGATTTGTCAACGCCGACCCAGATTAAGGTATCCATTGCTCGAGTTGATAATGAAAGGGTTCATCAATGTGCAGACTCTTTCGGGTCTCGGTCCCCAGCAGATTATCGGCGTCAGTTCGAAGAGGACGTCAATAAGGGCCTCGTTGGGTTGGACTTCTTTAAGGATTTTCCTACTGTGTCATTCGTTGATCTTTCTTCAGTAGAAGAGCAGGCGCTTCCCAAAGTAATGTTATTACCGAAGTCTGTTATTAGGAAAAAATTCTCTAAGACGATTGATTCAAGGTCGTGGATGCAAGGTCTTTTTCGAGACTTGGAGGGCTCGTGGTAACCTGATCCGGTCGTTATCGTCGCAATTTCGGCACCAATTCTCGCTCAGGCCCGTTTACTTTAAATTAGATGATCACAGGTTGGCTTCATGCATAGAGCCTACCGAAATCAAGTTTCGGACAAGCCCAAAGGAGGTATGCTGCCGTTCCTGGTAACGGTTTTCAGCCAGCCAAGATGGCTCGAACTCAGCGGGGCACGTCATTCATAGGCAAGGCGCCTTCCGAACTTTAGAACGGCAAGTCCGGGAGTTCAGACAGTATGCGGCTGGGGTGATTTTCGGTGAGACTGACGGTATTTCTGTGGACTCATGCCTGTCCATTTTCGAAATGCCCTGGAGAAGGCGGATAGTTCCGAGTATCCCAACAGCATAGCGACTTCCGTCAGAGGTACATCGTGACGGTCAAGATAATGTAACGACAACTCCTCTCGAGCACTTCTCAGCAGGCTTTTAAAAGAAAGTTTGTGCGCGTTCAGTTCTTGCTGGAAGTCATCGTCGCTTAGGTCGAATAGCCGTGCAATTTCGGCAACCGTTGGAGCGGTTGTGCTGAGATTGAGCTTTATCTGATTGCGGACGGACTCAGCAAAGGTCTCAGGGTTCTCGTGTAGATCGCAACGTGACTGCAAGAACGCTTCCACAATAGAATAAAGATAGGGGTCAGCACTGGGCATCTTGATGTCGAGTTCAGCCGGTCGGAAGGCGAGGGCGTTTGTGCGTCGGCCAAACTGGACTGGCGCTCCGAACAGAGCTTCATGCTCCTGGTGACTCTCTGGTTTGGCGTGCTCAAATCGAATCTCAAGGGGGCACCAATCAGGACCGAGCGCATGGCGAAAGACATTGAGGAACATTCCCATTGAGAGCTCAGCATCATGTCGGCGATCCTCAATCTGAGGATCATTGATCCGATAACTTAACCACAACATGTCGTCATCTCGGATCAGCCCGAAACTTGATTGACCCTGGTGCGCAGGAAAGTAGGTTTCCATATTGCGAAGCCCTGCTGCGAGGGTGGGTGAACTGATCGCGGCATACCCAATGGCTCCCAGACGGCGTGGTTCGAAGTCTGAGCCAAAATGCAGCCCAAAATTGTCGTTGCCGGTTTGTTGCGCCGCTTCCGTGAAGAGTCGGCAGAACTGCCCCAGGGCCAGCTCATTAGTAGGGTTCTCTATGTCCTTCGACCGAATGCCGCTCCGGCCGAAGATGAGATCGGCGTCACCGCGGTTAGCTTCTATAAGCGGGATCACCCCCGAAGCCGCTGAGGCTAAGACTTTGGGTGACAGGGTGGAATTCATTTCAATAATTAAGTTAATGTTTTAGGGCGCTGATTTTATAGGAAAAACACTTTTTTGGTCATCACAAGGTTATCAAGCTTTAAGGAGTAGCAAAACTGACCAGAAGGGGTCAAATTTTTGCGTCCTCGCGTCAAGCAAATTAACCCGAAAAGCGGTATCGTCGGGTAAGTTGTGGATGTGTTTGTTTATTTGATGCGAGGTTCTGATCTCAAACGAAAAATCGCCGATTTGCTAAGGAGGCAACAATGAAGTTAACAAGACGTCAATTCAACAAAGGCCTGGCAGCAGGAGCTGGTCTCGCAGCCATGGGTCCGATCAATTCTGCGTGGGCTGCCCGAAATGAGATGAACATTCTCTGTTGGGAAGGCTATAACTCAGACGACGTTCTCGGTCCGTTCCGTAAGGCCAACTCTGGCGCTAAAGTCCGAGCAGAAAGCGGTACGTCTGATCCGGACATGATCAATAAATTGCGTGCAGGTGAGGTTAATGTCTGGGACCTCATCAATGTGAACCAGCCATGGGCTCGGGCACAGTTATATCCTGAGGGTCTGATCAAACCCCTAAGCAAAGACCGTTTTATGGGTTACTTCGACAAAATGCTGCCGGGCTTTTCTGATCCCTATCCGCTCGCATTTGCAAGTGATGGCGAATTGATTGGGATGCCGCAGCGGTACGGTCCGTTTAGCTTCGTGGTCAACACCGACAAAGTCAGTCGTGCAACAGCAGAAGACGAAGGCTGGAAGTTGTTTCTCGATTCGGCGATGAAAGGTCGCTACGGTGTGTTGACTTACGATAACTGGAACATCATGCACATGTGTCTGACGGGCGATCAGAATCCTTTTGAGCCGATGGATCAGGCTGGGCTCGAAAAATTCCGTAACACTGCTGATATGATTTTTGGTGGTGCGAAGATGTTAACTGATGACCTGGTGGCGATGAATACGGCCTTAATCAATGGTGAAATTGATGCGTACTTCACGGGCGGAACTTATACAGCGTCTCCCGCACGTCTCGATGGCGCAACGAATGTGCGTGGCATTACGCCAAAATCCGGTCCGGTGGACGGCAAAGGCGGTGTGGTCTGGATCGAGTTGACCTCAGCGGTCAACAATCCGAATCCGTCCAATCTTGCTGAAGATTTCCTTGAGTTTGTCCAAGGGCCTGATATCTGCAAGGCGGTGGCATTTTCTGAGGGAACGTACAACCCGGTTAGTCAGATGGGCGATCCGAACGTGCTCAACAAGTTTGACAAGGACGAGCTGGATGCGATCCAGTGGGATAGCCTTGACGAAGAAATGGGCAGATCGCTGGATTACCAGGTCGTTGCGTCATACGCTGAGCTGAACGAAGCGTATAACGCAGCAAAACGCGGCTAATTTCTGCGTATCAAGACGTAGCCGAGGGCAGGTTTCGACCTGTCCTCGGCGTCTCTGACTTAGCTTTCGACCTTTCCTGACTCGCGTATGAGCCGTGAACCTATTCTCCGCCTAGAGGGCGTCAGTAAGTATTTTGGAGAATTTACCGCTCTCGATAACATCAATCTTGAGATTGATGAGGGTGAATTCCTGACGATCGTAGGCCCCTCCGGGAGCGGCAAAACGACCCTGATCCGTATCCTGGTAGGAATCGAGGAACTGTCAAAGGGAAAGATCTGGCTACGGAATAACCGGATTGAAGAGATGCCGGCCAACCAAAGACCAACCTGCATGGTCTTTCAGTCTCTGGCTCTGTTTCCTCACAAGTCAGTGGGGGAGAACATTGAATTCCCTCTAAAGCTTCGTAAGCAAAAACCCGACAAGCGAAAACCCCGAGCGTTGGAGTTGCTTGATCTTTTACATCTTCCCCAGAGTTTCTACAACAAGCGTATTAACGAGTGCTCAGGAGGAGAACGACAGCGCGTTGCCCTCGCACGAGCGCTTGCCTTTGACCCTGAGATTCTTTTTTTTGATGAGCCTCTATCTGCACTTGACTTTCGGTTGAGAAAAAATCTGGAGAAAGAGCTTAAGGATTTGCACCAGAGAACCGGCAAGACGTTTGTCTATATAACCCATAGTCTGGAAGAGGCCATGGTGATGTCGGATCGCATCGCGATTATGCGCAGTGGATGTTTCGAACAGATCGCTATTGCCGACGAAATTTATGCTCGCCCAGTCAGCCGCTTCGTTGCGGAATTCATGGGCGAGGTGAATCTATTTTCTGTTTATGGGGATACCGACGGCCATCCCGTGGGTACGGAAATCGAGATTCAAGTCAGACGTGCTTCGCTGAGTTCAGATATGAAACTCTCCAAAGGTGTTTCAGCAACCCTGATGGTGAGACCGGAAACCGTCCATTTCCTGACGGGAGATGAAACCGCCGATTTTGTTGTCGAGGGCGTGCTCAAGGCGGAGTATGCCCTGGGCTCGAGAACTCAGTACAAAGTTGAAGCGGATAACGGAGATGAGCTGGCTGTCGAAAAGCTGAGAGAAGATCGATTCTCGGGACAAGTGGGTGACCGGGTCCGTCTTGGTTGGAATGCCGAGCATGCGCATATGATTGGCGGAGAATAATCTGTGGAACGCCAGGATCAGCGTATCGGTTTACTCAGTGCCGTGCCAATGGGCGCGGTGTTGCTGATCAGTTTCCTTGCTCCATTGATGGTGATCGCCATATTCTCGGTGATGCCCCAGAAGGTCTTCAGCCTGCTGCATCTCCCTGATTTTTCATCCTATAAATTGTTGTTTACGCAGGGCTACATCAAGTCTGTCCTGTGGTCCTTTGGTATGGCGATGGCATCGACCGCGATTCTTTTTGTCATTTGCTGGCCGCTGGCATTTGGCATGGCCAAGGTATTTAAGGGCTTTAGTCTGTTCATTACGATTGCTGTCGTTATCACCTTATTTGTGTCCGAAAACATTCGCTTGTTCGGGTGGGTGCTGACTTTGATGAAAGGAGGATTGATAGAAGGTCATTTACGTGCGTGGACGGGTCTGACCTTTGAAGGGGCTTTGTATAACGTGCCCGTGATTGTCTTTGGACTGGTTTATGCCTATTTCCCCTTTATGCTTTTTCCCCTGATTCAGGGAATAGCGATGGTGCCCGATGACGCGCGTCAGGCAGCGGCTGACCTGGGCGCGTCTCGGTGGCAAATTTTTTATGAAGTGGACTTGCCGCTTTCCGCCCCCGGGATTGTGATTGGATCTTTGCTGAGTTTCGTGCTTGCTGCGGGCGCGATGGCGGAGTCAAAACTGCTCGGTGGGCAGACCGTGATCGTTATTGCGGATGAGATTGAGACAGCATTTACCTACGGCCAGAACTGGCCTCTGGGTTCCGCTCTATCTGTCGTTTTGATACTCATCATCGGAGCGTTGTCGATCTTTGGGATCAACCGTGTAAATCTCGATCTCATTATGGGTGGACGCAGATCATGAAGATGTCCAAGTCTGCCCGTATTGCGCTCGCTCTCTATGGCGTGCTGGCAATTCTGTTTCTCTACCTGCCGATTATTTCCGTCGGATTCGCCTCGGTCTCCAAGGCGCGCTATCTCACGTTTCCGATCAAACGTTACGCGACCAAGTGGTACGGCAAGGCCGTGGAAAGTTCGACCGTGCAGGACTTATTATGGACTTCTTTGAGCGTTGCACTGCTCGTCACGGTTATTTCCATGGTAGTGGGATTTTTTGGCGCTCTTGCTTTTGCCCGATACCAGTGGCGCTTTCGGGGAGTTTTCCAAAAACTTATTCTGTTGCCCATCTTTTTCCCTCAAGCTGTACTGGGATTAGCGTTGTTGATGTGGTTCAACGCTCTGGGAATTATTCCAACCTGGAAAACGGCTGTCGTAGCGCATCTCGTCTGGATTTCCCCAATCGCGACGTTGATCATTGCGATTCGTGCTTATAGTTTTGATCCATCTCTTGAGGAGGCGGCCCGGGATATGGGCGCCTCGACCTGGACGGTCATGAAGGAAATTACTGGGCCGCTGCTCTGGCCGGGCGTAGTCGCCGCAGGACTTTTTGCCTTTTTACTGAGTTGGGGTAACTTCCCTCTGTCGCTTTTCACTACCGGAGCAGATTCGACGCTGCCGGAATGGTTATACGCAAAAATGGTTTCCGGCTATTCACCGCTGGTCCCCTCTGTGGGAATACTCTCGATCGTGACGTCTATCGTGCTGCTTCTTACGGGCGGCATCATCATGTGGCTTGTGCGCTTCCACAGTGGAACAGCCAGCACTAGATAACTTAAGGAGGAAAATCAAATGTTGACATCAATTAAAGGTCGATCGGTAATTGTGACTGGTGGTTCAAAGGGAATCGGCAAAGGCATTGCCCAGGTTTTTGCAGCCCAGGGAGCGAAAGTCATGATCGCAGCGCGCGGCGAGGCAGATGGAATGACCGCCGTTGAGGAGTTGAAGGCGTCGGGCGCTGACGCAGACTTTTGCCAGTGTGATGTTTCTGATTGGGAATCGGTGCAGAACATGGTTGCTACTACGGCAGAAAAGTTTGGCGGACTGAATGTGATGTGCGCCAACGCAGGTGGCTTTCCACAAACCAAAATGGTGGATATGGATCCGTCCGAGTGGGATCAGGTGATGGCTACGAACCTCAAGAGCGCGTTTTTATGCGTGAAAGCATCCATTCCCCATTTTGAAAAGGCAGGCGGTGGAAGAGTCGTTCTGACATCATCGATTACCGGTCCGGTCACCGGGTTTCCGGGATGGTCTCATTATGGAGCATCAAAGTCCGGTCAGCTGGGATTTCTTAAAACAGCCTGTATGGAGCTGTCACGCTACAACGTGACGATCAATGCGGTGATGCCCGGCAATATCTATACCGAGGGCCTGCAGGACCTGGGGCAGGACTACCTGGATACGATGGCGGCTTCAATCCCTCTGAAGCGACTCGGTCATGTTGCGGATATTGGTAATGCTGCTCTGTTCTTTGCCTCAGACGAGGCGGCCTATATCACCGGTCAGACTATTATCGTTGATGGTGGCCAGATCATTCCGGAGTCTCTCGAGGCGATTGAAGAGATTTAAGACTGGATCCTTTTGCTCGGGTAAATCAACATGGATACGACCGATTTCTCCTACGAGGAGACAATGGAGCATCTGGCTTTGCTTGCCAATGAAGCGCTGGGTTTATGGGAGCTGCCGACAGGCAGCAAAGCACGACTGATCAATGTTTCAGAGAATGAAACGTTTCTCGTGGAAGCGCCTGGTGGGTTCAAATCGATCCTTCGGATTCATCGGGAGGACTACCACACAGAAACCGCGATCGCGTGTGAGCATGCCTGGTCGAGATCACTGAATGAAGAGGGCGGGGTAAAGACTCCCGATATTCTTCCCGGCAGGAATGGGAGCACGATCCAGTCAGCGACCAGTACAGCACTGGGACAGAAACGCTATCTCGTGATGTTTGAGTTTGTTGAAGGCAGTGAGCCTGATCAGCAAGATGACCTGACAACTGGCTTCGAGGAACTCGGCGAGATCGCAGCAAAGACGCACCTTCACTCTATCGATTGGGAACGGCCCGAGCCTTTTGAACGTCTGGTCTGGGACCTGGATACCGTCTTTGGCGAAGAAGCCACTTGGGGCAACTGGCGCGACGGGCCTAATATCGGGCGGCAAACCCGACAGGTACTGGAACAAGTTGAGGCCACGGTCATTGAGCGTCTCACCCGGTATGGCCGGGGGACTGATCGTTTCGGGTTAATTCATGCTGATATGCGTCTTGCTAACCTGCTCA
>TARA_B100000686_G_scaffold12263_1_pt1 | contig 12605 bp, 9 predicted proteins | sample TARA_B100000686 | Tara Oceans TARA_B100000686 (sample SAMEA2622733) | marine metagenome | biome: marine biome (ENVO:00000447); feature: marine epipelagic mixed layer (ENVO:xxxxxxxxx); material: "saline water (ENVO:00002010), including plankton (ENVO:xxxxxxxx)" | depth 150 m
ACAAAAGAGCGCGTAATATTGTGTATTTCGACGTACCCAAAGCCCTCAGAATTGCGAATTCTAATGTTCTCTTCCAAATATCGATCGTCATCGAGACTAAAAATCCTAGCGACGCCAGCCCCAGGACAGCGATGAACGCTATGGCCAAAAGCCCTGAACCACTCACCTTGAGCGTAGGATCAGCATTAGTTCGGTCAAGTAGTTCAGTGAGGTGAATAGTGTCGCCGAGGGGCAATTCAGCATCAAACTCAGATAGTTCACTTACCACTTCAGCCTCTTGCTCGGGACTTAGTAATTCGTGAAAATTCAACCACAATTCATTAGATTGCTTCATTCTGCTGACCTGAAACAAAGCCCCGAGCGAGTACAAATGACTGACATCTGTGATCACGAAGCCAGCAGCTGGGTCCAACGTAGGAAAATAATCCACCACTCCCACGAGTACCACTGGAACTGAGTAACCTTCAAGGCTCATGGTAGTTAGTGAGCCTACTTCGACCAATCCAAAATAACTCATTGCCACCGGATTCATGACAACAGGCACTGGCACGGAGTCGCCAGAAAGTGGAGCAATAACTCTAGAGGATGGTGACACTGCAGCCGGAAGGCTCCACGCCATTACCATGCCACTACGCTCGGAATCAGGATCAACGCCAAGTACTAGTTCATCTTCTACGCCAGCTGCTGAATATATCAGCCATCTAGAGGACTCTTCAAAGTCTTCAACCACTGCCCCACTACCATCATCAAATATTACCGAGAGATCATCTATAAGGACTTTGCCTTCCAATCTCAAACTTTGCCCCACACGGTCTGTGGCCTTCACCCCCAGTAAACTGACGGGATCAGTTAACTGTTCGGGAATTACAGATTTAGCTTCTACCCAGCCCGAAACACCCTTGGGGATTTCGAGAACTGCACTCATGGTTTTCCCTGAACTCCCTTGAAATATTGCTGTAAACGACACACGTGAGGCAGGAGTCAAACTACTATTTGTCGTCATACGATATGAATTTGTTTTACTGCTGTTACTGCTGTCATCCGTATTCATCGGAAACATATCAAGAGTCAGTACACGCGCATTATCTGGCAGCAGCAGTCCATCACGCACCTCTAAGTTGGAGATTAGTGGACGCATAACATCGTCAAATGTCCCGAATGCGAAATCAGTCCGCCACCATACGTTTTGAGACGCAAACACCGGGTCGATGCCTAATACGCGAACGTCAATGCCGGTAGGCGTCTTAAAGTATTCACGATTAACAAATGCAGCATCCAAAATCTCATCGCGGTCGGCTAGGCCTTCCATTGATTCCCTATCCGTCAATCCGCTGGGCTCGACTAGTACTCCTCGGAAGTCAATCCCGGCCAAGTACCTCTGTCGTTCATCAAATGAACGCTCAACTGTTGCCCCGTATGAAGCAGCAAACGTACCTACAGCAATCGCCATCAGGAGGAGCAACATGAGCCGTGCATAGGCTCCTGGTGCCCGGCCTGCACGCCTGAGGCCAATTGACGCAGTCAAAGACCGCATACTCATTAGGACAGTAGCGACTGTGCGTATTAGAAGTGGGTAGATTCGCAGCAGTATCCCTGCAATAGCAAAAATTATAACCATCGGGGCCATCAGCAGAACAGGATCGCTGGACCAGCCGCCGACTGAGTCTGGATCATAAACAGTACCGCGCTGATCGATCTGCCAGAGAAGCAACCCGGCTATACCCAACAAAGCAAAGTCAAGCAGATATCTCTGAAAAAACGATGGGCGGTCCGGCCGACTTGCGTCACTCCGTACATCTATGATGTTACGTCGTATCTGTAAAATCGTCGGTATCATAATACCTGCGGTCGCAAGGGCTGCTCCGAGGATGCCGAATAAATAGGCTTGACGAGATATATCACTCGGCAAAAACTCACCGTCAGTCAGTGTCTCAAATGCTGGCGTAATACCCAAAATTCCTACAACCCACACCGCAGCCCAAGGGGCAATCAGAGCGGCGGGTATTGCCAAGAACATCGCCTGGAACAATCCAAATCCCGTCAGCTGAATTATCGTGGCTCCCCTGCTCCGAAATACGCCGTAGGCCTCCACCTGCCGATCAAGTAAATTAGAGGACGTCATGAGCACGTAATACACCACTATACCTACCACTTGCATCAGTATTATGAGAAGTGGTACGGCCGAAAAAGAAGTTTGATTCAAAAAATCACTGAGGATCGATGACGCCTTCGTACGCACGACAGAAACAGCACCCAAAGAATCTCGTATATCTATATCAAGTCGTTGCATGTCATCAATCGCGTATCGGACATCGTCTACACCTATCCTGGATGCATCGATCACCACGCCGGAACGGTGCACTGTGCGCGTTTCTGCCAACCCAGCTGCAAACGGGCCGAAGAATTGCTCCACTGGCATGAGGAGAGGCATCTGCCCTGACCCTGTCATAGCGCGTCCCAGTCGAGGATCGAGTTCAGGCTGCTCGGTGTCCTTATCCGAAGGCAGAGGAATTAATGGAGTCGTAGGTACCTCAAGCTCACCCTGAATAAATTCCCACCGTAAGTCATTGGGGTCTTTTAATTCAATAAACCCCACCAGCTCAGCCTCCATTGAGGACCTGCCGAACATGTGTGGCACACATCTCGCTTCATCAGCTGCGGCGTTGGCGTCTTCAGACATGGGCACTGGGGCGCAGTCTGTGAGGATCTGATCCACTGTGAGTTGCACCTTGTCACCGATAGCAATATGTACATTCCAACCGTAAGGGAGAACAAATTCAGATGCCCTGCCCTCGTTCACCGATGGCCAGTCGCCCTCAACAAGGTCAGCATGCTCTGTCAAGCTAGATATTGTATGAAGGAAGGCTCCCCACGGTTGCCTGACCGGCTCCCCACCTATTCGTTCGGTTACCGTGAGCGGTCCGATGCGACTGTATGATCTGTCTTCATAGATAGTGATGCCATCAGGACGCTTCTCTTTTATCGTTTTTTCATTGCCGACAGCATTATCGGGATCGGCAAACGGGTCTATAAGTAGAGGATAGTCCGGGAACGTGAGAAATAATCTTACACTTCGCTCGGAGGTAATTACCTCCTCTTGTGTACCCAGCCAACCTATGCGCTCCGCGGTAATTACATCAATAGTCTCACGCATGGCACTATCAGCAGCATCGTTGATCTGTAGAAGATAGGTATCGCTGCGGGCTATTTGCTCGCGAGTAGTCTCAAGGCCCGTATTGAGTCGGTACCGCAGGCCCAGATCAGTCATTGCGCTCGCGTAGATAGGTCCCACTGCTAGGAGAATACTTGCTACGAGAACACCTACACCGACCACCGAAAGGAATTGCCAATTCGACAGGAAGTTACTCCACGCATAGCGCCAACCGGAAAATAATTCTTTCACTGCTAAATTGTATCTGCCTGTCACTCCACGAACTATCCGTGACATTGATATTTGCGAGTTTTGCATTCATAACAGTCGTTAAAGTTACTATGAACACTACTTTTCGTATTTAGTATTAATTAGTTTGGAGGAAAATACAATGCCAGCCCCATGGAGCGGTTATGCTGAAATCGTCGAACATATCTTTAAGGTGGCGCCTGAAGCCACTCCAACCCGGTCAGATTTCCTCGACATCTGTTACGCGAATGACATCGATGATGACATAGTTGATGGATTTGATGCGCTACGTGAAGGTGTTCAGTTCAGCAATGTTGAAGAAGTAAAGCAAGCACTAGACGAGCTCGGAGAGATCTCAGAAAGCTAGCGGACGCCAGGTGAGAATGACCCAGCCATCACGCCCTGAGGACCACACAGCGTCAGCATATGTCAAAATCCTGACTGAGTGGGGCCAGGAATTCGTAAATAATCAACAATGGGACGAGATACGTGATCGTGCGACGTTGCTACTCGTCACCCCTACGCATCAACAGCGTGATATCGACCTCGGAAACGATAGAATTGCGGCTACGTATTGGCTTATTCTGGAGCGAGAAACGTTGCGGTGGGCACCCGATAATATCCGGACAGACCTGCAATCAGGTCAGGCAGTCGTTCAGCAATATGGCCCGTCAGTTGTACATCCCGATTCACCCCTTACCCACGTAACGATCCTTCGAGATGACGCCGCTTCTAAAATCTTGACAAGCATTCCCGCCCAATCTCGCACCGCGATGGAAGCGCGATGGCATATCCCACTTTCGACCTCGCTCCACGACCCGCTACGGAGGTTCGACCGACTCAAAGCTGAGGCCGGATCTCACGATGCCCGTGAGATCGAGCGATGTATTAAACATATGTGGATCGCTATAAATGGCGTTGCGCAGTCGCTCTCTGGTGTTACGCACCAAAATAGTATGGATTTTACATTGCTGGCTGGCGAATTAGCTGGCAATATACTCAGAATCGGCTCCGCGCTAGAACACTCAAGCCATCCAATGGCTGAATATCTCACTGCGACCTCGGGAAATAACCCGACCGGCCGAATCACTGGTTCATGGATACAAATGTTACTTTCTTCCGATGAAACTGATCGTGCGCAAGCACAGAGAGCCATCGAAGGTATTTTGAGAGAAGTAAGAGGGCTTTTAGCAGTTCAATATCGCGGACGTGACTGGTTACAATCTCCCACAGCCGATCGACTCCGTGTTCAGTCTAGATCTTAGACTTGATCTGTATCCCCAAAGCTAGAGCCAAAAAATTCATATCCTAAGCGATTGCGTAGCTGATTAATTCCCCATCCCTCCGTCGCGGAGACGTATATCAACTCATTATTTTCATTAGGGCTAATGAGATTGAGTCCGAGTTTATCCAATTCAGTGTTAAGCATTAGCGTGTCAGCATTATCCCGAGCAAACGATTCATATTCACTTTTCCTGAAGAGCAAATCCGATTTATTGACTACTGTGAGTATAGGTATATCTGTCAGAGCAAGGCCTGTGAGAGTGTCATTCACGATACTGATCTGGGTTTCGAAGACGGGTGATTCAGCATCGATCACGTGCATCAACAGCGAGGCTGTCGACAATTCTTCAAGTGTTGTCTGAAACGCAGATATCAACTGCGGGGGTAATTTTTGCATAAATCCGACTGTATCGGTGAGCAGTATCCCAGGATGTCCGCGCAACTCTAGCCGTCTGGTGAGAGGATCCAAAGTAGCGAATGGAGCGTCGGCCGTGAATACTTCAGCCCCTGCCAAAGATTTCAAGAGACTCGATTTTCCGGCATTTGTATAGCCGACGAGTGCAACAACAGGAATCCCTTCTCGTAGGCGCCTTTCACGCTGGAGCACTCGATGTTTTCGTACACCTGTAATGGCTTTTCGGAGTCGAGATATCCGACGGTCGATCAGTCGACGATCTGTCTCCAACTGTGTTTCACCAGGACCGCGCGTCCCAATTGCTGTATTTCCGCTCCCAGGACCACCCACTGTACGGGATAAATGTTGCCACTGACCTCGTAATCGAGGTTTTAGGTATTCGTGCTGAGCAAGCTCAACTTGTAGACTCGCCTCTTTCGTTCTAGCACGTTGAGCAAATATATCTAAGATTAGTGCTGAGCGGTCTAAAACCTTCACCCCAAACGCTTTTTCAAGATTCAGTTGTTGGGTGGGCGAGAGTTCGTCATCAAACACTACCATCGTGTAGTCCGAGATCGAGCGAGACTCCACTATTTCTTCTATTTTGCCTTTGCCGATGTAATGAGCGGGGTGAGGTTTTGGTCGGCGCTGTGTGGCACGCCCAACGACCGTACCTCCAGCGGTTCTGACCAGCCTGCCCAGTTCCCGCAATGAATGCTCGACAGGCATCCCTGATTCGGATTCGCTCCAACCTTCAAGAGCCACAAGATATGCCTTCTCAATCGGAACTTCTATCGAGTAGGTTTTTGTCTTAGGTCTCCTCTGTGAAACAGAACCCATCAATACCTCATCAAAAATGAACTCATGACAAATGTCAGCTCCCCGTCGCGAATTCTCGCAGACGGCGAAGTGCTTCATCTAATCTGTCATCAGGTGTTGTCAAAGAAATACGTATGTAACCTTCGCCGAACTCACCGTATGATGCGCCTGGTGTTACCACCACGCCAGTCTCTTCGATTAATCTACCCGCATAATCAGCACTGGAGGATTCACCATCGGGCAATTTAGCCCATACGTAAAGTGACGCGGCTGGGACCTCCAATGTCAAACCCAACTCTCGCAATACTGCCACCGTTCGGTCACGGCGACTAGTATATATATCGTTATGGGCCTCGATAGAATCTCTTGGGTCATCCAAGGCTGTGATCGCCATCTCTTGGATAGCCTGTGGTATCCCAGAATCTAAATTAGTTTTTATTCTGGTCAGCGCGTCAATCACCTTCGAATTCCCCACCGCCATCCCAACTCGCCAACCTGTCATGTTGAAAGTCTTAGAGAGTGAGTTAAATTCTATAGCAACGTCACGTGCGCCTTGAACTTCCATAATCGATGGAGCGACATAGCCATCAAACGTCACATCTGCATAAGCCAAATCATGCGCAATTACTATCTCATGCTCTCTTGCCCACTCAATTGCTCTTTCGAAGAATCCAATATCAGCAACCGCTCCCGTGGGATTGTTCGGATAATTGAGCCAGAGGATTTTGGCTCTGCTCGTATCCTCAGCACTAATTTGTGATAAGTCCGGAAGCCACCCATTTTGTTCATACAGTGGCAGACGGACATTTACTCCGCCCGCGAACATCGTGCCTATCTCATATACTGGATACCCAGGATCTGTAATTAAGGACACATCTCCTGTGTCCAGTAAACATAGAGGCAAGTGACCGATACCTTCTTTAGAACCAATCAGAGGAACTATTTCCGTGTCTCTCTCCAAATCAACGTCATGACGCTTCTTATACCAGCGTGCAATGGCTGCTCTCAATTCAGGCAACCCATCAGATTCAGGGTACCGGTGATGCTCTGGCTTCTCCACCCCTTCAATCAAACTATCCAAAATGTGTTGCGGTGTGGGCAGGTCTGGGTCCCCAATACCTAGCGAGATTACGTCCACTCCCTCGCTTCGCTTTTGAGCGATGAGCTCAGATATCCTTGCAAATAGATAAGGAGGTAACTGTTCAACTCTGCTCGCTAATTTGATATCCATAAATGTTTTTACCTCCAGTTACCGTATCGTGCCTTCACGCCAGCTTTGCGCCTCGCTTCGATCTCCTCTTGTATTTGTGTTTCATCTGTACTTCGGCGCCATTCAATTCCGCCAGCATGATGTCTCATCCCGAGTCCACTACAAGTCTTTAGGGCCTGTGTAATATCTGGACGTAGTCGAATTATTGCTTTTGCCACTCCTTCAGAACCCAATTGATAGAGTGCAGCAAGCATCAATTCTTTCCCGTAGCCTTGTCCCCAGTGATCGCGTGCGATTGCCCCTGTGAGTACCCGGCCGACTGGGGATCCATCGAGGGAATTAAATGCAAAGCCAATCACTTTACCGTCAAGCTCAAGGGCTCCAGCCCAGCTCGCCTCAGCCGCAAAATAATCGAATGTTGCTAACCCATCCGAGAGCTCACCTAATGAGTCTTGCCAGATCGATTCAAATATATCGAGATCTTCCTCCTGTGCGCGGCGAAGACTAATACCGGTCGAAAATTCCGGAGGTGCGTCGGGCAGTTCTGGGTGAATCAATTCGATCCATTCAGCAAACAATTCGAATGATTCCTGTTGCAGAATGGGAATGACCAAATCTCGCTGAGCAAGTTGCTCAATATTCATCACGATATGATCGATATTGTCCCGATCGATTGAAGATGAAGCTGCAGACCATAATGATGCAAAGTTCAGTCGCATAGCATCGACGGTATCGAACCCCCAATGCACGCTCTGTTGCCCGTTCTCATAGGCTAGTATCAATTCACCTCCATCACACGGTAGATGTACAGTCTCTCCGTCAGTCAGGAGCTCTTGTCGTCTGACAAGGCTGCGTGGCTGATTCTTTACAGCGTAATCAACATTGGATTGTATTGCTCTGCGCTCTTCAGTCATACTAATAGTCCATTCCCTAAATCCATACACCCGTCAAACACTTTTGTAACAGCACCCTCAAGTGTGATTTCATCATTGCTTCGCCAGTCTATTACGAGAGTGCCGCCTGGCATTTCTACTTCAACAACGTCACTGACGAGCCCACGACTTCGAGCTGATGCCATAACTGCACAGGCACCTGAGCCGCAAGCAAGGGTCTCCCCTACACCACGTTCCCATACCCTGGCACGTACTCTCTTCTCATTGATAATTTCAGCGATCTCAAAATTTGTCCGGTTTTGAAACATTCGAGATGCTTCTACCAATGGCCCTACATGGCTTAGAGGGTAGTCCTCAACAGAGGTTCCGTCCTCCAGCCAGTTTATAGCGTGAGGATTCCCCATCGAAACAAGTTGCACATCGACCTTACTCATGGGCTGATAGTCTATGGGCACAGACAACAAGTCACCGGTAAGAGCTTCGTTCACACCGCAGGCCTTAGGCTCAAAATCAGGTCGTCCGAGTCCAACTTTGGCTCGATCTACAAGGTTATCGTTAGGGTCAAAGGTCACCGAAACATCAACTGTCCCCACTGTTGTTTCTATCTGGATGTGGCCTGACGCATAGGCATCATTCTCAAGTAAACCTTGGTCGAAATAGAACTTGGCGAAACAACGAATTCCGTTTACACACATTTCGCCGTCCGAACCATCAGCATTAAAAATTCGCATCATTAAATTTTCATTGTCGGAGGGAACACTAACAATGATTCCATCAGCGCCGACTCCAAAATTCCTGTTACAAAGTCTTAACGCGAGCGCACTCAATTCACCATCAGTAATTCCTGGGTCTTCTATTTCAAAAACGAGGAAATCATTCCCACACCCATGCATCTTCCAAAATGAAAGCGGGGAAAAGCGTTGGATATCAATACTGCTAGCCTGATTCATAGTGAAATTCTAACGACTATACTTGTTCTACGTTACAGTTTCGCCTAATTCAGACTTATAGATAAGGTCTAGACACGTGCTAGACAGAGAGCTCTGATTATCGTCTGTGACATCGATCCAATGAATTCGCGGATCATTTGCTCTAAACCAGCCTGCCTGCGATCGAATAAGCCGATGCGTCGAAGTTTTCACTGCATCAATTGCCTGCGACTCGGTAATCTCGCCACTCAATACCGCGATAGCTTCTCTGTATCCGATAGCCCGGAAACCATCCGCGGAACCCCCAAATTGCTCCACCAATAATTTGACTTCTGACATAAGTCCATTAGCAAACATGTAGTCAACACGTATATCTGCTCTACGGTAGATGTCTTCCCTACTCCACTGAAGTCCAATGATGAATTCTTGATAGTTAGGTTTGATGGTTGCCTTCGGAGGTACGGGAAGTCCCGTCGATTCGACAATTTCGAGTGCCCGGATAATTCTCGAATGATTGTTAGGATGAATTCGTTCGGCTGATTTAGGGTCACGATCTTTTAGCATTTGATGTAGGTCCACACCGCCGCGTGTAACAAGTGACTGGAGTTGCTCTCTGTATATCTTATCGGGCGGGACTCGGGGACTTTGCCTACCCTCCAGTAATGACCACACGTACTGGCCGGTTCCTCCCACTAGAATCGGAATCTTGCGCCTAGCCCATATGTCTTCGATTCTGGTGGTTGCTTGCGAGATCCAGTCCACCAGAGTCCATTCTTGATCGGGGCTGACCACCTCGATCAGATGATGAGGGATATCTCGTTTTTCATCGATGCTCGGTAAAGCTGTACCTATTTTCATCCCTTGTCGGACCTGTGCAGAATCTGCCGATACCACCTCACCTCCGAGTGTCTCGCAAAGCTCGACCGCAAGCGTGGTTTTACCAGAAGCTGTTGGGCCCACAATAACTATCAAGGGAGTCTTGGTCATGGCCTACACCGTGAAAGCACCACAAATATCTATGAAATCACCTGCGTTAAGAGAAGCTCCGCCCACCAAAGCACCATCGAGGTGTGATATTTCTGAAATTCCTGCCACATTGTCCGGAGAAACAGAACCGCCATATTGAAGACGGATTTCATCAGCCCGATCACTATATTTGCCTAATTCTCCTCTGATAAATTCAATTCGGTCAGATATCTCACCCACTGATGCCACCCGACCCGTCCCTATCGCCCATACTGGCTCGTAAGCCAATACGAATCGCCTTGGATCATCGTGCACTGAATTTCTTAGAGATTCGCCGTCTGCACCAGCGAACACTTCAGCTATTTGCCTCCCAAGCACTCGATTAGTTTCGCCATCTGCTGCCTCTGATTCGTTCTCACCTATGCAATAAGTGACTAGCATTTCTTTCGTAAGGGCATCGGTAATCTGAGCGGAAAATTTCGTTGCCGTGTCCCCAAATACCGTTCGTCGCTCAGAGTGGCCCACAAGGACCATAGAACATACTTCGGTCAGCATTTCAGTGTTGACAGCTCCGGTATATGCTCCATTTGGTCCAGGATAACTGTCTTGCGCCCCCACGATAATTTCCTGACTCGCAACTATCTCTGATACTTCACTTAGCCAAACATACGGAATAAATAACACAATTTCTGCTGTCAGATTGGTCTCTGAAGACAAACGAGCTATTGTAGAGCTAAGGTTCCGGGCTTCCTCCCGAGAGGTATTCATCTTCCAATTACCACTAATAATCGGTATTCGCGAATGCATATCACGCACCATATTTAGCAAGTTTGCCGGCATGGGCAAGGGTCAGAGGCATTAATTCTTTGGCCGGGAATAGTCCGAGTTCGCCACCAATGGCCGCTCGCTCACCGAACGAATCAGTCAAATCTGATCGGACATCTTTCCCATGAATTAGTACTGGAACAGGGTGCCACGAATGAGCCGCCATCACAGCTGGAGTTGAATGATCACCTGCCACAACCACTACATCAGGTTCTAACGCCAACATTTCGGGCACGCTTTTGTCAAATTCTTCGATGGCTTGTACTTTCGCACCGAAGTCACCATCCTCACCCGCACTATCAGCATATTTGTAGTGCATGAAGAAGAATTCATAATCGTCCCACTGGTTTTCTAATTGCTTAATTTGATCATTGATAGTCAAACCCGCATCAACTATTTCCATTCCCACTAGTGAGGCAACGCCTCGATACATCGGGTACACCGCACATGCCGCCGAGCGCATCTTCCATATCTCAGAAAAGTCAGGGAGTGTTGGCCGTGTCGACCAACCACGCAACAAGAGTCCGTTTCCTCGATCACGTCCGGACAACCTCTCGTGCGCAGCGTTAACCCACCGCCGCACCACAGATGCCGTCCGCTCAGCCTGAATTGTGCCGTTTAGTGGTTTGCAAGTGAGGGCAGCGACGTTCTCCTGTTGTGGATCAGTTTCGCTAATATCGTCAGACAATTCATCGCCTCGGAAAATCACTACAAAGCGTTGTTCTCGCACTGCTAATACGTGGGTGGAAATTTGGTCTAACGCGATATCTGAGAGTGACTCACAGACCCGTGCTGTGATTTCAGTATCGAGTCGGCCCGCCCGCCGATCAGTGATTAGGCCTTCCGATGATAAATCGCACAAATTTCCGCGCGCTGCTAAATCGTTCGTCGTGAGGGTGAAGTCAATACCGGTCGCCTCAAGAGCGCCTCGGCCTATCTCATATGTAAGTGGGTCATAACCAAACAACGCCAAGTGGCCCGGGCCTGAACCTGGCGTTATACCGAATCCGACCGGTAAAGTTCTTCCTTGAGAACCCTCAGATGCAAGTCTGTCAAGATTGGGAGTGGCAGCAGCTTCGAGAGCAGTCTCTCCGGTGGGACCAGGCAGTCCCCCTAAACCATCAATTACACAAAACAAAACTTTTTGTTCTGAGGGTTGGGAAAGTCTTTTGATCAGTTCAATATCCATAAAGCCAGTTTATAGGGTTAACACGAACCACACTATCATTCAGAGTCGAGTAACACTTCCACGCCAGGAAGATTGATCCCTTCGAGCATCTGTAGGGACGCTCCTCCGCCCGTTGACACATGTGAAAGCCTGCCACCGACGCCAGCTTTTGACACTGCTGCAGCTGTTTCGCCGCCACCAACGACAGTGGTTGCTCCTACGGAGTCCGCAAGAATTCTAGCAATTTCAATACTCCCCGTATCGAATGGGCTCCGTTCAAACAAACCAACCGGACCATTCCAAACGATAGTTTTCATCGGCTTAAGTGCTTCTCGAATGTCTTCGACGGTTTGTCGCCCGAGATCAAGTATTCGGAAGCCAGGAGGTACTCGATTGACCGACACAGTACTTACGGTAGATCCGCTCGAATCAGAAACTACAACGTCAGTAGGCAAAACTAACTTGAGGTCACGTCTACCTGATGCGATGCGCATGAGAGACAGGGCATCGTCAATCCTAGATTCTTCGACAAGAGAATCACCAACGTCGATGCCTTGGCCTTGCAGAAATGTATTGGCGATACCCCCACCGACACAGATGACATCCGCTTGATCAGCCAGGTGGCCCAGTATCCGCAACTTTTCCGCAACTTTTCCGCCTCCGAGAATTATTCCAAATGGTCTCTCAATTGACTCAGTAACTCGACTCAAGTAATCG
>TARA_B100000686_G_scaffold306302_1_pt1 | contig 12604 bp, 7 predicted proteins | sample TARA_B100000686 | Tara Oceans TARA_B100000686 (sample SAMEA2622733) | marine metagenome | biome: marine biome (ENVO:00000447); feature: marine epipelagic mixed layer (ENVO:xxxxxxxxx); material: "saline water (ENVO:00002010), including plankton (ENVO:xxxxxxxx)" | depth 150 m
ACATTGCAAGGGAATAATTTTTGATAAGAACAAAAATGTCATTGCGTTTGCAGAGATAAACATAGCGATCACTATATAATCCAACCGTAGCAGTCCCGACATGATACACCTTGGCGGACGGCAGGTAAACCGTTTTGAAACCCCTTCGCTGAGCACGAAGGTTAAGATCTACGTCCTCGGCAAAAATAAAAAAATCTCCATCGAACAACCCGATTTCCTCGATCATCGATCGTCGATATATTCCCGCACCAGCGCAAGCACCAAAGACATACTCTTCTTTGTCGTACTGCCCGACGTCTTTTTCTCCCTGACCACGTCCACCGCCCGCTGACCAGACATGAAATAAGTCGCCCGTGTTGTAAAATGCTGCGCGGTCGTGCAAAAACATCATCCTAGACGTTCCCATGCCGCATTCAGGGTGGCGCTCCATGCCTTCGTATAACTCTCGCAACCAAAAAGACTCAACCTCTATATCGTTGTTCAACAAAACGACGTATTCACCTTTGGAAGCAAGGTAACCCTTGTTACAGGCAACGGCAAACCCCATATTTTCGGAGAGTTTTAACAGTTGAACCCAGGGATAATCTTTCTCAATCATTTCTCGCGAACCATCCGCGGATCCGTTGTCTACCAAGATCACTTCAAAATCTTCAAAATCGAGTTTCTTGAGTGAATCCAAGCACATGCCAACCAAATGGATTCCGTTCCAATTGGGAACAATCACGCTGACCTTCATGAAGCAACCTGATTTTGAGGTTCAGAAAGGACAGAAAGGCTTTCTCGGCGAGAGTTGTTCCATTGCTCCCAAGAAAATTCACAGCCCAGGTAATTGACAAATTCACAAAACAGCGCGTACGCCAAAGACCATGGAAGCCGCATCAGTCTCCTGTCGGATAAAAAACGGCGAAATGAGACAACGCGTTTAGGCAAATCTTCGAGATAATCGTTTCGAATCTCATCGACTCTATCTTTGTAATAACTACCGAATTGCATTGAGAAAAATTTAAAGTTACGCTCGAAGTTTAGCTTAATGGATAGATTATGTGAATGATAAACCGCCGCTTGCGGTCTATAAACGGTCTTGTAGCCTAACCCCTGCATTTTTTTTGCCCAAAGACGATCTTCCGCCCAAGCGACCGATTCGTCAAACGGGTTTTCCAAAAGTAAATCACGCCTCATGGCCGAATTGGCGTTCGAAAAAAAACTGTCGGTGAATCGATCCGCTGGTATTCCAGGAAAAGAATCTAGCAAAATTTTTCTTTCTAACAAACCACAATGACCTTCTATTGGTTTTTCTGCGCCGTGTACACCCGCGATTCCATCGTCGCCCAAAGGCTCGACCAACGATTTCAACCAATTGTTTTCAGTAGGTACCGCATGCGCGCTAAGGTTTACAACGTAACGCCCTCGAGCCAACCTAGCACCCAGATTCAGAGCCGCGCCATAACCAAAATATTCCTTTTTAATTTTTATTAACCGAACAGGAAATTTCCGCGCAATATCAACGGTAGCGTCAGTTGATTCAGAATCGATGAGAATTGTTTCCATTGGAACGTTTTCCTGGCGAAACACCATGTCTAAAGTTTCGGAGAGAAAACGCTCCTCATTATATGTCCGAATAATAACCGACGCTAAAAGCTTTCGAACCGGACCGGTCTCTCTGAGAAATGTATAAGGCAATTCACATCCTTTTGTTAAAACAGATCCAGTCTTTTTGGAAGGAGCCTTTAGCCATTTCAAAAATAAGGATTTGAATAAGTGGAGTAGGGAAATACAAAGTCTAAACAACTTTTCTTCAAGACGGTAGGTGTCCAAAAAACTGCGGAAATTAATAGGACGAATCTCGCCGGCGAGTGTCACTTCAACCGCGAAGTCTCCACCGATATACCTTGCGAAAAGCCGCAAAAGAAAATAACCTCGACCATCATCCCGATTCAACGGCAAAATCACGTTTTTTCCGGGAACTTTTTCAGCTTGCGAAATAAGCCTAAAAATTTTCCAGAAAGTAAACGGCCCTCTCCCCCATGATAGAAAATTATCCGCCTCGCTAGCAAAGGATGAGTCTGCCGATCCGACATAAGAGATTGTTCGTGCAGAAAAATCCTTAAACAAAATACTGGCTGCTCTAACAATGGCTTCAGGCCGGGCGGTGCAAAATACGAGAATCGAACCTTCCATAACAACCAACTTTGATCAGAGAAAATCACGCATTCGTGATCTCAACAAGCCCAGAGCTTTCAACCTCAAAATCATTTCGCAAAAACTCACGCTTTAAAGCCCAATAACTTTGCCAAGATTCCCGGTGATTTGGATTAAGGTGGATACAATTCTTAAAATGTCGAAACGCCTCGCCTAATTTTTCTTCGCTTAGGCTGATCGTTCCGAGATGAAAATGAGCATTCGCCGCGTACTGCAAGGCATCTTCGTAATCGAAAGCAGTATCAATAACAGTTTGATACTTTTCACGTGCCTTATCGAGTTCTCCTCTCCGTTTGTATACTGAACCCATCACATGATGCGCCGTGAGTGCCTGAGGATACTCATCTAAAATTTTTTGTGCCTCTGTAAGAACCCAATCATAGTTCCCGGACTTAAATGCTGGTGTCAAACTATCTAATTTACACCTGAGAACCTCTTCTTGTTCCCTCAACAACGCCGTTTTTTCCTGCGCGACAGACTTATGCCGCCGCACCGTTTCAAACGGTTGCGCTGCCTCAAACGTTTTCCCCATAACTTGAATGGTTTTTAAAATTTGCTCCCGTGAATAATTCGGATAGCTCACCACCGTGTCGCTGATGCCGTTAAACTGATCAAAGTTATTGGTCAGCAACCATCCGTTTTCGATCGCTTTTTTGTAAAAAGGTGTTGCCGGGTGTGGCACCGCAATGGACGCCTGCCAACTCGAAATTAAGCCGTCCGAGATCATCCTGCGACCAAATTCAATGGTTTTAGAATCCCCTTCCCGCGTTGAACCTGAAGCACCAAACAAGAACGTCCCATACATTTCTATGTCGAGTTTTTTGGCTATGCGAAGAATCTCCTCAAGCTTGTCCGGGCGGGTCTTAACCAGTCCGATACTTTTTCCTGTACTCTCGTCCACGCTTTCAATACCGACACGTAATTTGTAATAACCCGCCTTTTTCAGTTTGACTAATATTTCCTCGTCGAGACGTTGGTGATTGGCCATGGCCTCGAAATGCAGGTCATTATTGCCAGACTCTATCAAAACATCACAAAACGCCAGAATATCTTTCTTACGAACGATGTGAGTTTCCTCGTTAAAAAAACACCCTTCCATCTGTGGATATTTTCGACGAAGATTTTCTATCTCGTTGACAATACGTGTCGGACTCCTAAATCTCCAATTGATGTTTTCGTAATAAACAGTCCCGGCCACGCAAAAATCACATGTGTATGGGCAGCCTCGAGAAGGGTGTATTTCAATTTCCCTGTAACGCGTCCAACGGTGTCCTCCAGAGTAACTATAGTCAATGCGTCGAATATCTTCATCTTCAGGATCAGGAAGCCAGTCGAGGTCTAATATCTTACGGTATCCGTTAGGGTGCAAGCCAGAGATTGTATTCGGGTTTTTCCCTTTTAAGATATCTAGCACAGTTTCTTCGAATTCACCTATGCAAGCCCATTTATAGCCGTCCTCGACTACTCTCTCAGGGAAAGCCGTCGGGTACTGACCGGTGAAAATCACTTCACATCCAATAGACTGGCGAATGCGATTAGCAATCTTTAATGTTTGACCGTAAGTTACGGTGTCCACCTCAAAAATTACCCAATCGGGCTTTTCTAGTTGGATGAATTCGATATAATCCTCGGCAGTGAATCGCATCCAGGCACCGTCCACCATCAACGTCTTGTCGTTAGGCAGTTCACGTTTCAACAACGTAGAAAGATATGACAACTGGTAAGGATAATAAATAAATACTGGGTAGTCCTGAAACATACTAGTCCATCTGCTAGGGAACGGACAAACATAACGGTTTCCAGGAAAACGTCCAGGAGGATTGCAAACGAGAATTTTCAAATTAAAATCTTTCTGCTCAAAAAACCACGAGCAAAGTAAGTCTCAAATCAAAAAACGTTTTAAAAGTTAAGCCCTGTCATAACGAAGATCAAACTGACCAGATAGAGTTCCTCGTCAAGCTCTATTATAACCATTTCGGTTAAATTGAGGTAAATCTTAAAAGTTTCGGGTCTTTCCAAACTTTATTAAAAAGAATGTGATCGTTCGCAAACCAATTTCAGGGCTCCTTCATGGCTTGGTTCGAGTTCAAGACAGGCTTTTAGAGCGGAGGACCTATGACTTTCAGGAAGCAACCGTGCTAAACGAAACCAAGCCGACGCCTTTAACTTACGATCGTTAAAGGAATCGGTGCAACGCTGAAAGGAATTTCTCGCCAGATCCATTTTCCCCGCCTGTTCCTGCGCGGACGCGAGCGCATAAGCCATACCTTCATTATCAGGATCACGATCAAAATAATTTTGCAACGTCTGATATTCTGGTTTTTTTCCCAATCGCGCAACCCCTAACGCTGAACGAGTCCGCAACCATTCGTCGCCACAATTAATAGCGCGACGGAACACTTCGTTAAAACTTTTCCGCGCCTCTGCAAAACGGCCAAGCAAAACCAACGTTTCAGCTAACGGCAAACAGAACTCGTAACGATTGGGCAGGGCTTGGGCAACAGCCTCAAAAAAATCGATGGCTTTTTGGCCTCTATGGAGTCGTTGTTCTAATAAACCTCGACAAAACAGGGTCTCAGAAGACTCGCCGAACAACTGTTCCTCTTCCGTTAATATTTTTTCCGCCTCAATCAATTTGAGCGAATTTAATGCCAAACTGAAACGTAAAAAAGGAATAAAGCGATTAGAAGGTATGAGACATTCTAATTCTTCCACTGTAAAAATTCCCGTTTGGCCAAAAAGAGGATCACGGAAAACTGGATTACCCAGACCATCACCATGTTGACGAAGATACTGAGAAAGCAATTTTGAAGCTTCGTCATTTCTTCCTTCATCCAATTTTTTCCGAGCGGCAGTAAGACGCAAATAAGGATGCGCCGGAAGTTGCCTAATAATCTGATCAGCGGAAAAAGACTGGCTGTTCAAAGTTGCAACTAGATCTGGGTTCCGTTCTTCGTCAAATATCGATCGCGCCCGGCTAGGGTTTCTGCAAAACCGAACTAGCGGTTGAACCACTTTTTGCCAAGTTAGCTTTTGTTTAACTTCACGTATGCGATCTTTAATTCTTCTTCGTTCAGCAGGTTGATCTGCCAAGTTCTCTATAGCTGCGGCCAAAGCCCGATGGTCGCCAAAAGGAACTAAAGAACCGAGACTATTATTTTCAATCATATCACTTAATACGTTCCCTGGATTCGTAAGCGTTGGCAGTTCACCCCATAAATAATCCAACAAACGTATGCGTTGCGAAAAGCGGTTTTCGATATGGTCTTGAAAGGTAACAACCCCTGCGTCAGACTCTGTCAAATAGTAATCGCGTTGGGCAAAAGGAACCCAATCCGAAAAAAAGAAGACATTATTGTTAAGCAAACCTTTTTTTTTCGAATAGTCATGTACAATTCTATAAGCCTCGTGTTCCTCGGATCTAACTGGATGAGTGGTTCCTATAAAAACCAGTTTTATGTGAGGTCGATCTTTTTTCAATATTGCCATTGCCTTAACTGGTGTCAAACAATCGAACCAATTGGCGAGCGTTCCGCCCCATATGAGAATAAACTCTCTTTTCCCCACTCCCGGCAAACGACCACGCAAAAGATTTTTTCCAGTCCTCGGCTTTTTATTCGGTAAGCCGAAGGGAACAACGTCGATCAAGGATTTGAAATGTGGATCGTCTGGATAGTCTTGAGGCCGAAGCTTGCCCATTAAAGTTAGCATTCCTAAATAGTAATCCCTGCTTCTCTCGCTCGGGCTGAGAAAAAAATCTCCAAACGCCAGTTCTTCTGTAACGCGATTAATACCGTCGGAGAAAAAAATGTTTTTTTCAATGGAATGCATTTTTTTTAGTGGGAGATGCTCTAAGTCTTCAAAATATTCGTGAACTAATAAATCAATTACGACGAACTTTTCCATATTGCGAACCACTCTGGCAACACCTGGATGAGTGGTGTATACAATCTCGGCCCATTGAATATGGGAATCCCAGGTTTCTGGATTTTCGTAGTTAATTCTCTCAATGGGAAACTTTTCCTTATGATAATTTATCTCAAATGGAGTTAACAGCCTGATATTAAAATGTCGGCTTAGAGTCCGCGAAATTTCAAGTTGTCGAATGCCAAGTCCTCCTAGCTTCTCCGTCACAGGTTCGACGCCGAAAACGGCTATTTTACGGCGTTGAGATAGCTCGTTTCTTGACTTATACCTAGACACGACAAACAACCTCTTTTGGAGTCAATAGTTTGCGTGCCCCCTCGTGTGTAGGGTCAAAATGGAGGCATTTTCGCAATAAAACATCCCTTTCCTCGGGCAAGGATAGTCGCGCTAGTCGAAAAAAAGCCGACGCCTTTAGGTTGCATTGTTTAAATCCAAGAACACACCTCGAAAATCGGAAATGCGCCTTGTTGAACTCACCCTCACTTTCCAAACTCGACGCCAAGGCATAAGCTAGGGTTTCATTTCCTGGGTCGCGTTCGTGATGAATGAGCAAGGTTTCTGATCGTTTGCAGGTCCTCGCGTGACACTCTGCCAAACCTAAAGCGGCCTGAGTTCGCATCCAGCTGCCTGAACTTGACCTGTCCCATAACTCTTGAAAACCGTTTATTGCAATCGAATAACTCCCCTTTTCGCGATTCATTTCAGCTAAAAAAAATCGACATTCATGCCGGTCCGAATCAACTTTCAAAACCGTTTGGAAGTTATCCACTGCTTTATCGTATTGTCCTCGTGCTCGCGCCAGTAATCCTCGATGGAATTTTAAAAACACTGTCTCTCCAAAAAGATTTGCCTCAGCTTCTATCAAGTTTTCAGCCTCCGTAATCATTCCTCCGTCAAGTCTAATTTTTGCCAAACGGAGGCGAAAAAGCGGTCGTTTCGAATGAAGGGCGATAAGTCGTTCAAATGCACGAGCCGATTCAGCAATTTTTCCGAGGCGCTCGCAAAGTTCTGCCAACGCGAATAACCCCTGATGATCCCATGGGTTAATTTTTGTCAACTTACGGAATTCAGTTAGTGCTTTATAGAGCCGACCTCTTTCTTCATCCAATCGCGATACACCTGGAACATGCTCTCCTCGAGTTAATTCCTCCATGTGTTGTAGCTTTTCGTTATAAGATAGGGTCAACGGATCACGTAAAGACGGGACAAAAGATTTCAATCGATAGATCGGAAAACGACCAAAAAACACTTTGGCAAGGCGATAATCCAAACCCGTGATTTCGCGCAATCGACCAACGTCAAAATCGTGAAACGTTCGGACCAACCAATAGGGCCGATACTTTAAGAGCCCACCAATCACCGTGTCGAAATAGCCCGCCAACACGCGATCGTCCCATGGACCAAGAGCATAATGAACGAATTGATCCGAAGCAGGTATTTCCGTCATGTGATAAAGCTGTACATAATTACCCCAAACAAACAGACGATCATCCGGTCTGCCATAAAGGCGAAACCAACGCTTTAACAATTTCCCCAGTCGAGGCAAATACAAAAACTGGTCATATTTCTCATACTGAGCCAATTGGCACGCTTCGAGAGGTTTTAAATAAAATGGCCCAAGACGAAAGACTGACCAAATCACCGCCCCCGAAAAAACCCAAGAACCGATAACAGCATATTCTCCCTTCCAGGCAGCATCGAGAGCAATTGCTGAAAGAATTGCCCAAACGGACATCAAAGGAAAATAGTGGTAGCGGGAAAATCCACGTTGACACAAAATCATAAGAATTGTTGTCCCCGCATAAAGCAACAGCATAGGCCCTTCCGGTTGAGTGGCGACTAAAGGTAGTCCAACGGTACCGAACAACCAAAGCGGTAATGTTTGATCTATAACCAACAAAATGTCTCTGGATATACTCCCGTAAACTTGCTTCAAACTCGAGCATCGAACAGTAGCGGCAAGGCGAAGCTGAAATTGCTTTCTGGATTCACCATCAAAGTAACCCATCGACCAATCAAGGGTGTGAGACACTATAACTGGAATAGCGCAAGCGATGGCAAATTGGAGCGTCGAGTCTGGCCCTTGTTCCCAAAATACGAATATGATCATTCCTGGAAAAAAAACTCCGGTTGATATTTTTGCCAACACCGCCAAACCAAAGCAAATCCCTGATAGAACCGTATAATCAGGTCCTATTCGATAAAAATAAAAACCCGTTATAATCAGTGGCACATAAATCTGCTCCCAATTGAACGACTCGCTAGAAAATGCCGGGGCAGTCGAAAACACGGCATAAGTCACCCCTGCGATCAAGGCCGCAGTCGAATTTCCAGTCAAATTATAAGCTAGCAAAAATAAAACTGTCGATCCAATCATATGTAATAAGTTTAGAAAAGCGCGTACCCGAAAAACGCCTTTTTCAGAACTACCGTGAATAAAATCGATCCCGTGCATTCGCCAGGTCGGATAAAAACAAAACATGTCTCGCTTCCAACGTAGCCCTAGAGAAGCGAACCTGGCTCGATAGGTCCAGGTGGCGAAATCCTCGTCCATTGGAAACCTAAAAAAGGGCAACCGGGCAATTCCCGCTATTAGAGCCGTCGTTAACATTGGTAAAATTAGGTGAAAATTCATCAAAAAGTCTATTAGAAGAACTATGTTATGGTATTTTAGTTTGGCGTGGTCCGTATTCGCCCCTGTCGTTTATCATCGGACGCAAAGAATCATTTCTTGAATCGGACTTAGAATCCTGGGAGCTTTGTTAAGTCTGCACGTGGCAAAAGAAACACTCTGAGAAGTTTAACCCGTTACTCGATCATTTTCCATATCGGGTTCCCCCTCAAACAGATGTGATGTCGAGATTTATCATTTTTTTATTTTATCCTCTTTTTCTTTTGGCCTTTGGATTCTTCCTTTACGCGCCTTCTCTACCGGGGGAGTTCTATTTCGACGATGGGTTTTTCCTAGAAAACGATTTGATCACGGACCTTAAAAATATTCCCCTTTTCTTCCAAGGCGGTCAAACTATCAGCCCTATGCGCGGTATATCCATTATGACGTTCGCCGTTCAATACCAAATTTTTGGTTGGCACGCGGGAGCGTTCCGTGTATTCAACATCCTGATCCATATCCTCAATGCTTGTCTAGTTTGGATCATTATTTTGCACCTACAGGAAAGAGCAAAAAAATTAGATAGAAAAAACGGAGATGAAATACTGGATAATATAGATAAATTCTTCGCTGCTCTCGCAGGCGCGATTTTTATATCTCACCCCGTTTTGACTTCCGGTGTAGCTTACATTTTCCAGCGTAACGGATTATTGTGCACTTTTTTCTATCTCACAGCCCTTTATGCTTTAATAAAAGCCTTTCCTATTGGCCAATCCACTAACAGAAAATGGGTCGTTGTTTTTTGCGGAGCCTATCTTCTTTCCATATGGAGCAAAGAAACGGGAATCACTTTTATTGCTGTTGCATTTATCTTCCATTGGCTTTTTCGATCCCCGACGGAGGCACAAGATTGGCGACGATGGTTTTACCCTCTTAGCGGCGTTTGCATTTTTTCGCTAGCGATGGCATTTTGGCAAATGGTCCACATTCCGATATCAAAACGAACAGTCTACGGTAATTGGACCGTTTGGCAAAACCTCATCACACAATGGAATGTAGTAATGAAATACATTTCATTAATTTTGTGGCCACACCCCGACATATTAAATCTCGATCACGATTTTCCTATTGCTCTGTCCATCGATGACAACCAGACCTGGCTTTCCGGTCTTGCCCTAATAGTACTTTTAGGGTTTGGTTTTTGGTGCATCAAAAAAAACCGTTTGATGGCCTTGGGAATTTTTTGGTTTTTCATCACATTGGCTGTTGAGTCCACGATAATCCCAATCAATGAAGTGATGGTAGAATACCGACTTTATTTGCCTGCGTTCGGTTTCGTCATAGCGATAGTTTGTGCGCTACGCTTGCTAGCAAAACACACAGACTTTCTAAAAGTCTTGAGCGTCGGAAGTGGCTTAATTTTAACAATATTCTCTTTATTCACACTTCAGCGCAACGCTGTGATGAAGGAAGCGTTTTTGGTCTGGCAAGATTGCGCCCTTAAGAGTCCGAAAAGCATTCGGTCACAGACGGCCTACGCGACCTACCTGAGTAAACAGGGGCGACTTGCGGAAGCTATTCCCATTTATCGGAAGGCCGTTTCTTTAAATGAAATGGGCTTACCCTTTAAACTACCTATGGCTCAACCACACAATGAACTTGGTGTATTCTTGCTGGAACAGGGAGAACTAGAAAAAGCGCGTCTTCAATTTATTTCAGCTCTAAACATAAACCGTTGGTTCGCTCCCGCCCTTGAAAACCTTAAAGTGACAATGGAAATGTATGATTCAAACACCTATGAAAGAGCTTATTTAAAAACATTTGAAGATGTAGATTATTTTCCACAAGGACATTATAATCTAGGAAATCACTATATGCGAAATTATCGGGTCCTAAAAGCAATCGCAGAATATGAAATAGCAGTTTTTCAAAAAAACGACTTTCACGAGGCATATAACAACATGGGGACCGGTTACGTTCTTCTGAATAGTAAAAAAAAGGCTAGACTTTTTTTTGAACGTGCCCTGGAGCTTGTACCCGACTTCAAACCTGCTCAAGATAATCTAACGGCACTGAAACTAGAAAATCTAAAGTCGGGCTTATGACGTTCGATGTTTAGATACCGAAGATGGGGCTAAGAAAAGGAGTTTGACCTTCAGGCCTATAGAATCATCAGCCTCCGAGGTGGCTTTTCTTATGAGATGCCGCCAGGCGCATCTGAATAATCCTAGCCCGAATGTCACCCGGTATAAAATTCTCAAAACTAGATTCCAAATCGGCGAATAGTGCTTTCGGTAAAAATATAAGTTGCTCAAATAGGTCTCAATAATGACCTTCCGGCGAATTTCCGGAAGGTGGGTAGTTTTGCCACGTAAATGAATGACTTGCGTTTCGGGAAAATAAATCACTCGGCTCCCATATTGCAAAGCACGGCGGCAAAAATCATCTTCCTCATTATAAAGAAAGTAATTTTCATCAAGTAATCCAATGGACTCCAACAGTGTCCTGCGGATAAAAAAACACGGTCCGCCAATAGACTCCACTTCCTTGATCTTCTCCTCACCCATAAGTTCCCTTTCCCGTGTTTCGTCGTAAAGCCCTAGAACTCTCATGCACGCATCCTGCGGTGTATCTTGATGGAACCGCATTGCACTCACAGCACCCTCTTCGTCTACAACTTTCGGAGTTGCAACCCCTATTTTAGGGTAGGTATCTAAATATCGGACAATTTTCAAAAACGAATTTTCTTTCAATCTTGCATCGCTATTAAGTAAAACAACATAACGACCTTTGGAAATGCGAATTCCGGCGTTGTTACCGCCGGAAAAACCTAAGTTTGCTAGGTTGCAAACTGTTCGGGTTTTTGGAAAAGACTCCTCAACCTTTTTCAAAACTCCGTCTTCAGAAGCATTATCAACCAGAATTGCTTCATAATCTAAACCTGACGTATTAATATACAAGGACTCCAAACAGGTCAACGTCAAATCGGGGGTTTTATAATTTAGAATTATTATGGAAAGATCGAGAGACGCAGAAAATTCGAAATGCGAGGGCTCTTCACTAAAAGCTGAAACAGTTCGAGTCATTATTCTTTGCGGAGCATAGGAAAAGCTTTTACATAGGAAACAAGCATTTTTAAAAACCTAGTGAATGAAAAACCAATCAGAGTTTTCGGGAAATTACCTCCACCATTTTCGAAAGGCTCTGCATCTCGATCACTTCCTCCATCGTAAGTTTGATGCTATAGGCCTTTTCTACTTCCGCCACCATATTCATATGAGCGAAAGAGTCCCACTCTGGCGTATCTTCCGGAGAAGATTCGTCTGTAATCTCTTCAGGTTCGAGTTCCGTGGCTTCGGCCAGGATTGTTCGCAGCTTTTCCTTCATTGGGGAGTTTTCAGTTGAATATGCTTCGGAAGCGGAATCATTTTTTCCTTCAAATCAAACTCATACACAGTTTCTTGGTCAGATCGCGAAACTACAACAAAGTGTTGTTCGGAATAAAACTGGGAGACAAGATTGTTTTTTCGCGTGGGAACATAACGACCCAATAATTTGCGCGCATCGTTTTGAACCGCTTGGTTGAAAACGCTATGCAGAAAGGCTTGCTCAATTCCGCGTCCCACCACCCGGCAACTCAATAAAAGCGTGTCGAATTCCCAAACGAATTCTTCAATACGCATGATGCAAGCACCTACTATACCATAATTGCCAAATCGGTCAGATGATTTGACATAATAAACCCGAGCATCAGGAGAATCCGAGAAGCTTCTAACATTTGCTTCTTTATATCGCCGAGTTGTCAGATTGAATTGATTGGTGCGTTGCGTGAGTTGGGCGATTCGTGGAATAGCAAAGTCGCTAGCT
>TARA_B100000686_G_scaffold217826_1_pt1 | contig 12601 bp, 8 predicted proteins | sample TARA_B100000686 | Tara Oceans TARA_B100000686 (sample SAMEA2622733) | marine metagenome | biome: marine biome (ENVO:00000447); feature: marine epipelagic mixed layer (ENVO:xxxxxxxxx); material: "saline water (ENVO:00002010), including plankton (ENVO:xxxxxxxx)" | depth 150 m
GAAAGGGTGAGGGGATGCATCTTATACGAATGGAACTTGAGAACTTCAAATCATTCGGTGGTGAAGTAACCATCCCTCTAGAAGAGGGATTCACCGCGATAACTGGGCCCAATGGTTCAGGCAAGTCCAACACACTGGATGCCTTGGAATTCGTATTGGGCCCCAAGTCAACTAAGTCTCTTCGAGCATCGAATGTGACCCAACTCATTTTCAATGGAGGCAAGAGAGGCAGGCCCGCCAAGCACATGACTGCTACATTGGTATTCAACAACGAGCCCGACGAGACAGGCAGAAGGAGATTGAGGATAGATTCAGATGAGGTTAGTTTCACTCGGACGGTCAAACTAGGTAGGAAGGGAGCGCCGATCTCAGCGTTTCGAATTGGAGACAAACCATCCACTGCCACCGAGATGAGAAGAGTACTCGCTGAGGCTGGCCTGAGGGCTGGAGGCTACAACATCGTCAAGCAAGGTGACGTCACCACTCTGGCGACCATGACTGCATACAATAGGAGGAAGATTATCGAGGATGTAGCTGGAGTCACCGCCTACGATGATGAGATTAGGAAGTCCAATACTCAGAGAAAGCATGTCGAGCACAGTATCGAGACCATTGGCATTCTTGAGGATGATCAGAAGAATCGATTGAAGAGTCTGTCAAAGGAGAGGGAGCAGGCACTCAAGTTCAAGCAGTTTCAGGACGATCTCGACGCTTCTAGAATCATTCTCCATCAATCTAGGCACAGGAACAGATCGGAAGATGTTGAGTTACTCGGAGAGGAGAGGACTCGCTACATGGGCGAGATTGATGAGATTGGCAGTCAGGTAACTGAAGGCAACAAGTCACTACTTTCGCTCGATGAGGAGATGGTCAGGGTTGAGTCTGAAATCAATGAGATCATGAGTGGCGATGCCAAGCAACTGCTGGAGACCATACGCCAGTACGAAATTGAAATGGAGACCGGGGGGGACAGGATTGCTGACCAAGAGGAAGCAATTGACTTAGCCAACTCAGAGGCCGAAGAATTTGGCAAGGAGTTGGATAGGGCCCAGCAGGCACAGTCAGATGCAAGCTCCTCTCTAGAGGCCGCTCAACAAAAACTCACAGATTCTCAAACTGCAATTGAGGAGGCCTCCAATGAGGAGGCTGAAGCAAGGCAGGCAATCGAGTCGGGAGATAAGCACGGACGCGACCTCAAGCGTGCACTAGGTCTCATTTCCGACAAAGTCGATACGGCTCAGTCTGAATATTCGGAGAAGAGACTTGCAGCGGATCGAGCCGAGCAGGCCGAACAACTAGCCTCCAGTAAGCTCGCCGACCTTGAGGAGATGTTTGAGGAGGCCACTATGGTCCGCGATGACCTTGAACTCGTCGGAGAAGATCTACAGAGTGAAAACCCACAGGAGGACAGGACATCCCTAGCAGAGGAACTACGTCGTTTGCAGAAGCAGGAGTCCGGACTCGCAGGAGATAGAGACAGAGCTGAGACTAGGGTGAGAGAGTCCGAGCGCGAATTGAGTCGGGCCCGAGTTCGTCAGGAAGAGAGGACCAAGGCACCAGGCTCAGCAATCACACTAGCCGCTCTAGCCAAACTGAGGCAGAGTGGAGCGATCAAGGGAATTCTAGGTTCTCTGGGTGAGCTCACAGCCCCTAAGGACAGCGCTCATGAAGAAGCGCTAGCAGTGGCCTTAGGCGGAGGCCTCAGGAGTATCGTAGTCAACGATGACGACGTCGCAGCCAAGTGCATTGCATGGCTGAGGCAGAACGGAGGAGGGAGGGCAACCTTCCTCCCTCTGAACAAACTCAGTATTAATCGGCCCGGAGGCCGCTCTTTGATAGTAGCCAATAACCCGGGTGTTGTCGGTTTCGCCCACGACTTGCTTGAGTACGATTCAGAGATTGACACCGCTGTAAGATATGTCAGCAGGAATACTCTGGTCGTCGACTCGATGGAAGTAGCAAGGAGGAATATGGGCGGAGTCAGAATGGTCACACTCGATGGTTCACTCATTGAGAGTTCAGGAGCCATGACCGGCGGTTCGGCTACCAAGAACACTTCGAACGCCTTTGGCGGCGGCTCTGTTTCTGGCAGCCTAGATCGTCTCGAAGCCGCAGTTGAAGAAGCGAACCTGATCTTCTCCACAGTTGAAGCGGCGCTCAGGGAGTTGCGCAATAACCAGCAGTCCCTGAGGGACCGAATCCACGGTCTAGATGATTCAGACAAGGCCCTACAGGCACGTAACTGGAAATCTGACATGGACAGGGCCCAGAAGGATGTTGAGGAGGTTCGAAAGAAGGTCCAATCTGCAATCTCCGACTTCAAGAATCACCAGAAGGCCAATACCGAGGCCAAGCGGGCTGCTGCCGAGGCCAAGGAAGCACTCGACTCGGTACTGGAGGAAAGGGCCGGGGCCGCACAGGCTCTGCAGGACCACGCCCCTGATCATCTTTCCAAGAAGCTTCGAGATGCAGAGCGTAAGATGACCGAAGCAGAGCGTCATAGACTCGCATCAGAGTCTGCCATTTCAAGCTCGAATGAGAGGATTACAATCCTAACTGAAAGGGTGGAAGACATCTCCAAGCAGATAGATAGGAAACTATCCATCGTCACCCAGGCTGAGGCCCGAATCACAGTACTCAAGGATAGTATTGCAGAGGCGACAGAGAAACTAGATGATCTTAGAGAGCAAGCATCCCAGTTTGACGAGGAACAGAAAGCACTCAATGAGCGAAGGGATGAGATTGTTGACGAGAGGGCTATCCTCAGGGCTTCATTGGACAATCTGTCTCAGAGGAGGGAGACCCTATCTTCTCGAATTGAGGAACTAAACGGACAAATCCAGCAGAAGAGAGCGGCAGTGGATGAGATTGTGGCCGAATTGACTGCCGCAGGAATCGAAATCCCACCGGCCGATGTAGATCTGCCGACAGTGGCCGAGGCGGAAAAGAGCGTGCAGGGGCTCGAACGCCGTCTCGGCCAACTCGGCGATGTCAATATGCTCGCTATAGAGCAGTATGACATCACAGCAGAGAGAATCGCCGCACTCGCAGAAGATACAACACTACTTCGATCAAGAAGGGACCAACTGATTTCACTATCTGACCAACTTGAGTCAGAGAGAAAGACACGTCTCATGGCGGTGTTCAATCATGTAGACAAGAACTTCTCCAAGGTGTACGAAATATTGCAGCCTGGGGGCAGCGGTAGCCTCCGGATGGAGAATCCGAAGAATCCATTCGAAGGTGGGATGGAGATGGATTGTGTACCTCCTGGGAAGAGCAAGAACACTCGCAGGAGCATGCTCTCCGGGGGTGAGAAATCAATGGCTGCTTTGGCACTAATCTTCGCACTACAGGACTACGAGCCCAGCCCGTTCTACTATCTTGACGAGGTAGATCAGAATCTCGACCCATTCAATGCCGAGAGAATAGCCACCTTGTGCAGGATGCGTAGTCAAAGAGCACAATTCCTGATGGTTACTCTGCGCAAGGTTACACTCACTCTAGCTGACCACCACGTCGGTGTGACTCATGCCGGAGACGGTAGAAGCCGACTAATTACTGACTTCGATAGGGCTAGTGCTCTAGAGATGGGAGAGCAGTTTGAGGCTGAGCGCAAGGCACAGGAAGAGTCGGCAGCCGACAAGGAATCGATGCCCGAACTTCCGGACCCCGAGAAAATGCCCAGGGCCCCTGAACCTCTAGGCACCCCCAAGAGCCTAGGCGGTCTTGCTGACCGGGCAGGAGTAGAAATCGAAGAGGACCAAGAAGTCACAGAAGATGTTGCCGAAGTCGACACGATGGATTCTCTCAGAGAGAGGGCCGAAGAATGGACCGAGGACATAGAAGATAGGGAATCTGTGTTAGCCAAAGAGCCCGAGGCCGAGGCTGAAGTATCTGAGGAGCTGCAAAAGGAGGCAGAGTCATGACCGTCTTTGACGGGAATGCAATGAGGGACGAAATCGTCTCTAGCATGCTAGACGGAGAGGCCAATCTTGAGACCAGCAAATATCTCGACAGATTGGTCGAACTCTCATTGTTAGAGGAGGCTGAGCACCAGTTTCTGATTGACCCGTTCGACAGATCGGTAGCACTGGTTTTCCAGTTGTTCCAATCTTCAGATTTAGACCCGTGGGATGTAGATCTATCCACGTTCATCGAGATGTTCAATCAGAGGATCGAAGAGGCCGAGAATATCGATTTACCAACATGCGGCAGACTAGTCAGGATGGCCTGGTGCATACTCCGAGGCCAAGCTGCTTCACTGCTCGATCGGCAAGAGAGGGCCTTTGAGCAAGAAGAGGAAGAAGTCTGGGAATTCGATGGAGGCTGGGAAGCTGACTTCGATGATGCCGACTACAACTTCTCCGTTGGAGTACTCTCTGGGGCTGCAGCCGAGACTCTGCCTCAGATGTTCGAAGGCCGAATCCATCGAGATGAGAGTCGCCCGGTAACCCTCGGCGAATTACTAATGGGTCTGCAGGATGCAGGTAGATTGGCCGCTGAGCAGAGGTTGCGTGAAGAGATTGCTAAGGAGAGGCGCGAAGCCCATGAGAGGGCGAGAGAGAGATTCAGCGGAAGTTTACACATCGAAGATTTAGAGGGCGACCTACAGAGGACATGGGAGTCGCTCAAATCTCGCTCCGATGCAGGAGAACCGGTTTCTCTGAAGTTACTCGTTGAAGATCTAACTTCGAAGTCGATAGGGGACGGAGTTCCCTTGGAGGAAGCCGAAGCCGAGGCGCAAGTCGCAGCACTCATCTCCGCCCTCTTCCTAACCAACAGAGGGTTCGTAGATCTCAAGCAGAAGGGCGGTAGGAACGGCGAGATAACTCTCAGAGATTTATGGGGTGAGGATGATGACTTCTCCACTCTATCGCTCAGGCTCAATCCCAAACCAAAGATTCCGGAGGCGGTAGAACTTGTCTGATCCAGAACTTTCCACTATTCTCGAAGCAATACTATTCGGGGCTGGCAGGTCGATGGCAGTAGAGGAACTATCCGAGTTACTCGAAAAACCGGTTTCCGAAGTTGAAGGCTCACTTCGACAATTGCAGTCAACCATTCGCAGACGAAGAGATTCGGCCCTGCAATTATCAGATGTTGCCGGCAGATGGATATTCGAAGTCAGACCAGGACTTTCTCCTCATTTACCTGAATCGTTCAGAGCCGACATACCACAGAGGCTACTTCCAGCCGCCGCATTGGTGGCTTATCACCAACCCATGGCGCAATCTCAGTTGGTCGATATGCTCGGGCAACGAGCTTACGAGCATGTCAGGGATCTCGCCAAGATGGGCCTCTTAGACCGCAGAAGAGACGGCCTAACTCGAAGACTGACCACAACACGCAGGTTCGCTGAATATTTTGGCTGTCCAGAGATCGAGTACAGGAAGGTACGCTCTTGGTTCAGGCAGGAAGCAGAGAAGATGGGGCTCACAAGTGCTCAATTGGCCGCCTCGCTAGCACCCGAAGAACAATTGTCAATCAACGAGTTCTCAGAGGAATCGACCGATGAGGACTCACTAGAGGCCGAGTAATCACTCGGAGCGGAGTTTCGCTAACTCCTCTTCTACGGCCTTCTGAGTAATCCTTCCTCCCTGTGCTCTGAGCCTAGCAGCCACAGTATCGACCTCGCTACCCTCTGCTCCTGCAGTAACAGCCATGTTTCGGACGTGTAATTTCATGTGCCCAGCTTGGATACCAACTGTAGCAAGAGCTCTGAGAGCCCCTAGGTTCTGAACAAGTCCTGCTGCTGCCATGACCTTGGCCAACTCATCTGCGGTGGTAATTCCCAGCAGTGCCACATTTGCCTGTGCTGCAGGATGGACGCGCACAGCTCCTCCGACCAGCCCAACAGCCATCGGTAACTCGATCGAACCCACTAGGTTACCATCTCCATCTCTTTCCCAGTGAGTTAGTGAACCGTATATTCTCTCATGTGATGCATAACTGTGGGCTCCCGACTCAATCGCTCTCCAGTCCTGCCCACAAGCGATTGCGATTGCAGAGATTGCATTCATTATGCCTTTGTTGTGAGTGGTCGCACGGAATGGGTCCGCCTTGGCAAAATGGTACGCTTGCAGAATTCCATCAATCACTTCAGAACCCTGGGCGGAATCTCCCTTGTCAGACATCTCTTCAGGGGTGAAAATTGCACTAACTCTGGCTAATCTGTGGACCGCTAGATTACTGATTATTCTCAAAATAACAGTCCCACCAGTCATTCCTTCGATCTTGGGGGCAATGGTTTCGGCCATCGTATTGACTGCATTCGCGCCCATTGCATCTCTACAGTCGACCAGAATGTGTACAATCACCATGGGGCCTGATTCGGTTTCGATGATTCTGGCCTCGATATCTCTGCAACCGCCCCCAAATTTGACTAGAATTGGATCAACTTCGTTACAGGAATCAATCAATTCCTGCTTATTGCCGATAATTTCTCTCATTGCTGAAGTAGGATTGTCACATTCAACGACTTGGATTTGACCAATCATTACCGGATCATCATTGTTTGAGGCAAAACCACCTCTATCATGACATCTCTTTGCCATGTTACTAGCAGCCGCAACTACGCTAGGCTCTTCTAATACGAAAGGCACAAGATAGTGATCCCCATCGATGATGAAGTTGGTTGCTACTCCGATGGGTAGGGAGTATGTGCCAACCACATTCTCGATCATCCTATCTGCGGCATCTTCAGAGAGTTCTCCGCTAGAAGACCAAGCCTCGACCTGCTCAGGAGTTAGGCCTGCTAGATCTGCTAACATCTCTCTGCGTTCCGAAACTGATAGCTTGTAGAATCCCTCTAGGCGACTGCTGTCTACTGGCATGGTATCATTTGCACCCCGGCCAATATGGCTTCTAACTGTTTGCGAACAAGCCATCTGACTGCTAAGGAGGCTACTAGATGTGCTCAGAATGGACGTTTCAAAGCGTTAATTTGGCCATTAACGCATCATTAACGCATCACTAAAGCGTTAACAAAGCGTTAATCCATGCAGAATCGTTTCGCTGTACTGTAAGGAAATGGGAGGAGGCGAACACCTCGGAATTCCAAAAAAACCCGTTAAATCGCCCTGTGAAAAGCGTCAGAATACGTGAACATTAAGAATGATTGAATACGCTGCTGAGGTTATGATTTCAGAGGCGGTCTCAATGCTTGATTTACCTCCTTTGAGGGGCAACCCCTTCGATCATCGCCCGATTGAACCGTCAAGAGCTCAGGACCTAGTCGGCAGAGATTCTCTGATGATTAGGCTGCGTGAACACATAATCTCAGAGTCTCCCAGAAACATTCTGCTAGTGGGTGAGTCCGGGAGTGGGAGGACCTCGATGGTGAATGCACTTTCTTCCCAAGTCAGGAAAAAACTCGTCAGTCAGTTCTGGCCCGAGACAGACCCAGTCAACTCGATTCTAAATGAGATTTCAGTGCATTTTGTGGGTTATGATGTTCCTCGGACTACATCTCGAATGTGCGAATCACTAGTCGAAATTCTAGACAAAGATACAGGGCCGTTGCCCTTGATCGCACTCGATTACCCTACTTCGACACCTCTCAACGATCTTCTGACCAGAATAACTCCTCTACTGCAGAGACTCAGGGCCCTAGTCATCGTTACTGCGACCCCTTCACAACTGAAATCACTCGACAAAGAGGTTGTTGAAGCATACGATAGAGAGAATATTGGAGATTTCTCCAAGCCCGAAATTCAACAACTTGCGGACAATCTAATTCGTAGAAAGGCCCGTGAGAAGTGGGTAATCAATCCGCGACTAATGGATGCTATTATTGAACGTACAGGGGGGCATCCTCGTGATGTAGTAAAACTGTGCAGAGACCTGTTGGATGAGCGTAGAGGCAATGGCTCCGAGGGGACACTGGAGACACTTATGTCATGGAGTGGCAGGATAGATGATACCCCAAAGGTACCATTTGAGCCCGAAATTGAGCCAGACGAGCCTATTCAGGGTCCAGAAACTACTGAATCAGATCAAGATTGGCAGGACGAAGAGCCAGTTCCCGAGGATTCCGACGACTGGGATGTCGAGCCTGAAGACATGTGGGAAGATGACCCAGGGTCCGAGGACGACTCAGATTGGGACGAGACAATTCCTGAAGTTGAGGATGATTGGAATAAATCCGAGCCCCCTGAACCATCCAATCCTCCTGAAGATGGCCAAGGAACATTGGATTCCTTTGTCCCAATCGTCGACGCCTCTGAGGAACAGTCCCGTACTCCTGTGTTTGGGGCATTTGGCGGATTGCTAAATCGAACAGTAATCACTGGAGACGAAATGCCCAAAGAGCCCGATGGGACGCCTGTAACTATTGCAAATCCCGAGCCCAAGCAATTCGTTCCATCAACAAGTATGCCAACAAACCAAGAATCAGAGCCTGTATTCGAATCCCAAGCCCTTCCAGATACTTCAATCACTCCTGCTGAGGAAGTCTCTGTGATGTCCGATGAAGGGGCACTTTGGACGGCCGATCCAAGTCTAGGGGCAATTCCCGAGGTCCCAGCGCCACCGGAGCCCGAGAAAACTCTGTTTGACTTGGAACATACTCCCGAGTTCGATGAGTCAGAGCCTGAATCAGAGACTGTAGCACCGACCCCTCCCTTGCCTCCTAAAATCTCTGTCCAGTTTGGCCCTAGTTGGGAACCCGACGAGCTGTTTGATAGGTCCAAAGCCGTATCAATTTCGGATAATGAGAGGACAATTCTTGAGGCGGCTGCTGGAAGGGAAGTCTCGCCTTCTGATGCCGAGCTACAAGCCGTATTGGAAGTTGGCAGAACCAGACTATCTCAGATTTTCAACGGGCTTCGTCGAGCTGGCCTTCTTTCAGTCAGGAAGCAGGGTAGGACACGACTGTTCAAACTCAGCGATGCCGCTTCCGCCGAACTCGGTATGAATTAGGTGCCCACATGTCCGAAACTATAGTCTCAATAGAACTGGTGGAGAAGTACCTGACTTTGACTGAGGAGGCCAGATCTAAAGCAACCCCTATCGCAAATGTAGGGGCGGATACGGAAAGGCTTGAATCGATGCTTAGGATGTGTGATGATTATGCATCAGATGCAAGGCACTTCATGCAGGAAGGAGACCTAGTGCGAGCCTTTGGAGCTATCAATTATTCACATGCCTGGCTGGATGCAGCAGTTCGAATCGGTCTACTTGACGGGCATGGTGACGATCGATTATTCACACTACCTTAGGCCTCAACAAGCCTGAGGTATCGCCCCGAAGTCACTTCGATATACGATCCTCCCTGCTCTATTAGCAGACGCTTGAGATCTGTATCGACTGTTAACACCGGCCACCCATTCTGGGAAGATAAACTGACCAGCATCTCATCGGGATGCCTCATCCCTTCTAAGTCAGGAATAACTTCACAGCGATTTCTGAGCAATTCTAGGAGAAGCCCCTTCTGTTTCTTAGATACGGATTCAATTTCCTTGTCTACACATTCCAGCAACTTCAGTTCTGCCGCACCGACAACATCCTCCATGCTGGAATCAAGATTCAGACGCGCTTCGACCAGTGCGACCCACCCGCAAGCGTCCACCAAGACGCCGACCATAGAATCACCCAGTGATTGAACCGTGCCCGATTAGTCGCCACCTGGAACCAACTCTCCGAGACAGTGTAACACGGCTGCCTGATTTGGCACAGATGGGGAGGCGCAGTTGGATTGTTGCAGAGCCACCCTTCGCTGAAGAAACGGTGCCTACACTTGTAGCCGTAGCGGAATTGATCATCAGCATCTCATTAGTCTGTAAAGGTCTGATTGAACCAGCATCTTCCTCTCCGGAAGAGACCATTTTTTCCAATAATCTGAGATCTAGGCTCAACTCTTCCCAGATTGGAGGCAACTCTCCTTCTCTTGCCATTACTTGACCAGATAACTCGTCAGCCTTGGTTGACATCGGATCCATCGGAGTGGCTATTCCACAAAGTCCACCTGCGTGTACTGAATCTAAATCTAAACCTCCTCCCTTAAGGCTCTCAATTCTGGTTGGGATAGGCTTCCATGAAGTCTTCCCTCCTGACTGAATACGTCTACCTGGGGCAATCAGAATCGAATCTCCGACATTGAACGAACCCTCTACTATGCTACCTCCAATGATCCCTCCTGCTAGACCTTCGGGCCTAGTTCCTGGGCGATTGACATCGAAAGAGCGGGCCACATACATCAGACCGGATTCATCCCCACTCCTATCTGGGGTCGGGATTACATCCTCTATTGCCTGAATTAAGACATCGAGATTGACATCATGATGTGCTGAGACAGGAATGATTGGTGCAGATTCAGCAATCGTCCCCTCCAAGAAACTCTTGATTTCAGAATAAGACTCCTGAGCTCTCTCCCTAGAGACGATGTCAATCTTGTTCTGCACCACTACTATGTTTTCAATACCAGCAATCTGTAGTGCTGCAAGGTGCTCCCTAGTCTGTGGCTGAGGGCACTTCTCAGTAGCGGAAATCAGCAACATTGCTCCATCCATTATCGATGCCCCGGAAATCATGACCGCCATCAGAGTCTCATGACCAGGAGCATCTACGAAAGAGACCACTCGGAGCAAATCATCGTCCAAATCATCCTGTCCATCGGGGTGCTTTCCCCTAGCATAGTATCTGCCATCAGAGGTCTTGTAGAATGCTGTATCAGCATAACCAAGTTTGATGCTTATTCCACGCTTGCGTTCTTCTGAGTGTGTGTCGGTCCATACTCCAGAAAGGGCTTGTGTCAGAGTGGTCTTGCCATGGTCGACATGGCCGACCATACCAATGTTGACTTCAGGCTGCTTCGGAAGACTACTCAGATTAATCACCCCGTCGAATCACTCCTCTTCTCCAGAGGGCTCCTCGACGGTTCCTGACTCCTCGACGAGGCCGAAGATGGCGTCGAGAGATCGGTTTCCGGATTCGACGATTTTGAGATTTATTTGGCGAGTATCTTGGCTGATTACATTGCCCCGAAGCCGACGCCTCTTCCTCAATCCGTCATACTTGTAACGGTAGACTCTACCCTTTTTCTTGACGTATCTCTTACCTTTGTAGCCTGTTCCAGCAGTAATCAGTACTGACTTGATTGCACTACCCTCTAGCTCCGGTCTCATTGGTCTTCCAGTCAGGTCCGAGCCCCCAGTAATCTCCAGTTTGTATCCACTGAGGGTCCTATCACCTTCTCCGACGAACATCCCGTCGACGGAGTCGCCTATCTTCTTGCCAAGGAAGTGGTTGTAGTTTGAGCCGGTGATGTCCATGCTGAATGCCCTGCCTCCTGATGATGGGACGGTATCATTCACTACCGCCTTGAAGACCTGCTCTGCTGCCACACGACCACCTCCGAACGGCCTCCCGACTAAAGGCCCCTATAAGAGCGGTTCGGAAGCGCCGTAGGCGCTTGAAAATCACAGGAAATCCTTCTCAATACGGTTCTCTAGCAGAGCGGGCTGTGTATTGGTCATGGTGATGTGCTGAGTTCTACCTCTTCCAACCGATGCATTGGCAGTACGCGATTCAATCAGCCCAATGCTTTCCAGTGTCTTGAGGTGCTTCCAGAAGGTAGTGTAACTGCGCGGTTTGATCCCGAACTCTTCGCATACCAGATTGTACAACTTCTGTGCATCTCCACTTGATACTGCATCAGTCTTCTTCAATCTCCTACAGATGCCGAGCAGTACTAACTTTTGATGATCCCCCAACTCATCAACCTGACTAGGCTCGACAGATGCTGCTCGCAGTGTACTGGGGTGAACATCCTCTGCTAAAACCTCGCCTCTACCTTCCTTTTCAACACGAATTATTGCAGCTTCAAGCAGCTCGATGGCTAGACGTGCATCGCCAGACTCGGCCGAGAATCTACCTATTTTGGCCAGAGCGCCATCATCTACCGATCCGGACCTACAAGCCTCCTCGTAGCGCTGTCTGGCTATGTCAGTCAAGGCACCCTCTCCATATCCGCTCAAAGTCAGCATGTTGCTCTCCCCAAGACGAGAGATGATTGCAGGCTCAAACAGTTTAATCAGAGAAGTATCCTGACTGACCAGAATCATCGACACAGAACCCTGACTATTCTGCCCCTCATCTATTCTGAGCAGTTTGTAGATCAGGTCCCCTTTGTCATTGCGAATCAGGACATCCACTTCATCGAGCACTAACAGCAGATGTGCATCATGAACCTCGAGGTTACGTCTGATTGACTGGATTACCTCGCTTGAACTGAAACCCCTCTCTGGGTGACCTGAATCGAGAGATCTTGCAATCTCCTGCAGAACCTGTGATGCAGTAGGATGGTTGCGACAATTCACATGTGCAAGGATTATTTTCCTGCGCCCATCTAATGCGCGCTGAAGATCCTCTCCGAAGCGCCGAGTCATCACCGTCTTGCCGGACCCGACTGGCCCCGTAATTATCGCCCTCCCACTCACGCCGTGATTTTCGATTCCTACGAACATCGACGCCAGACCTCGCAACTCATCATCCCGGCCGACTAGCATTGGCGGTGTCCAGTCGAAGGAGAATGGAGTCCTATCCAACAGGACCTTGCCCGCTCCAATTCTGTCGAGGTAGTCGGCCATCATGTGACTCG
>TARA_B100000686_G_scaffold24842_1_pt1 | contig 12600 bp, 11 predicted proteins | sample TARA_B100000686 | Tara Oceans TARA_B100000686 (sample SAMEA2622733) | marine metagenome | biome: marine biome (ENVO:00000447); feature: marine epipelagic mixed layer (ENVO:xxxxxxxxx); material: "saline water (ENVO:00002010), including plankton (ENVO:xxxxxxxx)" | depth 150 m
AAATTATAAAAAACAACTAAACTTACAAATCTAGCCGTGCGCTTTTCAATTGGGATACCTTCTAATTTTTTTAAAAGCAGTACATTTTTATCTTCATCAGAAAGTCCAGGTCCTCCAAATCTTGCGGAAAAAACTCCTAGTTGACCAGAAATTGCATCCACTTCTAAACCAGAGTCATCTGCAAGTACTGGCATTCCAGTTAACTGACTTGCATGTTTTGCCTTTATTAAAGCATTTTCTAAATAATTGGCACCTGTCTCCTCAACTTCAATCTGTCTTCCCAACTCATTAAGCGTCAAAATATCAATTGTCATAGAAGATAAAAGTTTTTTTACTTCAAGGATTTTATGTTGATTGTTACTAAAAAAAAGAATTTTCATATTTTTGGAAAATATACAGATTGCATTTCAATAAGTTCACTAATCCCTTTTTGTGCAAGGGATACCAAACGGGACATATCGCTTTTCCGGAAAGGAGTGCCCTCAGCAGTCCCCTGTAATTCAACAAAATGATTTTTCTCAGTCATTACTATATTCATGTCAACATCTGCCCTCACATCTTCACTATAATCAAGATCAAGAATACATTTTCCATCTACGATACCAACACTAATAGCAGCAACTAGACCCTTTAAAGGATTATCAGTAATTTTCTTTTCTTTTAAAAGTTTATCAACTGCTCTACAAAGAGCAATATATCCTCCGGTGATGGAGGCACATCTTGTTCCACCATCTGCTTGGATCACATCACAATCGACATAGACAGTAAATCCATCGAGAAGCTTTAAATCAACGACAGCCCTTAAAGAACGTCCAATTAATCTTTGGATTTCGACAGAACGTCCTGCTCGAGCTCTATCACGAGAAATGCGATCCGAACCACTTCCTGGCAACATGGCGTACTCTGATGTTAGCCATCCTTCTCCTGAATTTCTTTTATGTCTAGGAACTCTTTCTTCTACAGAAGCAGTACATAGAACTCTTGTATTTCCAATCTGAAAAAGAGCGCTACCAGCACAAGTTTTCACATAATCAACTTCTAAGCTAACTTTTCTCATTTCGTCCGTATTTCTTTTATTCTCACGGAAGAAATGATTTTTTTCTTTTCTTTTCATAAAAATCGTCCGATCTAATACAGGAAATATATCCTAGAAAAAACACAATCTTAATATAAAAAAATATCCAACTATCTATCCGCCAATTGCACTCATCGTTCTATCAGGTTGTACAAATTCTTTTTGTCCTATTAGGTGACCAGGTGTTTTAGTAAGCAAAACCTCTCCAAGCCATTTTTTAATAACTTCATCACGCTCATTTCCTCGAAGTAATTTCTTTAAATCATGTTCATCATTTGAAAATAAGCAAGTACGTATCATTCCTTCTGCTGTTAGTCTCATTCTATTGCAATCTTCACAAAAAGGTTTTGTAACTGATGGGATAACACCTATCTCGCCCTTACCGTCTTGATAACGATATCTTGTTGCTGGATCAGAAATGTTTCCTGAAACTAATTCAAGTGCGCAGTTTTTCGAAAGACCATCAAGAATTTCTTCAGCAGAAAGTACTTTATCCTTACCCCAAGTCTTATCAGCATCTAGAGGCATATATTCAATAAAGCGAACTATATGCCCTGTTTCTCTTGCCCAATCTGCAAAACGAGGAATCTCTTCTTCCGTTAAACCTTTAATTGCTACTGCATTAATCTTAATAGGACTAAAACCCATATCCGATGCAGATTTAATACCTTCCATGACTTGTTTCAACTGGTTTCTTCTTGTCATAAAAAGAAATTTCTCTTCATCAAGTGTATCAAGACTGATATTGATTCTTCTCAATCCAGCTTGATATAAATCTTTCGCTACAGTAGGAAGAAGAATCCCATTCGTTGTCAATGCAAGATCCATTTCTGGTTGTATTTTTAACATTCCTGAGATAAGTAAAGAAAGATCTTTTCTCAGTAGGGGCTCACCTCCGGTAATGTGAAAGCTATCAAAACCTAGGTCTGTAGTTATTCTCACAACTCGCAATATTTCTTCATAGGACAAAACCTCATCGTGGGGTAACCATTCCATGCCTTCCTCTGGCATACAATAGAAGCATCGAAAATTACACCTGTCTGTCACTGAAATTCTCAGATCGTTATGCCCTCTTCCATATTTATCAAAAAGTTGAATCTGTGACATAGAATTACATTCCTTGTTTTTAAAATTCTTCAATGACCGTACCAGACAATTCTGTTTTATATCCACCTAACGAAGAAACATTTTCAAGAAAGTCACTATCCTTTAAAATAGAGATCAAATTCACACCTAAATTAGAATTTATAAATTCAACAGGAAAAACAAAATCAAATCTTTCTTTATGCAATGGAATAAAATCAAGCCCTAGAAGATTTGAAGCCGAACGAATACCCAAGCCAGCATCAGCTCGCCCAGATGATATAGCCATTGCTACACCAACATGAGTAGTTTCAATTTGATCATAGCCCAGAAAATCAGAATGATGTAATCCTTCTTTTTCCATAAAATGATCGAACAACACTCTTGTCCCTGCGCCTGATTGTCGATTAACAATAGATAGGTCTTTTGAGGCAATATCTGAAAAGTTTTTTATATTTTTAGGATTGCCAGGCCTCACAAAAATACCTTGCTCTCTTTCAACAAAGTTCACAACAACCACTTCAACATTAGGCATATATCTTTTAATATAAGACCAATTATATTCCCCACTATCAGGGTCTAAAAGATGAGTTCCTGCAAAATGTGCTTCCTCATTTTTTAATGCGACTAGTCCAGCCATCGAACCTACGGATGACACTGATAATTGATACCCGAACTTACGTTGGAGAGCAACAATTAGCAAATCTAAAGCATTATCGTGACTTCCTACCATAAGAATATTCTTTTCAATTTTTTCTAAAGGTCTAAGAAGTTCAACATCTAATTCTTGATTCGCTTCCAAACCTTCTGAATTTCTTGGGATTCTCACTATACCATCTGCTTCAACAAGACTGCTAATAACGCTTGCACCCCGCTTTGCAGGTATTGCAAGCATTTTGTCTTTTACTATTCCCATTTTCACTCTCAAAAATTCTTCCATACCAAGTCTTGAAGCAGTTTTTCTACCTAACAAAGCTTTAACTTTCTGCACACTTGGAACATTTATTCCAATTAAATGTGCAAGAGTAGGTTTAACAAATTCTGACATAGCTAACACGGCAGAAACAGGATACCCAGGTATTCCAAAAACTGTTTTCTCAATATCTTTACTATTTTTACACAAACCCATAATCGTTGGTTTGCCAGGGAAAATTGCTACTCCATGGACTAATAATTTCCCAAGTTTCTCTATAATTGAAGACGTATAATCCTCTCTTCCAGCAGAAGAACCCGCATTTACTAAGACAACGTCACATTTTTCAATAGCTTCACTAACAACTTTTTCAATCTCTTCAAAATTATCTTTTACTATAGGAAAAACCTTTGGAACTGCGCCCCAATCTTCTAGTAAATTAGACATAACAACTGAGTTAAATTCGAGTAGGTCTCCATCCTGTAGTTCTTTTCCTGGAGGCACAAGTTCATCTCCTGTTGGAATAATTGCTACTTCAAGACGCTTTCGAACTTCGATATCAAGAATTCCAGCTGCTAGCAAAGCGCCCAGATCCACCGCAGATAATTGATGGCCAGCCGGAAAAATTAATTGTCCTTCTACAATATCTTCACCTGCAACACGAACATTTTGCCAAGGAGAAATTGAAGACTCGAGTTGAATTTCATTTTCTGCTATCTGATTCACATTCTCAATCATAACCACTGCGTCTGTATCTATTGGCAAAGGATCACCAGTGTCTAAGGGAAAAATATCAGTACCAATCTTGAATGATTTTGGATTAATTGGACTAGCACCAAAAGTTTTTTTAGCCTCAATACCATACCCATCCATCGCAGCAGCATGGAAATGTGGACTAGATATAAGAGCATTAACTTGAATATGAGTAATTCTACCCAATGCATCTTGAGCGGGAATATTTTCAGAATAAAATTCTTCGAACTTACCTATCTCTTGAAGAAGTCTCTCTAAAGCTTTTTCCCTAGGCACATTTTCTAGGTAGTACTTCCTGCCGCTAAGAGGTAAGAGTGAATCTTTCAACTTTGTCCTCAATTGAAAAAATACTTATTCAGTACAGTAAAACTTCTACTTCTGTTTCTGAAACTAATCCATCTAAATCAGTGGGGATAATCAAATATCCATCAGCCTTTGTCATAGTTGAAATCATTGCGGAATTTCCCATCAATGGAGAAGCAACTAACTTATCTCCTACTAATTCTAAACTTACCCGAATCATATCTTCCCTTCCTGGAGCAGAAGGTAAATTTCTAGATAAAAAAGCTAACACTTTTCCTCTTTCCGAAATAAGAATATCTTTTTCTCCTCTTAACCTTCTTATTGTAGGAACTACAAATTTATGAAAAATCATCATTGCGGAAACAGGATGTCCGGGAATTCCTATTACAACTTTGTTTTCATCTTCAATATCAAGACGTCCGACAATAGTTGGTTTTCCTGGCTTAATAGAAATCCCATGAATTAAGACACCAGGTTCTCCTAATGAATTGATAGCAGATACCGTAAAATCTCTCATCCCCATTGAACTTCCTCCAGAAACAAGAACAATATCTACATCTTGAATAACTTTTTTCAATCTAAATTTTATAAGTTCTAGATCATCGGGAAGGATATCTTCCACAATAGGAATGCAATCCATTTCAGAAACTGCTGCGGCAAGTGAAAATCTATTAATATCGCGAATTTGTCCCGGTTTTGTTTTTTCTCCTGGACCAACCAATTCATCTCCTGTAGGCAAAATAGCAATTTTGGGGCGTGCACTTACTTGAACCTTCGTTATGCCTACTCCAAATAATGCTCCAATGTCATGACTTTTAAGCGGTATCCCAGATGCTAAGAATTTTTCTCCTTTTTTTAGGTCATCTCCTACATTTAGAATATTTTCACCAACAGAAGTAGATTTTAGAACCTCTAAAGTTTTGTCATCCATTAAATTCGTGAACTCCTGCATTATAACGCAATCCGAACCCTCTGGGAGCATTCCACCGGTACTGATTCTTGCTGCTTGACCTTTTTCCAATTTAAATTTTGGTGCTTCGCCCATTAGAATATGACCAACTAATTCTAAATAAGTTGGAATTGAATCATTCGCACCAAAAGTATCATTTGCCTTTAAGGCATACCCATCCATTGTCGATCTTGCGAAATCTGGCAAATCTACAGGACTATAGATATCTTCTGCTAATATGCGAGATATAGCTGTATCTGCATCAAGAATTTCAGATTTAAGAGGTGAAAACTCGGATATAGTCTGTAACACTCTTTCAGAAGAGACAACTTCAAAAAAATCCAATCTTAATCCTTTATTTAACGAAAAAAGAAATTCCAGCAAAGATGTAAAAATTTAAAAAGGGTTACTTAAGAATACCAAAAGATTGATTCACGAAAAATCTATGGAAAATGTAAAAATTATTTTTTGTTTAAAGATTCTTCCTCTGAAGGAGAACTCGTTTTTTCGTTCTCCTTTAAAGAATCAGGATCTTCGCTAATCCCCTTCTTAAAACTCCGAATCCCTTTTGCAAGCCCAGAGCCTATATCTGGAAGACGTTTAGCACCAAAAACCAGAACACATATAGCCAGTACAACTAGAAGTTCTGTAAATCCCATATTGAAAGGCATTTTTTTGCAAACCTCCTACAGTCTTTAGAGATTTAAGACTCAGAAAAAACATTAACACAAGCAGAAACACCTGCTCCAACCTTGTCACTGTAACCCATTTTCTTAAAAATTACCTCTAGCGCAGAAAGGAAATAAACCACATTAGCTTGAGAGGCACCGTGACCCATCATTCCTACTCGCCATATTTTTCCAGCTAAAGGCCCAAGACCACCTCCAATTTCAATATTAAAATCATTTAAAAGCGTTTTTCTTATTGCCCCATCATCTAAACCATCATATAGAGAAATCGTATTTAGGGTGGGAGTTCTAGAACCCTCTTTTGCAAACATCGAAAGTCCTAAAGCTTCTACGCCCTTTTGGAGAGCTAAACTTACTTCCTTATGTCTTGCAAAACGATTCTCTAAACCTTCATCAAAAATAATTCTTAAAGCTTCCCTAATTGCATAGTTCATCGTGATCGGCCCAGTATGATGATAAACTCGGTCATTTCCCCAATACTTTTCGACCATACTAACGTCAAAATACCAGCTCGTAACCTTGTTTTTCCTTTCACGAACCTTACCCAAAGCACGCTCCCCGAAAGTTATTGGAGCTACACCAGGAGGGCAAGATAAACATTTTTGGGTTCCACTATATGCAATTTGAACTCCCCACTTATCAATTTCAACAGGAACTCCTCCAAGAGAAGTAACACAGTCTAGCAATAATAAAGCATCATGTTCCCTACAAATTTCTCCTATCTCTTCTATTGGCTGAAGAACTCCGGTACTCGTTTCTGCGTGAACTATTCCCACAAGAGTAACTCCAGGGTTTGACTTTAATGCTTCTTGAAGATCGCTTGGGTCTATAGGCTGACCCCATGGTGCTTCAACACGAATTACCTCAGCGCCAAAGCGATCTGCAACATCTGCCATTCTTTCGCCAAAAACTCCATTAATACAAATAACTGCTTTGTCTCCTTCTTCAATAACATTACAAATAGAAGCTTCCATCGCAGCACTTCCTGTACCAGAAACTGGAAAAGTTACTTGATTTTTTGTATTAAAAAGTTCACGCAACATACTTTGGCAATCATCCATAACTTTTAAAAAGTAAGGATCTAAATGGCCTATAACATGTGAACTCATAGCTTTTAAAACGCGAGGATGAACAGGACTTGGTCCAGGACCAAGAAGCAGACGTAAATCTGGATTTAATTCTTCAACCAACATAATTACTCCCCAATAAAAGGCAACAAAGACCTAAACAAAAATAAAAATTTACAAAAATGTTTAAATAATAAGCTTCGATAGTATCACAAAGAATAAGTGATTTTAAAATATTGTAATGATTAATTAGAACAAAAAATATGTAAAATTTAAAATCAGATTGACTTTATAGAAAGCAGAGACAAAAATTAAGATTATTTTCTTGATAAAATTTTAATTCGACGCCCAGCAATTCAGGCTTTGAAACAGTTTTATTTTCTATAATTAAATCTTGCAATAAGGAAAAACTCTATGCCAAAAATGACCGGTGCTCAATATCTTGCAGAAGCCCTCAAAGCTTACGAAGTGACACATCTATTTCATGTTCCAGCAATTCTTAGAAAGACCATGGTTGAACTCGAAGAAAGAACTCTAATTAACCGAGTACGTAGCCACGGAGAAAAATCCGCAGCATATATGGCAGATGGATATGCAAGAGCAACAGGAAAACCCGGAATATGTGCAGCTCAGGTAATTGGAGCAATGAATCTTGCTGCTGGATTACGAGATGCTTTTTTAGCAAGGTCTCCTGTCATTGCTTTTACTGGAGGTAGAGTTCCAGAGACTAAATTTAGAAAAGTTTATCAAGAAATAGACGACGTACCTACTTTTGATCCTGTTACAAAATTTAATGCTACAATAGACGACGTATCGAGAATTCCGGACATGCTGAACCAAGCTTTTCGAAGTGCTACTTCTGGTTCTCCTGGTCCTGTACATCTACAATTTGCTGGAAATGAAGGGCAACTCGATCAACAAGAAGCAGAAATGACATTACAAGTTGATAAAAACTGTATAAAAATGCCACCCCACAGACCAATGGCTGATTTAGCTAGTATTACTGAGGCTGCAAAAATCCTTGCAAATTCTTCTAAACCCGTTTTAGTAGTTGGTGGTGGAGCAAGATCTTCAGAAGCGTCAAATGAAATTTTAACCCTTGCAGAGAAGTTAAATATACCTGTAGTAACTTCACTCAACGGAAAAGATGTTTTTCCATCTACTCATCGTTTATGTGCTGGTGTGGTTGGAACATATTCAAGAGAAAGTGCAAATAAAACCGTACTTGAATCCGATTTAGTTTTCTTTATAGGAACCCAAGCAGGTGGAATGACCACACATTTTTGGGCTGTTCCTCCAATTGGAAAATCTGCAATTCAACTAGATATTGACCCAGAAGCTCTTGGCAGAAACTATCCACTAAAAGTTGCTCTCAATGGTGATGTGAAAGCCACTCTTCAAAAACTCGTTGACGTTTGTGATTCCTCCTCTGCAAACAAAAGAGAAAAATGGGTAAATACAGTAGAAACAATCGTAAAAGAGTATTATGACACTTACTCTGGACTGATGAACTCTGAAGATATTCCAATGCGACCTGAAAGAATCTGTAAAGAGATGACAGATCATCTTCCTTCAGATGCTATGGTTGTTGTAGATACAGGACATTCTGGAATGTGGATGGGTGGAATGTATGACCTAAGAGAATCTACTCAAAATTATATGAGAAGTGCCGGCCACTTAGGCTGGGCATTTCCTGCAGCACTAGGTGCAAAATGTGGCATTCCAGATAGACCTGTTATTTGTTTCACTGGAGATTCGGGTCTTTGGTATCACATAGGAGATATAGAAACTGCCGTTCGTTGGAATATTAATGCGGTAATCCTTGTCAATAACAATCACTCTGGAAATCAATCCAAAAGAGGGTTTGATAGAATCTATGGTGGGGAACAAACAGAAAAAGCATTTGAACTTTGGGGTTTAAGTAAAGTTAATTTTGCAGAAATCGCTGAAAACATGGGGGCCTTAGGAATTAGAGTTGAGAAACCAGGAGAACTGAAAAGTGCGTTTGATCAGGCTTTTTCAGCAAAGCGCCCTGTAGTTTTAGATGTAGTAAGTGAAATTAATGCGTTAGCCCCACTCGCACATAGTTAAAAGATTTAGTTTGTATCAAATTGAATGTCTTCGTAATTTGGAATGGCCCCCTTGCCTTTTTTAGCGGCAAGGGATTTTCTCTTAAATTCCATTACAAGAGTGTTTTTTTGATTATAGGCTCTTGTCAAGATTGTTACTATACCGCGATCTGATTTTGATTTTGATTCTCTTTTCTCAAGAATTTCAGATTCTGCATATACTGTATCTCCAATAAAAACTGGATTAGGAAGTTTTATAAAAGACCATTCCAAATTTGCAATTGATCGATATGAAACATCCTCTACTGACATGCCTGTAACAATAGCTAGTGTCAATGCAGAATTTACAAGGGGTTTCCCAAATTGTGTTTTTGAAGCGTAGTGGTAATCAAAATGTATAGGATGATTATTGTTCGTAAGTAATGTAAACCATGTATTATCGCTTTCTAAAATGGTTCTCCCCGGACGATGTTTAATTATTTCGCCAACATTAAAATCTTCGAACCATCTTCCTTTTTGATTCTTTTCCATTTTATATCCTTTACCTAAACTGGATAACGTTCAAGTAAACGCCGAGCAATAATAATGCGTTGGATTTCGTTAGAACCCTCTCCCACTGTTAAAAGTTTACAGTCACGGAAATAGCGTTCAACAGGCAATTCTTGAATAAATCCCATACCACCGTGTATTTGAATAGCCTCACTCGCACAAAATTCTGCCGTCTCTGAGGCAAAAAGTTTAGCCATTCCTGCTTCTAAATCACACCGTTTATTATCACTCTTTAAATTAGCAGCTTGATATGTCATTAGTTTTGAAGCATGAATACGTGTGGCCATTTCCGATAATTTTGATTGAATTAATTGATGATGAGCAATAGGTTTTCCAAAAGTTTCTCTTTGTTGTGCATATTTAACTGAATCTTCAAAAGCAGCTCTAGCTAAACCAACACTCCTAGCCGCAACATTAATTCGACCTCCTTCTAATGCACTCATAATCATAGGAAAGCCTTCATTCTCTTGACCAAGCAAATTTTCAAGAGGCACTCTTGCGTCTTCAAAAATTAATTCACTAGTTCTTAGTCCACGGTATCCCATTTTTTTCAAGTGACGACTCACTTTAAATCCTGGACTTCCTTTATGTACAAGAATTCCTGATATTCCTTTTGCTTTTGGTAGTTCTGGATCAGTGCGAACTAAAACACAAAACATATTTGCGTGTTCAGCATTAGAAATCCACATTTTAGTCCCATTAATAACCCATTGATCTTCTTCTTTTTTCCCTTGTGTTCTAAGAGCAGCCGAATCTGAACCTGAGCCAGGCTCACTTAATGCCATACCTGAATGCCATTCTCCTGTTGCCATTTTTGGCAAATAGTTCTTCTTCTGTTCATCCGAACCATAATGCAAGATCATCCAAGAAGTCATCATATGTGTCCCGAGAATTCCTGCTACACTCATCCAGCCAACGGAAAGTTCTTCCATTGCAATTGCATAACAGACTTCATCCATGCCACCACCACCAAATTCTTCTGGGATTGTTAGCCCAAAAAAACCTAATTCCTGCATTTTCTCAACAATACCGCTAGGATAACGATCCTCAAGTTCATATTCCATTGCCACAGGTTTGATTTCGCGATCTACGAAATCCTTAATCATTTTTTGAACACTTGTTTGTAATTCATTAAATTCAAAATCCATTTCTTACTCTCCAGTAATAATGAAACTATAAAAAATTCAACAAAATCAAATAATTCCTTCTTCTTTATATTTCTGTATTTCTTCTTCTGAAATTCCTAATTTATTTAGAATAATATCTGTATGCTCTCCCAATAAAGGAGGCTGTTCCAATAATGGTTCAATATTGTTAAATAAGACAGGAAATTTACACATCTTTATATTTCCATATTGACCTTTAACTTCCTTAAAAATTTCTCTAGAAATTGCTTGAGGGTGATTACAAACCTCATCAAGACTGTTAACGCAACCACATGGAACACCAAACTCAAGAAAAGTTTTTCTCCATTCCTCGCGATCTTTCGTTTTTAAAACTGGAAGAAAAACTTCTAATAATGCGTCTAAATTATTATACCTTTTAGAATTGGACGAAAAGCGAGAATCTGAAATCCATTCCTCACGATCTAGAGCTCTAGCAAAATTATGCCAAGTTACTTCACTTGCACAAGCTATCGCAATCAATTTATCGTTTTTTGCAGGATAAGCACCGTATGGCGCAAGCAAATGATGACCAGTTCCTATACGTTCTGGAATATAATCATTCTGAAAAAAATGAAAGGGGAAATAGCCAAGCATACTCACCATGCAATCAAACATCGAGACATCTATTTCCTGACCTGAACCGTCTATATCCCTTTGTTTAAGAGCCATCATGCAACTTAATGCGACGAATAATCCAGTAACACCATCACAAATAGATAGCGCCATTTTTGCAGGTTCTTGTTTAGAACCTGTCATCTCAATGATTCCTGTTTCTGCTTGAATCAGTCCATCAAAAGCTTTCATGCTTTTATACGGACCATCCTGTCCATATCCAGAAGTATGAACATAAATAATATCTTTCTTCATAGCCTTAACATTTTTATAATCATATCCAAGTCTATCGATCGAACCTGGGCTAAAGTTTTCCAGAAAAATATCAGCATCTAAAATCAATTTATTAAGAATTTCCTTTCCTTTGATATCTTTTAAATTAAGAGTCAAACTCTTCTTATTTGGATTAACCCAAAAGTGAACAGAACCTTCTCCATTTACGACATTATCCCAATGACGAACCATATCTCCTTTTTCAGGAACTTCTATCTTTATAACCTCCGCACCAAAATCAGCTAGATGACGAAGTCCAACAGGACCACTTATAGAAACGCCAAGTGAAACAATTTTGATTCCCTCAAGAGGAAGTGTCATGATAATTCTTTCCTTTTATTAAAATCAGATTCGGTCTTAAATTTTTTTTAAATATTCTTGAAAATCATAAGTCAGGAATGACAAAAACTTTAAAGTTAAATCTAATGTAATAAATTCTAAATCCTCTTCGTTGTCGGAGATTTCATCTTTCAGTTCCTGAAAAACTTTAAAGATTTCTTCTACATTTTGACTTATTGGTGACTCATTAATTTTATTTTTAGGTTGAATATTATTTTCAACGAAATTCGCAAATGAATTAATCTCGTAGGAAACAAAACAAAAAGCATGATATACCGCCTGCTCTATTTCATTCTCACCTTTACAATCCTTCCTTAACTCGTTCAATTTTGCAAGTATCGATTCTACTTTCAATGAATATCCTCTTATTTATTACTTTTAAAAATTTTAAAAAAACATTATCCTAATAAAAATGATTATAAAGATGCAATATGATCTTTGCGAGGCTTTACCTTTAAAGAGTTAAAAACTTTCATAAAACAGGATTAAGTTATGAAAAAAATAGACCTGATTTCCTATGAAGAAAACTTAAATAAATTTTTGCGACTAAACACTTTCCCAGTCGCTGTTAAATTCTTGAAAAACTTAGAAGAAATACCAGAGAGAACTAAAAGACCATTGAAAGATTTAAAAAATCAATTTACCACCTGTCAGGCTATTGGTATGGCTAGGAAATACGGTTGGGTTATTGCCCTTGGAAAAGAAGATAGTAGTTGTGTTCTTGGGGCTATGGCACTAGGTATAGAAAAAAAATTAGAAC
>TARA_B100000686_G_scaffold115466_1_pt1 | contig 12598 bp, 10 predicted proteins | sample TARA_B100000686 | Tara Oceans TARA_B100000686 (sample SAMEA2622733) | marine metagenome | biome: marine biome (ENVO:00000447); feature: marine epipelagic mixed layer (ENVO:xxxxxxxxx); material: "saline water (ENVO:00002010), including plankton (ENVO:xxxxxxxx)" | depth 150 m
GAAATCCAGGTTATAGGGTTACTTACACAATGACTTTGACTAACTCAGGCACAGATCCTGATAATTTCGTCCTGAGCATAGTAAGGTGCGAAGGCTGTGATGCATGGGGGGCTTCTCTGAGTACAATGTTTATAGAGAATCTTGAGGAAGACCAATCACAGGATTTTGAATTCTATATTGATATTCCAGCTTCTGCAAGGAACACTGAATGGGCTGAAATGGGAGTAGTTGCAGAATCAGAGGCAAACTCTTCCAAGTCCGATAGCGAGAGCACAACAACAACAGTAAACAAGGTCTTTGACAATCAAATTATATGGGGTGGCATGCAGATTCTGAACCCAAGTGATGCCTCTCAATTTGATATAACATTGGTCAATAAAGGGAACAGCATTCAATCGTACACCTTTGATTCTAATGAACTTCCACCTGGCTGGGGCTTTGATAATACATTTGCCTATTCTACAGATGATTTAGAACCATATGGCGGTCAAGAAACTTTCTCAGTTCCTTTTGAGGTTCCTGATGATGCATCTCCTGGCTATTACAATTTCACAGTTGTTTTGATTTTGGATGAATCAGGCGTAACGGTAGATGATGTTGAACTTTCGATAAAGGTTGAATACTACGCAGAATTCACTTTAGACGTTATTGAAATAGAATCGTTTGATGGTCCGGGTGCTACACACGTATTCACAGTCGAACTTACTAACAATGCAAACGCTGAGGATGAGATATCAATGCACGTTGATGGCTTACCCGTCGGCTGGAATTACTGTATTGGATCAGGTTGTGTTTCTTCGCTTAGTGTTCCCAAAGGCCAGACAACCAACTTTGATTTGAAGATTACTTCCAGTGCAACAGAACCAGCCGATACTTTTGATGGTGCTTTCATGAGTTTGGTAGGCGTTTCTGGTCTCAACAACAAGGTTACTAGTTTTGACACTTTTACAGTCTATACAAATCCAGTTTACTTGTTGGTAGTGGACACTCCTTCGGATAGGAAAGACGGTGAATCAGGAGATACGATACCTTTCCAGTTAACAATCAGTAACAGTGGAAATGATGTTGATTATGTTAGTTTACCAGTTCCAGATACTCCAGCAGGATGGATTGCTACATTCTCAGAATCGTCTTTCACATTAAACCCTTATCAATCAAAAGTGGTGTATCTAAATGTAGAGATTCCATCAAGTGTTTATGGTGGTGACAACACAATTCACGTTACAATATCCTCAGATCAGTCAGGACAGGAGATTGATATAGAATTTGTAGTGTATGTTCCCGAGGTGTCAGATATAGATGTTGAGCTCAAGACGACTGCTGGAGATGTGACTGCGGGAACTACAGGTCAATTTACAGTCAGGCTATCAAATAATGGAAATACGGTTGAAACCTTGAGTCTTTCCATAGAGGGTAAACGTGCCTCTTGGTTCTCCCTTCCTTCAGAAACTGTTGATTTGGATCCAGATAGCTATAAGGAGATTATAATAGAAGTTAAGCCACCAATCACTCAAGCAGCTGGAGAAATGTCTGGAACCCTAAATGTGACTTTGAGTAGTGACTCTTCAAAGACAACGAAGATAACTCTGCCATTTGCGGTTTTGAAGTCAACTCTTATAGTAGATGAAGAACCAGAGGAGGAACAGGAGAGTTTGCTCCCTGGCCCAGGCATAGTTTCAGTTATTCTCGCGATCACGCTTCTTTCGAAGTTGAGACGGAGAAAGTAGCTTCACATCCGTGGCTGCGCATTTGGGAACCTTCATTCGTTCAGGTGAGGTTCATGAGTTACCTAGTGAAGTGAGTGAATTGTCAGCAATCTTAGAGGATTATTCCAATTCAAAGATTGAAGTGAACATAGAATCCGAAATACCATTAAGCCTAATCAGGAATGCTAGCATACTTCAGGTGAGGCATAGAATAGCGGAGCAGTTAACGCCCGACAAGAATCTAATACAATCGATTGAGGCCTTAGACGAAGCCCACGATGTTGTCAATTTGTTTTCAGAAAGACTGACAACTTGGCATTCTCAGATAACAGGTGAACCTAGGGCAACTGTTGATGAGATATTGTTGAATAAAGATTTACCACCTCAACTAACTCTTCTTAAGGACTTTTACAATTCTAATAAAATCTTGATTAGCGCACTTTCAGAGTATTTGGATAAGGAATCCCCAATAGTTTTTCCTAATCTGAGTGCTATACTTGGTACACAATTATCAGTTAGAATTGTGGCCGCAGCTGGTAGTCTACCTAAGTTGGCACGAATGCCAGCATCAACTATTCAGTTGCTTGGTGCTGAGAAGGCTTTATTCCGCCACATTTCAGATGGGTCTCCCCCTCCAAAACATGGATTATTGTATCAACATCCATCAGTCAAGAAAGCTTCAAAAAAGGAGAAGGGCCGTGTTTCCAGAAAATTGGCAGCTAAAGTTGCAATAGCAGCTAAAGTTGAACACTACGGAGATAAAAATGGATAATGAAAAGATTGCCTATTCGCGATTATTTACTTTTGGTCTGTTTATGGGAACGGCAGATGCAGTTCCCGGCGTGAGCGGCGGTACGATTGCATTAATCATAGGAATATATCGCCGTCTGATAAGCTCTATATCAGAGTGTTTGAATTTTGTAAAAAATAGATTTCCAAACGACTCAAAATCTGAATTTTTTTCATCTCTAACTTTTCTTTTTCCTTTGGGTTTGGGAATGTTGTCTGCTTATTATGCGGTGACTAAAATCTTAGTAGGTCCAGATGACTCGCCTGGATTTCTAAGACAAGAATCTACAGCCCCTCACATTTTCGCTTTTTTCTTTGGTTTAGTCCTTCTTAGTATAAGAGAACCTTGGGCCTTTGTTCCAGATCCAGATTACAAACATTACTCTCTCGCATCTTTTGGAGTATTTGTAGTGTTAAGTTTCTCAAGTTTTAGTTTAGAATCCGAAGGTGGTAGAGGTTTACTGATTATTGGCGGTGCTTTTGCACTTACAGCCATGTTACTTCCCGGCATAAGCGGAGCTTTAGTACTCTTAACGCTTGGCCAGTACACCGTCATAGCCAGTTCGTTCCATGATGGAGATTTAGAGCCATTTTTCTATTTGGTCATAGGAGGTATAATTGGCTTATTCACATTTGTTCCATTGATGAATCATATGATATCAGAGTACCTCGATACAACAATGGCATTGTTGGCAGGATTGATGTGTGGTTCTTTGATTACGCTTTGGCCTTGGAAGGAAAGCTATGTTGTTGAGGGTCTTTCACCTAATCTTGGAATATCTCAGATATTTGACGACTTCGCACCTATTTCTTTATTTTTTACGTCTGTCTGCTTTGCCGTGGGCATGCTATCGTCGTATGGTTTGAAGCATTTAGAGATAAAAAAAGCACATTAATAGTTACGAGAGCTTTTAAAAAACCCCCCTTGTGAAGGCAATAATGCGAGTACTCATTGCGGGTGCTGGGGAGGTCGGTTTCCGTGTCGCACGTGACCTCGTCTATCGTGGACATGAGTTGACTTTAGTGGATTCAGACCCCGCTGCTGTGAAGCGGGCCCAAACCCTTGATGCCCAAGTCTTCCAAGGAAATGCTGCATCTCCTAAGTTGCTTTTTGAAGATGCTTCACTGGAGGAAGCAGATTTGTTCATTGGCGTTACAGGAAAGGATGAAGTCAATATTTTGGGCTGTTCAATAGCTAAGCAAATTGGTTGCAGTACAATAGCTAGGATAAACAATCCAACCTATACAGATTCACCAACTGGTAAAAATTCTCAGCAGATATTTGGAGTGGATGCCTACGTGAGTCCTGACGAGTTGGCGATGCATAGGATATGGCAGATTCTGTCTAGACCTGCATTGACTAGATTAGAGCATTTCTCAGTTGGTAAACTTCGAATTCTTGAAGTCAGGTTGAGCGACAGTTCACCTTCGGTCGGACGTCCTCTTGGTAATCTTCATCTTCCACCACACTGCCGTATTGTTCTGATTGCAAGAGAAGAAGGAGTGATTATACCTACTCCAGAGGATACTTTGATGCCAAGAGACAGGATATTAGTCCTTCTAAGTGAGTACAGTGAGTTAGAAGCATTGTCAGATTCATTAGGTATACCTAAGGAGATAACTGGTGAAAGAAATATCAAACGTATAATGATTGCTGGAACTAGCGAGATTGCTCTTAGACTTGCAAAGCAAATTGCTAAGAGGTATAAAGATGTGGAAATTTATATTGCTGAACCTGATAAGGCACTGGCAGATAAGGCTAGTTCTCAGCTGCCCTCCGAAGTACGCTTGTTAGTGGGTTCCCCAACAGATCGCCATTTTTTGAGGGAAGAAGGAATAAGGTACGAAGATTTGTTTGTGGCAGCCACACACAGAGAGGACTTGAATGTACTTAGCTGTCTATTAGCAAAGAAAGAAGGAGCTAAACGTACGGTTGCATTGGTTTATCAAACGGAACTAGAATACGTTGTTCAGGACACAGGGATTGATACTCTCATAAATCCTAAGAGAGTTACAGTCAATGCTATAGTAAATCGAGCAACTTCAACTGATGAAATTGAAGGAATGGAAGAACTAGAGGGTGGGGATGCCTCTATCCGTGAGTTTTTGATTAAAGGCTCAAATGGAAAAACCGATAAAAAACTCAAAGACTTAAAGATTCCAGATAACACGCTTTTGGCTATGATTAACAGAGGAGGTGAACCCCTGTTTCCGGACAGTGAATCAGTCTTGAAACCTGGAGATCATGTTTTGGTTTTCACCCTAAAAAATCAGTTACCTGAAGTGGAGAATTTCTTCCAATAATGCGTGCCAGCCTCATATTAAGTCTTGCAGGACTTATCGTTGCTTTTTTTGGATTATCATTCATTTTACCAATTATAGCCGGATTTTTGATGGGTGAAGAGTTTGTGAATCTGGCATGGATGTTTGTTTTTCCAATGTTCTTGTCCATATTTGTTGGTGGATTTCTATATAATTACTTTCACACTGAAGAAGATATAAGGAACCGTGAAGCCTTTGTTTTGGTTAGCTTTGTTTGGATAATTATGGTCTCTCTAGGTGCCATGCCATATGTTGCATCCGAGAAGATGGATCTCATGTCTTATGAAATTGGTTTGGCTGGAGCACTATTCGAGTCAATGTCTGGGTTGACAACTACTGGAGCTACGGTCCTTGAGGTTCCTCAGGGTAAAGATGTAGTGAATCCTGAACAGTATGCCGACGGATACTTCGACGCTCCAAAGTCTCTTTTATTGTGGAGATCCCAAACACAATGGCTGGGTGGTATGGGTATCATCGTCTTAGCAACTATCATTTTCTCTAGACTTTTTGGTGGCGGAATCCAAGTTCTTCAAGCAGAAATGCCAGGCACTGGCCTTACTAGACTGAAGCCTCAAATGGCTCAAACAGCACGCCTCTTGTGGAGTTTGTATTTCGCTCTGACAGTGGCAGAGATAGCCCTACTCAATTTTTTAGGAAATATGCCTCTTTATGATGCAATATGCAATTCATTCTCAACAGTCTCAACGGGAGGTTTTTCACCAAAGGTTGAGTCAATTGGTTCTTATGATAGCGCAGCTTCAGCCTCTATAGTTACTTTCTTCATGCTACTTTCTGGAATAAATTTCGTTATACTCTATTATGTATTCACTCACATATTTGATAATTCTAGATTGTTTTCAGAGAGAATACGTAATACATTTAACCTTCTTAAAACCAACGAAGAATTACGCCTTTACATTTTTCTAGTACTAACCGCTTTTATTCTAATATTTATCAATCTCGTCTTGGACTATGGAAATAATTTAAATTGGGAAACAAACTTTAGTTATTCTGCATTTCAGACTGTTTCTCTATTGACGGGAACAGGTTTCACAACAACTAATTACATGAATTGGCCTAGAATGTCAATATTTGTACTGCTTCTAGTAATGTTCATGGGAGGTTGTGCAGGTTCAACAACTGGCGGTCTCAAAATGGTCAGGATTTTGTTGCTTTTTAAGGCCTTAAAGAGAGAGCTGGTTCTGGTTATTCATCCACGTGCAATAATCAAACTTCGAATTGGAGAAAAGGTGTTGGATGACGCTCTATTCCGTAACGTTGGTGTTTTCTTTTTCATATTCATTATACTATTCCTAGTTGGTTCTTTAGTAACACTGTATTTGGAACCTGACCTAACATTAGTTGACGGCATATCGGTTTCGCTTTCCTGTCTGGCCAACATTGGGCCTGGTTTAGGAGTAATTGGCCCTACCACGACATATTATGGTTTTGGAGATCCTGCACTTTTCGTTCTTTCAATCTTAATGATGCTTGGCCGTCTTGAGATAATTACCTTCCTTTTGTTATTCTTTCCAGATACTTATAGAGATTAAGGTTAACTTTCTTTATTCAGTCCTTAAGTGGTTCCTGTATGTCCACAGAAGAGGACCTAGATCCTGAGATTCCAGAATTGATAAAAAAATATGTTCCAGGAATCACTAGAGGTCTTTCTTGGGCTAAATACAGCAAGGCAAAGACTAAGGGAAATGCTATGAAATCAGAAGCATTTAAAGAGGCCAAAGAGCAAGGCCATGCAGCAGCACTTTCGGCTCCTTCGGGATCTGAGGGTGATAAAATTCTCGAAGAAGCAGTCAATGGAATATGGGATAGGGCTAAGGAATTAACAGCGTCTGCAAAAAAGATTTCAGAAACTTTGAATCATCAGCCCACTAAGGAAGAGAGAGACAAAGTTCTGGAAGAGGCGAGAAAAGCAGCTAGAAAGGCAGGCCTCCAAGCAGCCATCGCAGCAGGTTGGGAAAAAGGCTGGGAAGAAGGTATTCGAGAACGCGACTCAGATTAACCTGAGTTGCATGCTACTGAAGTATCTGGATTCTTTCATTCCCTCAACGATTTTATTCAAGAAATCATCCTCTTCTAATATCGCATCAATTTGCCTTTGGTCCATCTCTAAATTTATGTATCTAGTTCTTCCTTGTCGGCCCAAGCTAACTACTTTGGCATTTATCAAACCCTGCATATCTAGTTCGGATATGATATTGCCAACCCTCCTCTGTGTAAGGATATTAACCTGAAAGCGTTGACAAATTAGGCTATAAGTGTTGTAAACTTCCCCAGTGGTCTGCTGCACGTTTTCCTTGGGGCCGCGATTAAGAATAATGCTTGCTAGAATTGCTTTGTACTGCAAAGTCAATGTTGATACAAGATTACGAATCAGATCCTGTTCCATAATGTTCTTCGCTTTGATTACGTAATCTACAGTTACTGTATCTTCACCTTCTCTCTCTGCAATTTCTGCAGATATTCTGAGAAGATTCAGGGCTTTCCTTGCATCGCCGTGCTCTTGAGCAGCTCTGCTAGAGCAGAATGATAGTACTAGGGGGTCAATTACATTTTCTTTGAAAGCAATACTGGCTCTTTGCTTCAGTATATTTTCAATTTGTATTGCATTGTACGGTGGGAATATCAATGCTTCCTCACCCATTCTGGACCTTACTCTTGGATCAAGTTGAGATGTAAATTTAGTGTCATTAGAGATGCCAATAAGAGATATCTTAGAATTGTCTAAATCGGAGTCAAGACCAGTAAGATGATAGAGAATATCATCACCTTTTTTGTTCACGAGAGCATCTATCTCATCCAAGACCACAATAGCAATGCCGCCATCCTCGTCTGCCTTTTCCTTTAAGGCAGAGTAGACCTTATCAATTCTCCAACCCGCATTTGGAATTTGTTTTTCCCATTCAGTAGAATAAGTTTTTCCGATTCCGGTTAAAACACCATAGGGCGTGTTTGTTTGTTTACAATTTATGTAGGCAGTGTGAATCTTTCTACCTTCACTATTAGCCTTTGCAAGAATCTGCTTGCATATGTATTTTGTAACAGCAGTTTTTCCAGTTCCTGTCTGACCGTATATTAAAATATTGGATGGCCGCGCGCCGTAAAGTGCAGGTTTCAAAATGCCTGCAATATCATTGATTTGTTTATTTCGATGTGGAAATTTATGTGGTACATAAGCCGATGACAAGGCCTCTCTGTTCCTGAAAATGCGCTGTTCTTCCATTAGCTTGTCAAAAACATTACTTTTATCGGAATTTTGCATTCTTGTCATAGATAATATGCTCCCAACAAGTGGGGCCTTGGGTATAGCCCACTGCCTATAAATGATAAGGGTCCTCAACTAATTTTATTTTGTTTTTAAAGCCGTTTTTACAACTCCCTTTTTGGAATAATATAATCATTTTAACTTTACCTAAAATGACTTACAAAAAGGGTTTTCTTCTCTCTCTAATAGGGTCGGACTTGTCAGTGAAAGAAAAGGAAGTCATTGCTTGGCTTTCTGAAAGAAAGTTGATGCCTTCTCCTGAATTGATTACGCACGTTATGAACCACCCAGAAGGTTTGGTAATTCTTGAAAGATCAATTGAATCTCTCGAAGGCCCTAAACTTTTCCTCAGCGTATCAGATTTGGTACCAGATGAGGTTCCCGAACCTCCTAAACCTATAACTCGACCTAAAGTTGCAGACATTCCTCCAGTTATAGTTGAACGACAAATCTTTAAGAGTTTAGCAGATGGTAAATTGGAAAGCTATGTTTCACTTTTTAACGATCGTTTCAAGACACTTTCAAGACTCGTCCGACGCGACCCATCAATGAGAGACGCTGGTGGCCTAGCAAATTTGAATCCAGATGAAGAGAATAAAGTTATAGGAATGGTTGCGGACATCCAGACTTTTTCTAATGGACGTATAAGAGCGACTCTTGAAGATTCTAAGAGTAGACTTAACATAATGTTGAATGAATCGGAAGGTCAAAACCTGAATCTACTTCATGATGAGGTTATAGGAGTTTCAGGTAAGTTGAGCCGTCAAGGTAATTTATTGTTCGTCAACTCACCTATAGTTCGACCACATCTTGGGCGTTACAGAGAATCTGCAAGAGCCGAAGAACCGTATATTGCACTATTCATATCAGATATACATTTAGGAAGCAACACATTTCAGAGTAAGGAATGGTCCAAATTCATATCATGGTTGAACGGAGAGGTTGACTATCACAAGGAGTGGATACCAAATCCAGGCTATTTGATAATGGCAGGAGATGTCGTAGATGGTATTGATTCCTATCCTGGTCAAGAACAGGATCTTTCCATAACTGATGTCTGGGAACAATACTCAGAGCTAGCTACTTCAGTTTCTAAGATTCCAGAACAAATACAATCTGTGATAATGCCAGGTAATCACGATGCAGTAAGACTGATGGAACCTCAGCTACCACTTCCAGATCGTGTCATAAAGAATTTCAAAGACAATATTACTTTTACAGCCAATCCGGTCTTGTTGGATATCGCTGGTGTCAAAGTTCTATGTTACCATGGCAAATCTCTTGATGATTTGGTCAGTCTCCGTGATCTTTCCTATGACAATCCAATGGCAATGATGAAAGAGTTACTTGATAGAAGGCACTTGGCACCGATATATGGAGGAAAGACACCTTTAGCACCTGAAAGAGAGGATCATATGCTAATCCGTGATGTTCCGGATATTTTTGTTACAGGTCATGTGCATTCATGCGGTGTCGAGAGATACAAAGGTGTTCTCATGTTGAATCCAGGTACTTGGCAGTCTCAGACCGATTATCAGAAAATGATGGGTTTTCAGCCAGATCCATGTAGGGCTATTGCAGTTAATTTACAAACACTAGACACACAGGTCTTAGACTTCAATTTTTAGTGAAAACTCAGATTATAAATAATCATATCTGTGTCAAAAGTTAATGAGAGATCCAAACAATGCCTTCCATATTGCTATACCCTGCAAGGATCTGGAGGAAGCCCTAGATTTTTATGAGGGTAAACTGGGTTTTGAAAATAGACGTAGATATGATGACCGTGTAACGTTCAATATGTTTGGAGATCAATTGGTCTGCCATCTTTCCCCCGATAAGATAGATAATGATCCAGAACCATATCCACGGCACTTTGGTATAACCTTCCACAAACAGTCTGATTTCGACATATTCGTTGCTTCTTTAGAGGATAATCAGGTAGAATTACTAAATCCGATTTCAACACGTTTTGATAACATGCCTGAGATGCACAAGACCTTCTTCTTGAAAGATCCTTCCAATAATATATTGGAATTCAAATTCTATCCGAATTCAGAGATGATGCATTAAAATGTCACGGACGAAAGTAGTTATCACTGGGGCAGGAGGAGGAGGAGCTAATAACATAATAACTACAATAAAAGAGAGAGACGACTATTTTCTAATCGGTTTTGATATTTCTGAGTACAAAGTGGCCAGAGCTAATGTTGATAGTCGCTTTGTAGTTCCTCCAGCATACTCACCAGATTATGAAACCAAGATATCAAGAATAATCTCCGAACAGAAACCTGAGTTGATAATTCCAACAAATGATCCAGAAGTAGAGAAATTATCTGAGATTAGAGATAGACTGGAAACACAACTTTTCTTTCCAGATCACGAATCAGTGGCTTTATGTTTAGACAAATGGAAGTTCTACAATTTTGCCATTGAAAAAGGCATACGTATGGCTGAGACCTATCATGTAGAGAGTTTAGAAGACGTAGACGGAATATTCTCTCAATTCGATTCAGAGATGTTGTGGTGTCGTGCCATAAAGGGAGCCGGTTCTAAGGGAGCTACTAAGGTAAAGGATGTAGATCAGGCCAAATGGTGGATTAAGTATTGGAATGAAATGAGGGGAATGAAGATTTCAGATTTCACAATATCTGAATTTCTTCCAGGAAGAGATTTTGCATGCCAAAGTACTTGGAACAATGGAGAATTAGTTCTGATGAAAGCAGCCGAACGTCTGTCCTATATCGAGGCAGCTTCAAGGCCTAGCAATATGTCTTCCTCTCCTGAGTTGGCCAAGACAGTAAATGACAAATCGCTTTTTGACTTTTGTATAGATGTGATTCAGAAATTATCCGGAGATAAAGCACATGGGAACTATGACATCGATATCAAAATGAACGATCAAAATCAATATTGTGTTACGGAGATAAACATTGGTCGTTTTTTCATGATAACTAATCTGTTCAACCTATCTGGTAAGCATTCTATGATAGACACTTATCTGAAACTGGCTAGGGGCATAGATCCAGACATTGAGAATCCCTTTGATTTCTCCGAGATGTATCTGATACGTTCTTTGGACACTTTACCAACTGTTCTGTCACCTGAAGAGATAGCTAGGCGTCTTCAGGATTAGGATTTCTCTTAACAAATCTGTAGAGCGATTCGATTCTCTCTTCACAACGTTCCCAATTGTGGGTCTTTTCAGCCAGTCTCCTTGAACGCTTACCCATTTCAGCGCAAAGTTGTTTGTCAAACATCAGCTTCATTATTGTTGCTCTGAGCCTATCCCACTTGCCCCATGGGAATGTCAATCCAATCTCTTCTCTATCTACTAATTGCCCCATTAGAAGTTCTTTACAGGTTATTATCGGCACTCCAGCAGCCATAGCTTCAAACAGTTTGTTTGGTGCACTCAGCCGGTTGTTAACATTTGTGGGGTCAAGTGCCATCAAGACAGCATCACAATTCATTGTTTCGAGTGGGACATTGTCTGGATGGATTGGTCCCATGTAATTCACATTCTCAAATTTTCGCTCTATTGCCTTGATTCTTGGCACCAATGTCCCAAAACCTCCAATATCAAATTGAACATCTTTCATTTTCCCAATAGTCAGGCTCGTTTCGATAATCCCTCTTGAGGGGTGTCTCTCCAGAACACCTATGTACAATATCCGGAATTTGTCATTTTTCTCCCTATTTTCGATTTTTCGCATAGGGTATGCGTCTAATCTTTTGACGTTTCCTACTCTTGTTAGCTTTGAATTAAGAAATTGTTGCTGAGTCATTTTCATCACCTCATGCGCATCTTCTTCACTGGCGGCAAAAGGCGCTTTAGTACCCTCCTTGAGCATGCTCTCAATTCTTGCATAATTTGCAGGGCCTGCAGAAATTATACCTGCACAATTTACAAGCAGTTTAGCTTCAAATTTATGTAGTATATTTGCGACTGTATTAGACACAGCTCCTTTGACTAATCCAGGATAGTTTTCGTGACAATCGTAGACTAGTGGTACTTCTAATATTTTCGAGGTAAGAGCACCAGCTGGTAATGTATCTAAATCGTGATAATGCAGAATTATATTCTTTTCAAGTTTGTGAAAAGCTAGTATCTGCCAAGTGCTCCACCAAAGAAATCCAGGTAGTTTTCTGGCAAATAGACCGGGATTGTTCAAGGCACACTCTTCTTGATATCTCCATATTGTACCCCATTCAGTTGTCGTTGTTGTCTCGAATTTTCCCGTCCTGTCCCATGCTAGTAAAATAACTCTATACCCCAGTTTTGATAGGGTTTTGGCAGTGTCAGATACGACAGGTTCAGCAATTCCTCCCGTAGTCAGTCTAGTTCTGACCATTATCACTAGTGACATTGAAGCTTAAGGAAACTGTGGATAAATACAATCTCCGTTCATCGCAGAAGTTTTAAACCATACTTGGGTGAGCACACTTCAGTGCCGCTGTAGCTCAGCAGGTCAGAGCATCCGGCTGTTAACCGGAC
>TARA_B100000686_G_scaffold354574_1_pt1 | contig 12590 bp, 8 predicted proteins | sample TARA_B100000686 | Tara Oceans TARA_B100000686 (sample SAMEA2622733) | marine metagenome | biome: marine biome (ENVO:00000447); feature: marine epipelagic mixed layer (ENVO:xxxxxxxxx); material: "saline water (ENVO:00002010), including plankton (ENVO:xxxxxxxx)" | depth 150 m
TTCCTTCTGACAAAGCTTTCCAAACATTGTGCGGGAGCGAGAATCCCCAGTTCTTTTCCCAGTGCCGATATTGCAAGCGTGGGTACATAGATATATCATTTGGCCGTTTTGGGTGGGTCCAGATGTGCGGCGCAAGTTCTTCGCGGGTGACGGTTCCTTGATAAGAGTCAGAATAACACCAAAGTTCCAAGGGATGACGTTCGTAGTCAGCCAGGATTTTTCCATTGGAGTCTTTTAGACTTCCCTTTCTTACAGTCCATTTAGGGGGAATGGTCCACATACCATAGTCTTTTCCTGATGGGTAGTCTTCGACTTCAATATCAATATGACGGGCGAGCCGCTTGACGGATTCGTCGTATCCGTCAGTGACATGAGATCGGTCCAAGGCCCAAGTATCGTTGATGATGTCGCGAATGAAGTTGATATCGGACTCCTGATAGTTCAGGAGTTCTTTAGAAAAGCGATTTTCAAACATAAGTCGGATTTAACTCCCAATGTATGAAAGCGTTGATGGAAATTACTTTTTAGTAAGTCAAAAGGGTACAGAAACTTTATCGACGATGTCATTCGGTGTTAGTTTCAAAAGGTAGTTTCAAAGCCTCGCAAACTTTCTCAAACAAAAATACTCCTTGTATTAAGCTTAGATCGCTTTGAGAATTTGTTTTGAGGAGGAATTTTTTGACCAATACAAACCCGTAACTCATACTAAGTCCGCTAAAAATCTTTTCTAAATACATTTTTATTGGTTTTCTACAAACAAAAATTCGAGAATGCCCGGATTAGGCCAAATTTTATTCTCGAGTATTTAGGGTTCCTGTAATATGAACTTCGTGTCTGGGGAACAAACCTACTAGGTTTTTTATTATTGGAGATAGTGTTTGCTGCTCATGGTCCATCCTGTGAATACTGATTCCTATGGCAACTTTTTTGTAGTTATTATTGCCTTCTCATGTTTTTCTAGATAAATAATCATCAATGTAGGTTTCTTTAGCCAATCTTGAGAATTTGAATTTTACTTTCAAAAAATTTTAAATTTATTTTGTAGTTTGCGCATTTCGCTGAGTTTTAAAACAGGGTGGATATCTAGTTTTACCAATTAGAAAGCACTAACATAAAATTCCCAACGCATTGAAGTTAATTTAGTTCGGCGAGAATATAGTGCCGCCCTTTTGAAATAAACAAAACGGCTAGCATCAGATGAGGAAGCCTTCCCAAATTGGCTAGGTTAACCTTTTTCTACTCTAATGGAGCGACAACGGACAACATGATATGTGTAAATAGATAGTTTTGTCAATAGTGGGTTATTGAAAAAGTTCTCAAAAAAGATTGAGATTGATATAATCTGCCAACCCTTGTTTATTAAAGAGCAAATATAGATTAATGCGCCAATGAGAAACTTAATTTTTTTAGATAGACCGTTTGAGTTGAAAGAGATTGCTGATTTTCGAAAACTCATTTCTGAAGATTCAGCTTTTGAAGGAGCTATTGTCATAGCCGGAGATCCGGTTCTTTGGTGGAATTTGAAAAATGCCAATATTCCGGTAATTCCCTTGAGTGAATACCAACAATCAAAAGATTTAGATAAAATTTTTGATCAGAGTTTGCATCTAGCCGGTTCTTGGTTTTTAAATTCAGAAGGAAAGGATATCAGTACCGTCCATAGTGTTTCATTAGGTCAATCTTTAAAATTACACGTAAGTCAGTGGCTACATGCTTTACTCAAGACAGTTTGCAACGTTCGCCGAATTTTAAGTCAAGAACAGCCTCAAATCGTATGGCTTTTAGAGAGTTTTCATGAGTCGGGGGTCGTGGAGCCTATTGAAGCAGATATTTACGGCGAGGTTTTTCGAATGTTTGAGTCTGAAAAAGGTTTTCAAATCAGGCCAATCCGATTGTCTTTAGACAGTATTCGTGGGAAAGAGAAACTAAATGATTGGAAGTTAGAACTTTTAGGGTTTACCCCGGGAAGACTTGCTATACCACTACCTAAAAATCTTGTTAGATTTGCAAAACGAATTTTGATTAGCTTTGTCGACGGTTTTAAATCTGTAAAGAATCGTTTAACTTCATCCAGAAAAGGAGTGAGGGCTCTGGTTGTTGGAGCTAGCGACATTTCTTATCTTGGATTACCCTTTACGGATCGATTTACGAGATCGGCAGAGAATCGGCTGTTCTATATCGAGTCAGAAATGAATTGCTATAAAAACCCAAGACTTTTGCATGTTGGTGACGATTGCCTTCCCTCATCTATACTTGACGATGAGGAAAAACGTTGTTTGAAAGCTTTAAGGAATCACGTTGCAGAATTGAAATCTGACCTGCTATGGACACAAGAAGATAAGTCTATTTTAGATCTTGCGCGGCCTTTCTTGGAAAATTTACTAATCAACAAATTTCCAAGCTTGTTTCATTGGATTAACGCTGTAGAAATCTCTCATCACAAACATAAAATAAATCTAATTTTGATAACGAATCATCTAATGCCAAAATCGAATCTTATTTCCGAGATCGGAAGGAAGTTGGAAGTGCCGGTGTTTTATATTCCACACGGACATAATCACGGTAATTTTATAGATGGAAAGCCAACGTTTAATTACAATATTGACAGAAAATATTTCCCCTACAATGTCGATTGTCAATTGGTCGGCCTAAAGCTGAATCAACGTCTTTTGGAAAATAATGGTCACGATCCGGAAAAGATGGCACTTTGTGGTCTTCCAAAATTCGAGCGCCCAATAAACAACTCTGAAAAAAATCGCGAAACAGCAAAGCGAGTATTGGGATTTGACTCTAACGAATTTGTGGTCGTTTTTCCGACCACTGTTGCTAGTAGTATTACGGAACGAATTTCTAATCGACTCCAGTTAAGTGCTTTTGATTGTCTTCAACTCGAATCGGGATTGGTTCAAGCTTTTGAGTCTGTATCCGGTATAAAACTAATTTTCAAATTTCGCCCCCAAGACATTCTTATAAAACCGATAGAAAGAGCTATTGAGCGTTCTAATGGTGCCGTTTCATTGACGACTGAAAATTTGGATCTTTTGTTAAGAGGGGCTGATGCTTTGTTCGTTTGGAGTTCTCAGGTGGGTCTGGAAGCCTTATTTTATGACATACCTATATTCCAATACCGTTTTCCGGGTAAACCGGTATTGCTACCGCTTTTTATCGAAGGCGCAGCATTTCCAGTAGAAAACCTTGAGGATCTTCCCTCAATTTTGAAACGTCTAAAAGAAGATCCGAATTTTCGCCAAGAACGTTTGGAAGCACAAAGAAAATTTTTGAAAGATAATCTTCCAGGAGAACCCGGTACGGCGGCCAAAAGAACGGTCGATTTAGCCTTTAAACTCGCTTTAGGGAAGATTTCCTAGATCCACGAAAGAATGGTAAATATGGTTGAGTGTCTAGCGGGAAAAAGGCAAGACCCAGGGACTTATGAAAGGAAACTGTTTTTTTATCAAGTTTATTTGATCCCTATGTAGAGGTTTAATTTTATATAGCAGTCCCATAATGGTAATTAAATAACAAGCTAAATTCAAAACTACGTTTGTTTGCCAAGTAAGGGAAATGAAAATAATTGGAAAAAGTCCCGCAGTACTTAACAATATACAATTAAATGCGGTTTTTATTACGTTTGTGAAAGGAAAGTGTTTTCTTATCAACGGAAATCTGCGTGCGGCTATGAAAAGAACACTAATTCCCGTTCCCATCATGGCTCCAAATTCGGCGTATCGAGGTATAAGTAAAATATTGATAACAATATTGAGAACGCTTCCTTCTACAGTTGACCTTAGGACCATACTATTTTTTTTTATGGCATAAAGAGTAATTCCGTAAAAATCAGCACCCGTTAAGGCACGCACCATTAAGAATATAAGGAATAACCGCAGAGTCGGCTCAGCCCCGGTGAAGACTTCCCCATAAACTAACGATAATAGCTCACCCGCGTTGTAGAAGACAAAGATGTAAATGGGAAGCGAAAACAATAGAGAAAAAGTTACGATTAGACTCCAAGATTTTTTTAAACCTTCAGAAGAACTTTGGGTAAATGTTTCCGAAAACAATGATAAGGCCATAGGTTGAATTCCCATAAGGATAAATGTCAACATTGTCCCAATAGTTGCCGATAACTGATAGAATCCTACTTTTTCCATAGAAACATGGAAATAATTCATGAGGAATAAATCGCTTTGAGTTAATAGGCCGAAGCAAAAAATTGATGCTAAATAGGATGTCTTTGCTAAATCCCCCAAACCGGTAATATCCGGTTTTTCAACTTCACCTTTAAAATCGCGCGTAGATAAAAATAGATAAACTGCTAGATTGAATCCCGTTGCAATAATATAGGCTTCAAATACTCCCAAAATCGATCGATTTAGATAAATAAAAATTACCAACAACGCTAAGTTGAGTAAGTAGGCTCCTAATTCCAGAAGAGCCGAAACCTTGTACCTAAGAAGGGTCATGAAAAGGGTACTATAGAGCGAATTGATGGAAGTGACTGCAAAATAAAAAATAATAGTAGGACGAAATGTTATTAGATGCGGGAGGCTAATTAACTCAAAATAAAACGGGAGGCCAACGTAAATAATTATTGAACAAAGAACTGTGCTAGCGAACCGAAGTCCGAACATTCTTTGTAAAAGATAACGACTTTTTCGGGTTGACGGGTCATTGACGTTGAACTCTGGGATGCTCTTGTTGAGGACAGTTTCAAACCCCAGAGAATTTAAAAGCCGAAAGAAGGCAGGAACTACTAATATAGAAGCGTAAACGCCGTAATGTTCTTTCCCAAGATAGCGCGTGATGAAAACGGAAAGTATTAACGATACAATCAGAACACCAGCTTTACCGAACATATTCCAAGAAATATTTGAATAAAAACGGTGCGAGATGGAAGTTGTCATGATTTAACGTTAAAAATCAAGTTCATGGTTTTCTTGCAAGGGTGATAATATGGTGTCCCCAAGTTTTTTTGGGGTTTAAACGATGGATTAGATTGGAACCTAAGAGCTCGAACAAGTTTCCAAAAATACTAATGAAGTTGCGAGGAGATTTCATCGTCCAGTTATATTTTGTTTTCCCCAAAAATCGGTTGAAACCGTTCATTTCTGTTAAAGTATGAACGACAGTCAAGCCGTTCTTTTCTAGAAGGTATTTTATGTTATTAGGATTAAAAGAATAAACGTGACGAGGAGGATCGCAACAAATCCACGGAATCTGCAAGAAGCGAAAAAAACTATTCAATGGAATTTTTTTTTGCGAGGTTTTTCGAAGATAGTTGTAAAAAAAATAAACACTGAACCAGAAAAACTTAGACATTTGGTTTGGCGTGGTGAGGATAAGAAAACCTCCTGGTTTCAGCCATGACATAGCTTTTTGGATCAGCGCGTTGGGGTTAACATAATGCTCGATAATTTGGTTCATGAAAACAACCTCGAACTCAGAAGGCAGGTTTGCCTCAACGGGATCGGCATTGAGAGTTTCAAAGTTATTATGAAACGAATCGCGGGCGAATTTACAGGCTTGCGGATCTATATCGATCAGAGTTGGTTTCAAGCCGAGGCAACGAAACCCTTCTGAAAAAAAACCGGCCCCTCCTCCGATATCTGCCAATCGGGCACCTTCCGGTTTGAAAGTTGAATCGACTTTTTTCAGCCAATCAATAAAGTTTTTTGCCACAGCTTTTCTAGATTGAAGTTTGAAACCAAAGCTTGAAGTTTCATCCACTCCACCACCCATAAAACCATCGTAGTAGTCGGCTAATTCTTCCTGAGACGGCATTGGGTCAGCTAGGACTAATCTACAGTCGTTGCAGTAGCGGTAACTGTATTGATCAATTCGTTGGATTAGAAATCGAATATCACGAGAACCACAAGTGATACAATTTTTCATAGTGTTGACTGAAAAATAAAAATGATCGTTACCTCATTTTTTAGACTCTATACCGAGGATGACCTGAAGGTCTTTAAAATATTGCGCACCACTTTTAATAGGTTTTTTAATACGATCCCCTAAAAAGTTCAATTGCCCCGTGTCTAACTCATTAAAATCGTCGCTTAATGAAGAATGCTTATCTATTAGCCCGACAGTAACATTATTTCGAAATCGATTTTTTAAAAAATAAACTCTTCCCCCTCCAAAAATGGGTTTTTTTCTATAAACGGAAACTGCTTTTTTGTTGCGTTCGAAGAGGTTTTCGATGAGGTATGCTCTGGATAGATCTTTCACGGCTGCTCCAATTCCTGAACCAACGATTTTATTTTTGTAGAGTAAAACGCGGGTATTCTCTCCAACACTGATTCCCTTATCGTTGAGTGTTTCAAATTGATTTCGAATAACTTTAATGAATGATCCACTTAAGTCTAGGCCGTCGCCGTTGCTATTCTCTCCACCGAAAAAAAAGTTGTTTTTGAAAACTCCCACGCAGAAATCACAGTCGATCTGGTCGGAAAAATTTTTTACAAACTTGGAGTTAGCGATTCGAACATTTCCGTATTTAACATTGAGTCCGTCATCCCCCGCGTTATGATGAATAGTGCTGTTTTCCATATCGACATTAACACGATGCAGACTAAGACCTCCTGAAAAGTAAATACCGTTTACCAGAGTTTCTGATCCGCCGCTAAGATCTAGCCATTGGATTTTGGAATGAAAGGGTGAGTTTTCTGCTCCTACGACAGCAAAAGTCCCAAAGCTTTTCCCCGGTTTCTGAGGGCGAATGATAACGGGTGCCTTTTTTAGGCCGTTAATATTCACTGAAGAGAAGGAAATAAAAGATGCTCCGGGATCCATCAAAAACTGTGCCCCCGCTTCAATAGACACCTCAAATCCAATGGGAATAATTAAGTTTGATTTAATAAGATATTGTCCCTTTGGAAAAATTATTTTTTTATCTTTAATTTTCATATTCGGGAACGTATCCGAATAAAAAGCTATGAAAGTTTCTTCTGACGAGTTCCGCATTACGCCGTTTAGGTGTGTAGATTTTGAAACCTTGACATAACGGTTTTCTTTGGGGATGGTTTTCTCGGTTATTCCGTTAACGGCTTTAAAAGATAGTTTTTCGATTTCGGGAATTAATTTTGAATCAAATTGAATCCCAAATCGAAACGCTGTGCGTTTTAATTTTAAATGTTTATCAAACCGAGGCATGAAACTTTTATTTTTTAATAGTTTAGATAAATCGAGAAAACCATTTGTAATGGGTTGTATTGCTTCGTCTGCCCCATAAATCAATCTAGCACGGGAAGTGAATAATTTATCTTTAAAAAGAATTCTCATGGTGTCGATTCGGATAGGAACTTCAGAATCTGGGACAATCTCGAATTCAATACGCGAGGGGTACTGGAAAACATTAATATAAATTCGTGCAGAGTTTAAAGCGGTGCGGATTGCATTGACGTTACGATCTATACTTTCTAGATTTTCTCGAATAACTTTTTCTTTTACAGCTATAGGAAAATAGTCGTTCTCGTCGAACAGGGCCAAGTTCTGACTCGCGTTCTTTATTTTATCAAGTTCAGAGCGGAGTGCGGGGTATTTTTTGACCAAACTATGGAGGTGAAGATATTTAAGTTTTCTGTATTCCAGAATGTGATTAAGCCTAACAAATAATAGAATAGGTCTTTCGTTATAGAAATTAACATCATGGGCGAAACTTCCCCCTTGTATCTTGAGGGTGCGACATTCTCCTTCGCTTCTAGCGACAGGTCTAAATTTTCCATCCATTAGCGAATAGGTTAGACGCAGGTTGTCTCCGGCAGCGTCATGGCTTTTCCCAAACAGAGTCCGATAGGTCTCATGCCGAGCAAATGCATCTAGGTCAAGGATAGACCTTAATCCCATTAGATTGCTAGCTTTGAGGAAGCGGAATAGTCTGCCTGTTGCGGCATAAACCAGTTCAGCTTTATCGCTTTTAACATCCGCTAGATTTCCGATTTCATGGTCTAATGGTGTTATGTGGTGTCCCTGCGGATCGACAATGCCGAAGAAATTAGTGTAATGGTCTTCCGCCCAGTTGTCCGAAAGTTTTATAATAACGTCGTTTGGTTTTCCTTGTCTCTCTAGAAAATCATTGTCAACCTTTTCTTCTAGAAAATACAGCCCTAAATTCCTACCGTTAAAAGAACCTCGCACTAGATATGTTTCTGGTGATAAAAGTTTTAACTCGCGAGTTACTTTCGAGGTCATCAACGGCAATAAATAACCTAACGAGTCCGGTATCAAAAGACTAAATTTTCGCATCCTGTTGAAGTATGGTTCGCCTTTATTAATTTTAACGTCAATTGATTTTTTGGATCGTGACCAATGAGACATGTTAGTTCCATGCAGGGAAATTTTGGCCGAAACTTGCTTGTCCTCAAAGGATAAATTAATTTTACGGAAAACTTTTTTATTGGTGCTATGGAATTTGTTTTGCATTGACTCACGAGTTTCCTTGGCTAGAGCCGCAATATCATTGGCACTTAGATGGAATTTGAGTAGTGTTAATTTGTCCAGACCGGAATCACTAAACCAGAGTTTTGGGTTGGCGCGATCCATGATTTTCAAAATGTGATCCCGCGTCGGTTCGATCAGTGAAAAAATTGGTTTGAACCTAGGTAATACCGTGAACAAGAAAAAAGAACTGTTGTAGGCCAAGATCAAGCTAGTGGAAATAACTACTAAGCAAAGAACTGAAGCGATTTGGAGGGACTTGGGCAAAGCGGCTCTCACGTGGTTAGGTTTGGTTCCGGACCTCGTGAAAGTTGCGTTAAAATTCCAAGCACTCGACCTTGGAATAACGTTCGTTAGATTAGAATCCGGAGTTTCGATTTTTGCGAACAGGCCGGATCGCTATTTCAATCGAAAACGAATATATTGGGAATTATAAAATAGTAACCTTAACAAAATCAAACTCTTTTTGAGTTTATGTCTAGATAAAAAAGGTTAAGGTCTTGCTTTAAAAAGGCCCTCTGAGGACGGGAGATGATTTGTTATAATTATCAACTCACTAGATAATTTCTGCAGGAGAGAAAAATGGCGCAAACGTTCAATGTTTTGATTGCCGCCGAGTTTAAGGGTATCACCGAGGAGGCTTTCAAGGAGATTTGCCTGAGACTTGAGGAGCATTGTTTGGAGAAAATACCGACACTTGCTTCGGCTTGGGAGTATAAGGTTGAGGCCGAAGGCGAACCTGAGGCGAAAGATCGGGCTTTACATGAATTTAACCAGGTATGTTGCACTTTTCCCTTTGAATGTGCCATTTTGGTACACGCTGGAACTAGTCAGATTCTGCGACGTAGAAAACGGTATCAAGGGTGAAGGTTAGAACGTTTCGTGTAACAGTTCCCCGAATTCATTACCGATCATGATTATATGGAAACCCTGTAACGTTTTGACGGGACCAAAAACTTTATTTTTGTGGAGTTTTTTATGGTAGATACTTTCGCGTACGATTTTTTCAAGTTCAGTGTTTTTAAATACCGGTTGGTACTCTATTTTACGCGGATCGTCTGAAGCGAGCTCTAACCAACCTAGATTTCCGCCGTCGTTTTTGCTTCCACATAAGCTATATTTTTCGGCGAGCTTAATCAAGGCTTTGGTTTTTTTGGAATGCGTTTTGGCTGTTTCAACAATATCGAGGATTGTAATAGCAATTTCTTTGTTTGCTACCACAACATGTCTGATTTGAACACGATGCGACTGGCCGACCATAAGTTTCTCGTCCGGTTTATACTAGGAAATATGAATAATTTAATCAATGAACCTACGTAAGTCAATTTTTGATTGATTTAGGGCGATTCTTTTTATGAAAACCAACCACTCGGCAACTATTATTAGTGCCTCATAGAGGTTTGAATGTTGGAAGAACCAGCACTTGTCTTGGCATCGAAATCTCCGCGGCGCAAAGAATTGCTAAGAGAAATCACAGTCAATTTCGAGGTTTTGCCCAGTTTGGTAGATGAGAAGATTCATCATGACTTGACAGCTGAAGAAAACGTCCGTCTTCTTTCCAGAGGTAAAACTTTGGATGTCGCAAAAAAAAGAAAAAATGCATTTGTGGTCGGGGCGGATACTTTGGTTGTTTGTGGCAAGGAAATCATGGGAAAGCCTGTCGATATTGAAGATGCAAAGAGAATTCTACGTTTCTTATCCGGAAAAACCCACGAGGTGATAACGGGTATTGCAGTAGTGGCTCCGGACGGAAAATGCTTGGATTTAGCTGTCAAATCTTCAGTTACTTTCAAAATTCTCTCCAACAAAGAAATCGGGTGCTATGTGGAAACCGGAGAACCTATGGATAAAGCGGGAGCTTATGCCATTCAAGGAGAAGGAAGACGCCTCATCGCTTTTCATGAAGGTTCTTGGTCTAATATTGTCGGGTTACCCATGGAAAGACTTCGCGAATTATTGGCTCAGCAGGGTTATCCCGTTTGATAGGTTTTTGGGGGAAATATTTATGTGTTCAACCAACGCCGGTTGGATTTGATTACAAACACTCGTTTTTTTGTTTGACACGGGCTAAGGGCTGATGGATGATTGTGTGTGATTATTTGTTATCTGCATTAATTTTTGCAGATTATGGTTTCCTTACCAGGAATCTTCTAACTATATTATGACTAATAACGGAAATTGTAGGCGTTGCCAGGCACCCATGTTTCTAAATCAAACCAACGACTGGTTCGGGAATTCGGTGGCGACTCTCAATTGTTGGAATGGTCATTATTCCTGGATCAAAATCGAAGACATTGAGGAATCGGTCCCAGTCTGCCGGGAAATCGCCGAGGAAACCAAACTTAATCCCGTGGTCCAAATCGGGTTTTTCAGTTTGAAATGAAACACCACCTCGCTTCGGAATCCTTCGGAGCAAGCTGTTTTTTTTTCCTTTTTGTATTTTTGTTAATGACACTTTGTGGCTTTCCTTCGAATGTTTCGAGTGGGCCTATTTCTCCCAATGGAATGGTTTATATTCCAGAAGGATATTTCCAGATGGGTCGCTCTTCCGGTGGTGGGGAAGACGAACGACCAATGCATTTTGTTTATACCTCCGCCTATCACATAGATAAGTATGAGGTCAGTAATGCGGACTATCGACGATTTGTAGAAACGATGGGGTATTCGGAGCCAACTTTCTGGAATGATGAAAGATTTAATCAACCGAACCATCCAGTCGTTGGCGTTGACTGGAATGACGCCATGGCCTATGCCCGTTGGCAGGGAGGGCGCTTGCCGACGGAAGCAGAATGGGAAAAGGCTGCTCGAGGAGTTGACGGGCGTTTTTTCCCTTGGGGTTCCAAATGGGACAAGGGCTTCTTTTTCTATTTTGTGAATATTTTTGGGGAGGACGATAGTTTCGTTCATACCGCTCCAGTTTCCTATTATGAAGGTGGTGCTAGCCCCTTCGGCCTGCTTAATATGGCGGGCAACGTATGGGAGTGGTGTCTGGACGATTATTCCGCGGACTACTATAAAATTAGTCCTGAACGTAATCCTGAAGGCCCCGGCCCAGCTTCCATGAAAGTTTTGAGAGGAGGATCTTGGGCCAATGATATTGATGGTGTCGAAGTTACTCGGCGCGCGCGAAACCTTCCGGACGTTCATAAGGAAATATACGGATTTCGTATCGTCATTCCGGCGGAGCTATGACCGCGCGACCCAGTAGATTATCCATTACTTCCTGGATTTTTTACGATTTCGCTAATACCATTTTCTCGATGAATGTAATCTCCCTCTATTTTGCCCTTTGGGTGACAGTTGACAAGGGAGGGCGAGATATCTTTTACAGCATAACTTTATCCAGTTCGATGTTGTTGGTTGCGTTAAGCATGCCAGTTTTCGGTGCCATTTCTGACCAGACGGGAGAACGGCGGAGACCGCTCACATTATTGACGGTAATTTGTTGCATTGCCACGGCTCTGATTGGATCGGCCGATGGGTTGATAGAGGGACTTTTGTTTTTTTTTATCGCAAACTATTGCTACCAGTCATCCATGGTGTTTTATAACGGCATGTTAGCGGATATGTCACAGGGCGACCATGGAGGGGTTGTATCTGGGTTGGGTGTTAGTGCCGGCTATCTCGGTGCAATTGGAGGACTGATAGTTGTGAAACCGTTTGTTGCCGAAGCTGGCCGGACCGCGGCTTTTCTTCCTACTGCTGCGATGTTTTTGTTTTTTGCGCTTCCCTGCTTTATATTTGTAAGAGATCCAAAAAAACAGAATCCGAAACCTGCGAATTGGGGCGAAGCTTTTACGACTCTCAAAGAAACTTTCCTCAAAGCTAGGAATCACCGTTACCTCATTAAATTCGTTTGCATTCATTTTTTGGTACTCGACGTCGTTAATACGATCATCGTTTTCATGTCTGTTTACGCTAACAAGGTGATCGGTTTTGACGATTCAAAGATTAACTCTTTTATGGTTTTAGCGACCGTGGCTGCGATGATAGGAGCGGCACTTATTGGTTGGATTGTCAGGGTAAGGGGTTCGCGTTGGACGTATTCTCTGGTATTGGCGATTTGGGTGGTGGCTTTGTTCACCGCGGTTGTCAGTCAAAGCGAAACCGTGTTCTGGGTTGTTGGTCCTCTAGCAGGAATCGGAATGGGTGGG
>TARA_B100000686_G_scaffold347720_1_pt1 | contig 12587 bp, 8 predicted proteins | sample TARA_B100000686 | Tara Oceans TARA_B100000686 (sample SAMEA2622733) | marine metagenome | biome: marine biome (ENVO:00000447); feature: marine epipelagic mixed layer (ENVO:xxxxxxxxx); material: "saline water (ENVO:00002010), including plankton (ENVO:xxxxxxxx)" | depth 150 m
TTAACATCGAGGTGACTTCTTCGAAATCGGCATCATTTCCCCTAATTACTTCTTCAGCACCGGGGTGATTGACACCCGAGCGAAGGAGGTACGAAGCGTATAGAGGCTCATCCGTCGCATAGCAGTCGGGTCTGTTATCGAACGAGTACATCATAGCCGTCGAGATGTTCCTTGGCCCGGACCACATGGCCACTCGAATTGGCTCATCCACTGCATTCATCCTCCACCAGAGAAATGTAGAGTCCCTGCAAGCGTTCGCATATTGGTCCCCTCTTCCCGTCACCAACAGGGACTCCATCGAATGAGACAACTGGGGTTAGACCTGCAAAAGTTCCAGTGACAAATGCCTCATCAGCTGATCTCACGTCATCTAGGGTGAAGTTCTTCGCAAAGGAGGGGATTCCATTTGACTTGCAAATTTCCAGAACCTTCCTCCTGGTTATCCCATCAAGGCAGAATTCACCTGATGAAGTCCATATCTCTCCATCCTTGGCCATGAAAAAATGAGTTGAGTTGCATGTTGATACGAATCCGTGGGGGTCGAGCATGAGTCCCTCGTCCCCTCCCTTCTCGGATGCTTCGATACAGGCTGCAATGCAGTTGTGCTTCGAAAGGCTATTTATTCGAGGATTCTGGACCTTGTCGCTTCCTCTGATTGTCTCTACAGAGACCAGGCTGATCCCCTCCTTAGCCCTACGAGGGTTCGCTCTCTTGTACTCAGGAATAATCACCAGAGTTGGTTGGCTTGATATTACCCAAGGCGCTTGATAGGGGGTCGGTTTGAGCCCCCTAGACAGGATAAGTCGCAAATGAACATCATCACGCATTCCGTTGGCCTTAACGACGGCGAGTATCTCCTGAACTATCTCCTCCCTTTCCCTATGTGGATCCATGGATATCTCAGCCGCTCCATGAAGAAGCCTATCCAGATGTTCATCCAAGAATGCGAGTTTACCATTATGCAGCCTGAATGACTCCCAGACGCCATCCCCAAGCAAGTATCCAGAGTCGAAAACTGATATCTTCGCATCGTCCCTCGAGTAGAGTTCCCCATTGATGGATATCTGGACGTCGGCATTTCGTGGATCATCAAAATACTCGTGCGTACCCATCTTTTCCCCTCAGAGAGCCTCTCCAGTGAGGCGCTCGAACATCGAGGCGTATAGTTCCGCTGTACTCTCGATTAAATGTTCAGGCAATGCAGGGATGGGGGGCTCAGTTGTTCCCAACTGCCGTGCCTCATACAACTCTGAATGATGTCCAGATTCAATGTAATGCTGCCTGACAGACTCCTTCGAGAGTTGGACGATTCTCCCCCTCTCATATTCATCTGCATCCCACCAACGGTCTTCATCCAGAGTGCCGAACGAGTCGATTAGTACGGGTTCTCTGCCAGGGCCCAACGCAAACTCCTTCTTACCATCAACATGAATCAGGCCTCTCTTCGAAGTCTCCCTTTCAATAATCGAGTCGACGTCCAGAACAATGGCAAGAAGAGAGTCGAGCTCTTCGGGTTCGAGATTGGAAATTTGCAAGGCTTCTTCCCTATCCAAATTCCGATCGAACTTTTCAAACTTGGTCGATACCTCAAGGAACGGCTTCGGAAGTTTGACCCCCTCTGTGAGTTCCATGCCCTCTTCAAAGCCAAAGACCTCAGAAGAGGCCTCTCCCCTCTGGAACCTCCTCCATGCAGTTCCTGCAAGATAGTGCCTGCAAATTACCTCTAGTGGAACGAAGAAATTCTCGGCATCCTTTGGTATAGAGCCCGGTTCTCTGATGACATCGAAACGCCTCGCTAGAACCCTATCCGGAGCATTCATCTCAATAACGTGTGTCTTGCATACTCCCTCGTTCTCGATCAATCTAAACCAATGACATGAGGCCCTATTCAAGGACTCTCCCTTTCTAGGAATCAAGCTTGGAATGATCTGATCAAAGACAGATATCTGGTCAGTGTACCTAAATTCGATGATGTCTGGATCATCCGTACTCCAAACCTGCTTGACCTTTCCCTTGTACATCATCTCGCTCATGGATCCAATCGGGCATAATGCCACCATGAACATTCCCGAAAGCCATCCTGAACTGAATGGTGACTAGACGGCTATACTATATCCACCATGCCCAACCTAAAGTAGAAGGTCATGACGTTCGGAGCCACCTATTGGAGGGGAAGAGAGATTCCCCGTAGCGCCGGTTGGATAGCCTCTTTGGCATTGGTTGTCCTTATTTTAGTCACTGGAAACACCCAGGCACAGGAGGTTAGAAGCGGTTGGGAGTATATCGAAACTGACACTGAATCAGACCTCCTAACTGGAGAGTCACTAAACGGGGAAATTTGGGTCTTCGGAACCGGGGGTACGGCAGGGAAAAGCTTGGATGAAGGTTTGACATGGGAATTCGAAAACATTGGAGATGCGGAATGGGCTTCATCAGATTCCGGATTTGGCTCAATTGCAATATCTTCATCGGATGGAAGGGTGATTATTCTAGAAAATGTGGGAAGCGACGAGTTCGTAATGAATTTAGAAATTCCAGAAATTCCTAGCAGTTCCAAAGTTAACGCAATATCATTGACTGGTGAGAGCTCATTCGTCACAGTAGGGGATCGAGGAGAGATTTGGCAATACGAGAGCGGGAATTGGGAAAATCGTTCAATTGGGGTTGAAGAGGACCTGCTAAGCATTTCCTTCCTAGATTCAGAAAACGGCCTGATTTCGGGCGGGGAAGGGATGATTCTAGCGACTGACGACGGCGGAATCACATGGGACTACAGGGATGCGCCCTCTGATGCATCGCAGAGTACAATTGTCTCCATCGATTACTTCAGCACAGTACGAGCTTATGCGATAACTGATGAAGGACACATCCTCAAGTCATCCAGGGAAGGTACGGTTCCCGTAGGATTCGTGTGGAATGTCGTCGAGATTGAGAGAGAGTACCCCCCAGGCGGGGGCGATGAGTTCGAACAAGGGGGCAAAACGCTTGATTTCGAAGTCACCACAATAGAAATGCTAAGCCAATTCAAGATGATGCTTGCTGGGCCAAATGGATACCTGGCACTGTCAAAGGATGGCGGGAACATAGTTTCACAGCAATTGATACCTGTTTCAAACCTGACCAATTTCAACGCAGTGGTGATGAAAGATGGATTTAGAGGGATAGTAATCGGTGACTCGGGGCTCGTAATTAGAACGGAAAATGCGGGCGAAGAGGAATTTGTTGGTTTCGAAGTCACTGATTTCAACGACTTCGGCCAGTTCGTAGATTATTCGAAAGAGAGACTAATGGATGGATTGGTCGCTACTGTGAAGATTGTTCTCTTCGGAATAGCAATGGGATTCACGATCGGAGTAATACTGTCTATGCTCAAGACATCACCGACCTCATTGAAGAACCTGGCTCAGATGAATAGATTCCAAATCCTGACTCTCGCAGTGATTCCTATTTGGCTAATTTCGCAAATGATTTTCGGTTCGTTCAGGAGATTAATCCTACTCCTCAGTAGATTCGGTGGCCCTTCAGGGACAGAAAGAATAAACTTGAATGGGCTTCCGATGCAGAACCCCTTGGACGGACTGATGTCCTCATTAAAGGAGAGTTCTGCTAACATTGCGGCAAGTCGCCCAGTGAACGTTTGGGCAATTCGCACAATTGGTTTGGCACTCCTTCTTTCGGGGTATATCCAGATTACTGGGACCTTTGGCGAGGTCAGAAGCCTAAACTTGGATGGGTGGGAGCACATCTACGTCCCGGTTGGTGCCCCGAGAGCCTTTGCCTCGATCCTCCTGGGCATTGGATTGGCCATCCTAGGAGTGATTTTTACATCTTGCAACGGTGACTTCTCGATTAAGGAAGTGCGAATTGGCACAACCGGCAGGAAGCTGTCCCTCAATCCATGGGGGTTGCGCCCGCTTAACGCCCTGGCTACAGTTTACACGGACTTCTTCAGAAACACGCCCCTAATTGTTCAATTCATGTTCATTCATTTCGGGTTGGAATTGGGCAGAAGGGTCCAGGAACCTGGCCTGGAAATATTTGACTTCGAATACCTAAAGGACAATGCAAACTTCCTGTCAAACATTATTGTGACTTACGAGACTGATATTTCGTCCCCCGCCTATGGCCACCCGATTGGTGGTGTTCTAGAGGACAGGGCATACATTAGTGCGATATTCGCGCTAGGGTTGAACTCGGGTGCCTACCAATGTGAGACTATCAGGGGTGCTATTGCGGCAATTCCATCTGGACAGATGGAGGCAGGCAGGAGCATTGGACTAAACTACATGCAGACGATGAAACTGGTAATCATGCCCCAAGCAGTGAGGATTTGCATCCCTCCGCTTGGAAATGAAATGGTTAACCTTGTCCTGAACTCTTCACTGGCTATGGTGATCGGTTATGCGGAGATTACCAGGCAGGGTAAGCTAATCATTGCCACGACATTCCAGATTTTCTGGACTTGGGGAATGGTGATGATATCTTACTTCGTTATCACGTGGACTCTTGCATTGCTACTAAGGTACCTTGAGGACAAGACGAGGATTCCTGGATTGGGGATATCTGGAGGTGCATGAATGTCAGAGCCCATACTTAGCGTGAAAGACATGGAAAAAACCTACGTGGGAGGAGTTCATGCAGTCAGGGGCGTTTCCTTCGATGTTAACGAGGGTGAGTCGCTAGCAATAATCGGCTCTTCGGGGAGTGGTAAATCTACGGTCCTAAGATGCATAAACCGACTAATCGAGCCCACCAAGGGCGTGGTACGGCTTAGAGGAGAGCAAATCAATACCCCGGCTGCCAACATCAACGACGTCAGATCGAGGATTGGAATGGTCTTCCAGTCATTCGAGCTATTCGCACACCTCAAGGTTCTGGACAACGTTACACTTGGACTCAGACATGTGAGGAGGATGAGCAAGGAAGAGGCTAATGAGGTTGCTGAGAAAGTCTTGGACAGAGTGGATATGCTGGACAGGATCGGTGCTTACCCGGGAAACCTTTCAGGAGGTCAGAAGCAAAGGGTGGCGATCGCTAGAGCGCTTGCAATGAAGCCCGAGGTAATGCTCTTCGACGAGCCGACAAGTGCACTTGACCCGGAACTGATCGGTTCGGTGCTTGAGACAATAAGGGGACTTGCCGAAGAAGGGATGACGATGGTTGTGGTTACTCACGAGATTGGTTTCGCTAGAGATGTTGCTGATAGGGTACTATACATGGACGAGGGACTGGTAGCTGAGGAGGGGGAATCTTCGATAATTGACAATCCAAAGACAAACAGGATGAAAGAGTTCCTCTCGAGCATTAACGATTAGGCTAGCAGTTTGAGACTAGTGTCCATGATTCGGTGGAGCCTGACTTTTCATACTCGTAGTAAGTTTCTGAACCGACGGACGACTCCGCCCCCCAGGGATTTGACTGAGTTACGTCGACAGAAAATGTGTAGCAGCCATAATCTCCCGAACTTTTGAAATCTGAAAGTGGAATATACATCCGATCGAACTCTGTTGCAGATTCAGAGCCATCCAAAGGCAACTCAGAGCCATAATCCCCAACTTGGAATTCACCATCCCCATATTCTCCATCGGAGTCTTCCCATGTAGCAATGCCATTCACTACTGTAATCGAGGGGTAGCTAACGGCCAAGTCCGTTCCTTCCGATAGAGTTGCGGTGACATTGTAGTTCGCAAGGGGCATTCCCCCTGGCCTGCTACTACCAATTGCATCTAATCCAATCCATGTGGTCAGAACTACTCCTAAAACGCAATTGTCGGTATTGCCGCTGCAGTCTGAACCAGTTCCCATGTATCCAAAGGACTCTGTCTGCACTTCCTCGACTGTCCTAAGGAGGTGTTTTGAGTCAAGGGTGAAGCTGTCGCTAGAGTCCCCGGCTTCGACCGTGACTTCGTATCCTGAAGGATCTGGATTGCCCGAGTAGAAATCCGAAACGGTTAGGGTCAGCAGGCCATAATCGCCTATTCCATCGGACCTGTCAATTGAAAACGGCACAGAATCTGACCAAACCACGTTGCCTGAAAGGGACACTGATACTTCCGCCGAATCTATTGAAGAAGAGAACAATCCTCCCGACTGCCTGATCTTGAGGTCTATCTCAGTGGAGTCTAGAGAAAGGGAGCTCTCGGAGATTGTAATTGAGGACGTTGAAACGCTGCTAGCTATGAATGGAGATGCTGCCAATAGCAAATAGACAACTGCGAGAACCTCGACAAAACGCCTATCTATTGCATTCCAAACTAAGAAAAATGAAGCCCCTAGCAATGCGACCGGAACTATTCCTGACCATGCATAGTTGCTCTGAACGCTCGGACTGGCAAGAAGCCACGAAAGTAGGAATGCCCCCAGACCCATCCCTATTCCATAGGGAAGTTGCTTTCCTCCAAATAACAAGTCGGAGTCTTGACTTGGGTCTCCCTCTGACGAGATTTCGGCTAAAACCGTCCCTTCGGACATCTGCTCCATCGCCTTGCCCAGGAGTCCTCCGCCCTCCATTACGCTCACCCAGCAAGCCAACGTCGAGTCAGGTAGTTATCAATCCGTTGCCTTTTGGCATTGAAGCATGATGAAACTAGAACAAACGGGTTTCGAGGGGCTTTAAATTGCCCTCTTCATCCACAAAATCCTCTTCATTGGGTGATCTCTTGCCCACAGCAGCACCAGCCAATGCTGCCATCATCATCGTCCCAACCAATTCGAATCCAGGCAAGTAAACTCCCCTGATGTAGATAGTCATAACTTGGATCTGGTAGTTAGGAATCCCTTCAGTCCTAACGGAGTACTCGGAAGTCGCCTTGAATTGCAGAGAGAAGTACTTGTCAGTCCAACCCTGGTTCTTAGGAGTCCTCATCTGTACTCGGAACTTCTCAGGAGGGGCCAGGGAATCTATCTCCTGGGAAATCAGAGGAAGGCTAAGTTGGAAGCCCTCGTCATTTAACTCATCGTAGTTCTGAATCTCCACGTTGAACTTGTCCCTGGCATTGCCATCATTGTACACATCAAACACCAGGGTATAGTCGACCTTGGGCCTAAGTTGAAGGAAAGCTAGCTCGGAGCCGACCCTGAGCCTGCTGAACTGCTTGAAGACGGTCAGGACCTTTGCCTCCGTAGGCGTAGAAGCCCCGGAGACAGGAGCGCCGTTCCACTGAGTTACTGTGGCAGTAATTGTTACGACCTGTTGGCCCTCAGGCATCCTTAGATCGGCTCTGGCAGCGACCTGGAAGGAGGTATCCCCGGGAGGAACTGTAGCCGAACCTGGTCCAGCAACTGCAATTACTCCAGATTGGTAAGTAAGTTCAACCTTCTCGGAAAAGGTCGTCGGATTTGTAAGCGTGCAGTAGATTATTGTCGTCCTCGTAGCACCAGGGTACACGTCTATCGGCTGAGGCTGGTCGCATGTTAGGGAAACGTCCGGGGAAGTCTGCGCTTGAACCGCCGCAACGCCCGACAAAAGGCTGAGGAAGTACACCGCCAGTATAGTGAAAGGAGCCCTAAATGACGTACTCATCGGAAAATCCTCTGCAAAGACCGTATTTGAGGCTTCGCCCGGGACGGACGCCCAATGCGTCAAAATCGGAGGATAGCGCAATGGTGGACCCGACCGGATTTGAACCGATGACCACTCGGTTATGAGCCGAGCGCTCTAACCAACTGAGCTACGGGTCCCAGTGCCTTCCCACGTGCCCAGTAAAATGAACCTTATCGAAGGAGTCCAGTGCATCACTTGTTAGGGGTTAGATTGTTCCATCAAGTATGGAAAATGCTACTTGGTGAGTCCCAAATCACCTAGTGTAACCCTTATTTTACTAATCCCAGTGGCATTACGGGCGATAGCGTGGATAACAATGGAAACTTGGCAATTGGAATAGGGTCGATGCTGCTACTGGTGAACATATTAATTGGTTTCACAGGAGTGGTTGACGGACTGATCGAAAGCAACGTAGGGGAAGCTGTTGCTGCAGGATATGACGGACTAGATGAGAACGGTGAGCAAAACTACTCCGCGGACTATGACGACGAATGGCTGGTTTCTACCGCAGAGAGGGTCTACTTCGCCAACTCAATCACTAATCCCGAAGAGGTCCTGGATGGTTCCGACGCCACCCACGATATGATGGGGCCGTTCATCTACGAAGTGACAACCACTAGGGAAATCCTAGACTTCGACTATGAAAACGGATCAATAACGTACTCCGAGTACGATGTGTTCGAGTGGTGTGAGAACTGCACCTGGACTGATGACGATGGAAAAGCACACGATTCAGTATCTGGAGACACGAACGTAACGCAGGTGAACATCCTTTGGAACACCCAGAGAATCGGCGGGATGGGATCAGGGATTGAGTACGGGGAGATTTTCGCAAAGGCAATGTTCGCGGCTCAGATGATCGAATTTGACCTTTCCAACAGGGCTCCAAGCATTTGGGCTTCCGAAGACATAGAGGCGATGGCAATTGATGCAGGTGGCTCGAGATTCGGCAACGGTAGCGGCGAGGAGGCGCTATTGAGTGCAACTTACCAAGCAATGGGGCAAACGGCTTCTGTATGGGATGTAGGAGAGGTTGCGCCCAATTACACGTCTGTTTTCAAAACGATATTCTACTATGCAGAGGACGAGTATGACAACTGCATTGCATTGACTTGTGACATCGGTCCTGTACTAATCGCGGGGATGGGTGAGCCTAGTGACACCGTTACCCCGGCTAGAGCAAAGTTGCTAGGATACGATAATTGGACATCGACGCCCGATGATGTGGTTTCATTGGACTGGGCCGTATACTCTCTGGCCGCATCCAAGTTCGTTGAACATGGAGGAGGGGCCGAGATAAACAACCAGACCCCCCATCTGAAAGAGAGGTTCACCGAGGCCAGTGGGGTAACAATTGTTGATTCCAATACTCTCGACAACCTTCTATTCAATGAAAGTGTGGGACTTCTGACTTCGTTCGAAGTCAGTGGAATTGCCCTGCCTGGTATGGTGATCGGCCTACTCTTGCCCTTGCAAGGTGGGAACTATTATGATGCAATGTTGACTTACAACGTTGGACTACTGACAATAGGCGGCCTGGCTGATTATGTTGAGCCGTGGGTTGGATTGGGGCTAACTGGTCCCCCGGCAGAGTTCGAGGAGATCCTCGTTGGCGGAGAGGGCATGATGAACTCCAACGAATGGTGGTTAACTGCATTCGGCGATTATGATCCTTTGGGAGGAATCCACATACCAATAGGATTGAACAGGGAGAGTTTTGCTGGAATGTCTTCCCTGAGTATGGAGAAGTCTGACTTCATTCTCAATGACCCAGAAATAGGCCTGAAATCCTCTTTCCCTGCATCTTTCATGTATGGGGAGCTTTCTGGGTTGTCATTACCTGATTCACAAGGTGTACAACATGTGTGGGACGATGCTTATGTTGCTTCCCTATATGGAATCAGCATCGATGCCGCCCATGCCCTCAGGGACTGGGTTGGAAACTTCTACTTCGACACAGTGATGCCTGTTCTACTGACCTTCGTTACGGGCAACACTGCCTACACCACGCAACCCGTGAGCAACTGGCTCTATGGCTGGAACGATGCCGTAAACACATACTTCGGATTCTTTCCCTGGGTCAGCCTAGAGACCAATGACACCTACTTCGGGTCGGACGGAGTCAGTACTGGCGACCGTTCTGTGTACAAGATGAGCACTAAGGGGGAAACCGTAGGCCAGAGGATTTCCCAGGGATACATCAACTCCGACGGGGATGGTCTTTGTGACTATGATTATGACGCAAATGGTAGCTTCATAGGATTCGAGGTTGATTGCACTGAAAACCAGATTTATGGGATGACAGAGCACCTTCCTTGGAGAGCACCCCACAGAGAGCAGGCAGCTGAAGGCTTACTCTCGGCCCACGTGGGGAACAACGAGACTGTCCTTAGTGGAACGGTCGGGGGCCTAGTAGCGAACCCTCAGGCATCATTCGACCTCAATCTAATTGGTTATGCCATAGCACACTCGGAAGTATTAGGCGACACCACGTTCAAGGGAATTGACATGGTACAACACAGCGTGACCTTGGATCCGGCCAATAACCAGATTCAGGGGAAGTTGATCGGATCCGATACTTTCGTCGATGCTATGCCAGGGGCACTGCCGGTATACCTTGGTGCAGAGCTAGACATGAAGGTAGAGCCAGTATCCACTGTCTTGATGTATGGAAAGGTGAAAGTCACATTCTACCTTGATCAGAGAGGCCCCGGTTCGATGAGTCCGGATTTCTCGGAGAACAGCACTGACGTACTTCCCGTATTCGAGATCCACTCATTCAGCGAGATTGGGGATGAGGATGCAAAGAGTTTCAGGGGTGCGGTAAGCGACAACATGGGAGTGATGGGTTGGACGAACCTTGGCGGTGATGCAGGGGCTCCCCTGAGTTACCTCCATGGAGGTATCGGAATGCTCTATGTCTTGTCATTTGCAATGATCGGTTGGGGCGCAAGGGATTCTTTTGAGCCCTAGTACGACTCGGGCGGCATAGCTGTCTATAGAGGTGTGTTTCTCTGAGACTGAAGCACATCGACAGGATGCGTGCAATAGCCGTGCTCTGCATGGTTGAGGTCCATACTGCTGCAATTATTCCGCCAGAGGGAGTAACCGTTGGGGACCCGATGGCATTTGTAGCTGCTGCATTCGGAGGAATGGCAGCACCCATGTTCGTAACAATTTCTGGATGGGGCATGTACATGAGTGCCCAGAGGAGGCGTGCACAGGGTTTCTCGGGATCGGATTGGGTTAGATGGATCGTTCCCCGCGTCCTACTCTTGACGGCCTGCCAAGTAATCGTCAACCTATTCCTTAACGTAGAAAGGGGAGGGAGGTTCGAATGGCAGACCCCGGGAGTCCTAACGCTCCTGGCCGTTGCGGCGATTCTATCTCCAATACTGTCGAGGATACCATTCTCCTTCAGATCAGCAATATTGCTACTCGCTTGTGCCTCCCCCTTAGTTCTCGGAGACACATCGGGACCAGAATTGGGTTGGTTCGAAAGAGTCGGTTCTGAGGGGATTTTTGAATGGCTGGAACGTCTGTTTGTCAACGGAACATACCCAATCGCACCTTGGATATTCTACGTTATTCTTGGGACTTTGGTTTACGATCTAAGGGAGTCTCCTGATGTAAGGGAGAAAGGCATCATCATGGGGCTAATAGCAACTGCTTTGACAATTCTGATTTCGGCGATCGAAGAAGTTGATTGGGCCCTTACAGAGGGCGATGCAGTGTTGACCTTCTTCCCTGCTAGCACGCCCTTCCTAATTGTGTCGGGAACAATGGCTGTTCTAGCAATGCGGATTCTAGAGGGTTCCGAAGCGAGAGGGGGGGAGCCGGCTTTTGGAGACAAGTTGACCTTCCTTGAGCCATCTGGACGCCTATCACTCACAATATACGTCTCCCACTTCGCCGTTCTTGGCATAGCGGCGATGGTGCTTGAAGGAGAGCCGAGACTGGCGCTTGCCCCTGCTTTCCTTGCCACTTCCATCCACACAATCGTCTGGATCCCCCTAGCCATAGCACACGAGAAATACATCCCGGGCATCTCAATCGAAGGTCTACTGAGGACGATTCAATCGGGGAGGTAGTCAGTAGTCCATGACACTGGGCCGAACCATGATTCCCGGTCTCCATTGGAGGCATGGATTCTAGCGTGGTAGGTTGTCCCGCAGCAGTCAAGTCCCGTAATCCCCTGGGACTCGTCCCCTAGTCCCGTCCCGCCCACAACAATGCTATCGGACCAAGAGGAGGGGTTCTCTCCGCCATCGCTAGTCCCGTAGTAGATTGTTAGGGTTATGTCTGTACCATTGTCATAAGTCTCCCAATGGATGGTAGTCGAGTTCGCAGTCGTTCCGGAGACTTCGAGATTCCTGAGTATTGCAGGATACTGGAAGTATTCCCCTCTGAGAGGGTCTTCCACCCACACTGGCAAGTGATCCAACGAGTCGAAGGTGGATTGCTCCAGGGGGAAACCCCACGCAGAGTGATAGGGTGCCAGGTTGTAGCCAGATGCTTCCGAAAGATGGAGGACCCATGCGTTGAACTCCTCCACGTCGTTGCTTGGTACCTGTGATGCAGGGAGGTCATAGTAGACAGTCAGAGCATCTGTGATGGGTTGCCAGGTCCATTCCTCCTTTACTATCAGGAATGTGTCGAGAGCGACCCAAACTGACCAGTTGGAGATGTTCGAGCCGTCGTCGAAGTAAGCCTCCATCCTAGCTGCCCTCTGCTCGGGGTCTACGGCCCCGTGACCCTCCACGCCCACTAATTCCTCCATCAGGTAGACGCTGGCGAAGTTGCATCCTGTTTCTGTTGTACCCGGCAGAGTAGATGGCATCCACTGGTGATTGTGACCCAGTTCGTGGAACATTCCCCAGTCTCCATTCTCGCTCATATATGACACGTTGACGACTGCGGGGACGCTGAGGTCATGCGCCATGAAGGGGTATCCGGAGTGCATCCATCCGGCCGATATCTGGGCATCGAAAACAGCCCTCTCTACCCTTGGCCATGGTAGATAGCCATAGAGCTCGTGTTCCAT
>TARA_B100000686_G_scaffold352244_1_pt1 | contig 12577 bp, 2 predicted proteins | sample TARA_B100000686 | Tara Oceans TARA_B100000686 (sample SAMEA2622733) | marine metagenome | biome: marine biome (ENVO:00000447); feature: marine epipelagic mixed layer (ENVO:xxxxxxxxx); material: "saline water (ENVO:00002010), including plankton (ENVO:xxxxxxxx)" | depth 150 m
GGCTCATCAGGCTCTGCAAATGGAACCGGTACAGCAGCATCATTTAATACACCTTATGGCGTAGCAGTAGACGGCAGCGGCAATGTGTATGTTGCAGATTATCAAAATCACCTGATCAGAAAGATTGCCACAATCCTTGCCAGTGGTTCTACCACCAATAATGCTACGTTGCCGCTTATCTTTACATCCAGCGAAGCAACTACAGATTTTGCTGAAGGCGATATTACGGTTTCCAATGGCTCCTTGAGCAGTTTTTCAGCAATATCCAGCACGGTATATACCGCTACGTTTACCCCGTCAGCCAGTGGAGCAGCCACCATTGATGTGGCCGCAGGCGCGTTTACCGATGCCGCCGGAAATAACAATACTGCTGCTACGCAGTTCAATTGGACCTATGACGGTGCACCATCTACACCAAGCGGCCTGTCAGCAACTTCAGGCAGCTCAAGCATAACCCTTACATGGTCCGCCAACAGCGAGAGTGACCTGGCATCGTATAAAGTATATGGTGGTACAAGTGCCAGTCCTACGACCTTATTATCTACCATATCTTCAGGAACGGAGACCTATACGCACAGCAGCCTGATAAAAGGCACCACTTATTATTATCGCATCTCAGCAGTAGATAATGCCGGAAATGAAAGCAGTAAAAGCAACGATGTGAGTGCAACCATACCAGACAGAATAACTACCACGACCACTTTTGAACATGATACATTCTCCGGGATGCATAATTCTATTGCCCATGTATCCGGCAATGTGTATGTCGTGGCATATCAGGGCTCCGGCGAAGATGGATATATCAAAACAATCATTATCAATGATGATAGCACAATTACCCAGACAGCTTCATCGGAGCATGATACAGGGCATGGAAAATACAATTCCATTGTAAAAGTCAGTGGCACCCTCTATGCACTGGCATATACGGGATCTAATGATTATGGCAAAATCAAAACTTTTACAATCTCTGATGACGGAAGCAACATAGAGACAAACGGAATACTCGAGCATGACAATTCGACAACAATGTGGAACTCCCTGGTACGGGTCAGCATGAATACCATTGCCCTGGCATATGACAGCAACAATCCTACAGGCGGAGTGATAAAAACTTTTACTATTTCAGGATCCGGGGCAATTATAACAGAGGTGCAGTCACTGGAGCACGATACAAACTTTGGTTTATGTAATTCTCTTATAAAGATGGATGCAGAGACCTATGCGCTGGCATATTCCGGTAATGGCTGGGACGGATATATCAGCACCTTTGCTATTTCTGCTGACGGCTCTTCAATTACATTAGTGGATCAGATTGAGCATAACACCAGTTTTGCACAACACAACTCCCTGGTTCAGGTAGACTACAATACCTACGCCCTCGCATACTACGGATCCGATGGCGGAAACTTCGGCCTTATACAAACATTTACCATCCCGCTTAACGGATACGGAATCACAAAAACGGCATCACTAAAGCATGAGACCAATACCAATACCGGCACATACAATTCATTTATAAAACTGAACTCCGGGGAATATGCTCTGGCCTATACAGGCTATGAAAATGACGGATACATAAAAATATTTAATATATCATCTGATGGAGAAACAATTACGGAAGCATCAGAACTGGAATTTGATTACAGTAACGGAACATGGAATGATCTCATCTTCATTGATAAAAACACCTGTGCCCTTGCTTATTGCGGCGAAGGCTCTGACGGCTATATCCAAACCTTTAACATAGAAGCAGATGATGCAGCCGGGCCCGCTTATGCAGTTACAATCGACACCAATAATGACAGCGTTACCGTTGTTTTTAACGAGCATGTATACAGCACCAACGCCGGTACAGGACAATTAACAGCAGATAATTTTTCCTTTTCTATAAGCGGCGGAGTGGCAGGGATAACCAGCAGCCCGACAGGAATCACCAAAGATAATGGATATATTTTCTTTCTCGGGACAGATATTAGCGGCACAGCGGACGGGACTGAAGTATTGACCGTAAACCTTGCAAACACTGTTTACGATGCCAACGGTAATGCCGCAAGTGCGGTACAATCCAATAATACGGTAACCCTTAATAAAAAAGTCCCGCTCACAATTGCAACTACAACACTTGCACCATACAACACCACCATAGATGTAACATTCAGCGAAGAAGCATATTCTTCCTTTAACAACGGAACAGGGATCTCCGCCGGCGCTCTGGATACCGATGATTTTATTTTTTCAATAACTGGTGGAGAAGCTACTCTTGGGAGCACTACCCCGAGCAGCATTACAACCGAATCGTTTACAAATTTAGGATACTTTAACGGCCACTATTATTACCGTTCAAACAGCCAAGCATCATGGACAAATGCTAAAATAGCCTGCGAGAATGCGGGTGGTTATCTTGCGGTGATTACCTCCGCCGGGGAAAATAAATTAATCCACGAAAACATAAGTTCTGATTCGTGGATCGGTTTTAGTGATGAAGCGACTGAAGGAACATGGGTATCGGTGACAGGTGAAACTGTAAGCTACACCAATTGGGGTTCAGGTGAGCCAAACAGCAGCGGAGACGGCTGTCAAATAAAAACATCTGGATCCTGGGATGATACAGGAATCAATAATTCAAAGTACTATATCCTTGAAATCACTTCTCCCATAACCAATGTGTACACCTTAGGCATTAACTACTCCGGACTGCCGAACGGGTATGAAGTTTTGACAGTGAACCCCAGTGAAAACGCAATATATGATAGGAGCGGTAATATTGCCGGCACCGATCAGAGCAATAATCAGCTGACATTTGCAGAAGAAAAAATACGTGAAGTCACCCGTTTAGAACATAACAATCATACCGGAACCTATAATTCAATTGTGAAAATCGATGATGATACATATGCCGTTGCATATGCCGGAAGACACAATGACGGATTTATTCAGACATTTACCATTCCCGCCGATGGATCTTCGATTACAGCGATAAAATATATTGAACATGATTATTACTACGGCAGATGGAATTCTTTTCTCAAAATCGATGAAGACACCTACGCTCTGGCTTATGCAGGGAACGGCGATGACGGATACATCCAGACCTTTACCATTCCCGCTGACGGTTCTACCATAACAACAGTTGATTTGCTTAGGCAGGACTATAATTATGGAGCATTTAACTCTTTAATTCAACTTGGATCAGACACCTATGTGTTGGCTTATCTTGGTAGAGATAATGATGGCTGGATCAAAATATTCACCATCACAACAGACGGAACAATAGCCCAGATATCTGAGCTTGAACATGATACGGATGGTGGTTCGTATAATTCATTGGTCAAGGTTGATTCAAATACTGTGGCACTTGCCTATTCCGGAAGCAGCGGTAACGGGTATATAAAAACATTTGATATTCTGATAGACAGTTCTATCACACAAGTCAATTCCTATAGACATGACGCTACCAAGGGAAATCATAACTCTTTCGTTCAGGCGGATGCAAATACCTATGTGTTAGCATATGGAGGCGCAGATGATGACGGTTTCATATCTACTTTTACAATTAACAGCAGCGGAGTAATCACCCCGGTAAAAACAAAAATGCTGGGAAATAATTTAGAGCACGATACAAAATACTACTTTACCCTTTCCCCAAGTGCACTGTCTAAAATCAGCGGAAGCTCGGACAGCTACATCCTCGCATATGGTGGTGAAGACACCGATAACAATGACACACCGGACGGCTATATAAAAACCTTTACCATCTCAAATGACGGTTCAGCGATTACTCAAACATATATTTTGGAGCATGATATAGAACTCGCAACAAATACTTCTCTTGTTCAGATGGATGATGATACTTATGCCCTGGCATATTCCGGAGGTGAAGGACATGCCAGCTGGGATGGATATGTCAAGACATTTTCTGTGAGAGGTACAGCATATAACCCGCCTCCTGATACTCCTTCAGGTTTGGCCGCTATTCCCGGGAATTCCCGAGTAATTTTAACATGGTCCGCCAACGGCGACAGCGATCTTGTATCGTATAAGGTATACGGCGGAACCGGCACCAGCCCTTCCTCCCTGCTGTCCACTGTATCTGCCGGCACAGAAAGCTATTCTCACACCGGTCTCACAAATGGTACTACATATTACTACCGAATTTCGGCAGTGGATAATGCCGGAAATGAAAGCAGCAAAACCAGCGATGTCAGTGCGATACCGATACCACAGCGATACACCGTTAAGACCGATGGAAGTGGTGATTTCACTGTGATCCAGACTGCTATTAATGCTACAACAACCGGCGATACAGTTCTGGTTAGCCCCGGTACTTATACTGAGAATATCAACTACAGCGGCAAAAATATTGTAGTAGGGTCGCTGTTCTTGACCACCAAAGACACATCTTATATCTCATCGACTATAATTGATGGAAATCAAGCTGCCAGTGTGGTGATCTTTGAGAATGGAGAAGGTCCCACAGCGTTGCTGACTGGGTTTACAATTACAAATGGACTAGGTACAGGCTATCCAATTGACACAGGGGGCGGAATTACCATTAAAAAACAGGATGGCCAGTTTGCTCCTGTCAGCAGCCCAACTATCACGAATGTAATAATTAGTGGAAATGTGGGGACAGGACAATATCATGATGGTGGCGGGGTATATATAGCGGGAGATTGTAGCGCTACGATTACCAATGTGACCATCAGCGGCAATTCGACTAACAATAATGGTGGAGGAATTTCTTGCAGGGGCGGTTCCCTGACCCTTACGAATGCGATAATAAGAGGAAATGTCGCCACTGGTGACGGCGGCGGCGGTTTGATTATAGCCAATGTAGAAGAAAATGGTAACCCTAGTGCAACACTGACTAATGTGACTATCGTAGATAATACAACTAATAAGTCAGGTGGAGGAATACAAATAATTGGTGCAAGCCCTATTCTTACGAATGTGACCATCAGTAATAATACAGCGGGGCAATACGGAGGTGGAATCTATATTAATGAGGCTGGTTCCCACCCAAATATTTTGAACAGTATTTTATGGGATAATACTGCAAATACAGCGGCAGGAAACACTCAGGAAATCTTTGTTTTATCAGGTTCGGTAACTGCAACTTATTCAGATATTCAAGGCGGCTGGGAAGGTACTGGTAACATCGATTCCAACCCTCTTTTTGTAGATGCATCCAATGGTGACTACCGTCTGTCAGACTACTCCCCCTCTATTGGCGCAGGCATAGCCACAGGCGCACCAAGCACCGATATAGATGGAAACCCACGTCCCAATCCTGTTGGATCAAACCTGGATATGGGCGCTTATGAGAATGACCTGCCAAGTCGGCTTCCAAAAGCGGGCGTCATTGCTGATGGCCTGTCCACTGATGTTGACTGGTGGAATTCTGAATCATCGCTTTCTGCCAACTGGGTACCATTCACCGATAATGATACTGTTACTTATGAGTATGCCATAGGCAGTAATAACATAGACGATGTGCTGTCCTGGACCTCCACTGGCAGCGATACCACCGCTACCATCAGTGGGCTAAGCCTGACAGAAGGTGAAACCTACAGCGTCAGCGTAAGAGCCACGGATACGGATAACCAGCTTTCGGACACCACTACTACTGATGGTGTTACCATTGATATTACGGCACCAGTGATTTCCAGCGTGGCGGAAGGATCAGAAACCGGGTCTAATAATACATATTCACTCAGCTTTGATGGAACGGATGATTATGTTGAGGTTCCATATTCAAGTGAATTTAATAACTTCACGGATGCTGTTTCTGTAATGGCATGGGTAAAGACCGCGGGGGGTAGTCAACAGACAATTATCGAAAATGGAGATGTAAAAGGTTTTGTTTTAGCTATTTCAAATGATTTAAGGATTTATCCTCATCTAAAAACAACGTCTGGTTGGCTTGCCTTACCAATTGGACCAAGTATGGAAATGGATACTTGGCAACATCTTGCGTTTACTTATAATGGAAGTGCATTAATTGGTTTTCTTAATGGTCAAGAGATTGGATCATTATCAGTATCAGGTACTATAGAAAATAATGATGGAAGCCTTAATTTTGGTTATGATAGTAATTGGCAGAATTATTTTAATGGAAATATTGATGAAGCAGCCATTTGGAATACTGCATTAACATCTGAAGAAGTAGCTGCATTATACAATTCCGGTTCTGGCTTAGACGCACTATCTAATTCAGGCAGTTATGCATCTTCTTCCAACCTACAGGCATACTGGAACTTCAACGAAGGCTCGGGGATTACACTTACCGATCAGACTTCAAATGATAATGATGGAACCATAAGTGGTGCAACATGGAGTACGGATGTGCCTTCTGTATTAACAGGCGGCGGTGATGAAGATTACCAGAACAATACCGGTCAGCTCATCATATCCTGGTCTGGTTCTGATGCGGCTTCCGGTATCAAAAACTATGAGTATGCCCTTGGTACCACTTCCGGCGGTACAGAAACTGTTTTCTGGACAAGCAATGGTACATCCACATCTGACACCTTAACCGGTTTAAGTCTCACTGAAGGTTCAACGTATTACCTGAGCGTGCGGGGCACTGACAATGCAGGAAATGTATCAGATGTAATCAGTGGCGATGGAATAATGATTGACTTTACTCCTCCCACCGGCACAATAGTGAATGATGGCTTAGGTGATGATATTTCCTATACAGGTTCTGATTCAACTTTATCGGCCAACTGGGCTGCATTTACGGACGCCGCCAGCGGGCTATCTAAATATGAAGTATCTATTGGTACCGCCATAGAAGGAACAAGCATTTCCGATTGGACTGATAATGGCATAGAAACTACCTATACAAAAACAGGCTTAACCTTAAGTAGTGGAACAATGTACTTCATAAATGTACGGGCTACCGATCTTGCAGGAAATATATCGGATCCCTTATATACGAATGGTATCACTGTGGATACCCAAGGGCCGGAAAATATTTTTATTTTTGACGGGTTGGATACTGAAGATTTAGACTGGACAAACTCTACAAACACACTTTCTGCCAGCTGGCATTTTATAGATTCGCTGAGCGGTATGGCTTCTTTTAATGCCTATCAATATGCTATTGGGACCACATCAGAAGGCACAGAGTTAACAGACTGGACCACGGTTGCCCGTGATACTTTTTTCACCCAGGCAGGTTTGAGTCTGGTGAGCGGCACCACCTATTACATATCCGTTCGCGCTACCGATATTTTGAACAATCAAAGCACGCCGGCTGTATCGGATGGAATCACTGTAGATCTACTAGTACCGATGGTGAATGTTCTTCTGGATGGTAACGTAGATGAAGACCTGGACTGGCAATCGTCCACAGATACGCTTAGCCTACAATGGACCGCCAACGATACGCGTGACCGGCAACTGGAATCTTTTGAGTATTCAATAGGAACAGCCCCCGGTGATTCGGATGTGGTGGTTTGGACCACCAATGGCTCAGAAACTGATGTTACAATAGCAGGATTAAATCTTACAGAAGCAACAATCTATTATGGGAATGTACGCGCTTATGATTCAGCAGGGAATATTTCAAACACAGTAAGCAGTGATGGAATTTCCATTGATACTACTGGACCGGATGGCGGTACAGTAACTGACGGCCATGGAGTAGATATCGGTTTTACACCATCAGACAATTCCCTGGAAGGTCATTGGTCCGGATTTACGGATATAATAAGCGGTATCGCTTATTATCATGTTACGGTAGGCACATCTGCAGGAAGCTCAGATATAGCAGACTGGCAGAATGTAGCAGTGGATACGCAGGTGGCTTATACCGGGTTGAGCTTAAACAATGGACAGACTTATTATCTATCTGTAAAAGCATTTGACCAAGCTCATAACCAATCGGCCACCATCAGCTCGGACGGTGTTGTATCTGACCAGGAAGGACCGGTCGCAGGACAGGTGACGGATGGGCTTTCAGGTGATGTGGAGTGGGTCATCTCTCCTAGTGAACTAGAAGCCGGATGGACAGACTTCCAGGATAGCTTAAGCGGTATCCAGTACTATGAATACGCCGTTGGAAATTCTGCAGGAGATACAGATGTTTTAGACTGGATCAGTGCAGGACTCGAAACGGAGATGTTGATACAGGAGCTTTCTCTTTCCCATGGCAGCCAGTATTATATCAGTATACGTGGAGTAGATAATGTAAACAATACAGGAAACTCTGCTTCATCTAACGGACTTACCGTTGATCTGGTATCACCTTCCATTACAGATGTTATAGAATCAGAAAATGATTCACTTGATATGGATTACCTGAATCAGGCCGATACAATTGTCATCACCTGGTCAGGTGAAGACGGCCTGTCCGGTATCGCATCTTATGAAACAGCCCTAGGCACCTCTGCAGGCGCAGATAATGTTGTACCCTGGACAGCTTTATCCGATCCTGGAACTGAAACAAAAATGCTTATGGATCTAGGTTTAAATAACGGCACATCCTATTACGCCAGTGTACGGGCAACAGATGTTGCCGGTAATGTTTCAGAGATCGCCAGCGGTGACGGTATTCTGGTTGATCTTACTGCTCCTGTGAATGGTAATGTTCTGGATGGCCATGGTATAGATGAAATGTATACATCATCACCCGATACCTTATTGGGCTCCTGGACCGGATTCAGCGATGATATCAGCGGCATAGAAAATTTTGATTATGCTATAGGCACTTCTGCATATGGCACAGAAATAGTGGAATGGACTTCTATCGGGAAAGATACAACGTTGTTCGTAGAAACAGGACTCCCGCTCATTGATGCCGAACAATATTTTACTTCGGTACGGGCAGTAGACTACGCCGGTAACATATCCGATCTTTCTGCATCCAATGGTATTATTCTTGATCTAACGGATATGGCTCTTGTTTCCAGTTCGGTTTCACCGGAATCCTACCTCCCGCTTGTTGAACCTCCAACACTAAGTTATATATTCACTGAAGCAATTGACTCCGGAGATGTTATCATTGAAGGGAATCTTTCAGGGACAATGTCAGCCACTGTATTGGACAGCATAGTCACTGTTAATTTTACCGGTCCTTTTACCAGTCATGATACATTTTCGATTATTACATCTGTGAACGATTTTTCCGGCAAGGACGCTATTGTACTGGATCATACTTTCTACACTGAACTGTTGGCAGATTACAATAACGACCTCAATATAGACGTAACTGACCTGGTACAGTTCATAGATGCCTGGAATAACAATGATCTTACTTTTGAACTCGCGCCGGTTACTGGTATAGTTCCCAACCTCGTACCGTCCCCGGACGGCGCATTCAGCATAAGAGATGCACTAACATTCAGCCGTATGTGGTACTGGTCTAACCCAACTGCCCAACGTATGATAGCAGCAAATAATACAATTGGTTCTCCAATAAACATTGATCAATCTGGTAGGCAACTAATCATTACTTTACCGGATGAAACTACAGCATCAGAGATCGCGATTCAATACCCGGTAGAGAGTATAAAATTCAGCTACACCAAGGAACTAAACCAGGATAATCAGATAATGGCCTCAAAGAATTTTGCAGAAGATCTTGTCTTTATGCAACTCAATGGTTTCATAGCCACCGGGGAGAGAGAAATCACTTTTGACATAAGCGGCTTACCAGACCATGAAATTGCGTTGGTAATCAATTACAGATTCATGGGAGCTGATGGGCAGACACTAAGCCAGGGATCTTATGATATGAGCTTTGCTCCCATGCCAGATGAGTTTACATTGCACCAAAACTACCCGAACCCATTCAACCCGGTAACACAGATTAGGTATGACCTTCCAGAAAAAAGCAATGTTACGCTATTGATCTATGATATCTTAGGCAGAGAAGTCGCTACTTTACTTAATGGCGAACTGGAGCCCGGTTATCATTCAGTTATGTGGAATGGGCAGAACAAGATGGGACAAGCTGTTGGTGCCGGTATGTACTTTTATTCTATACAAGCAGGTGCATTCAGACACACCAAAAAAATGGTACTCTTAAAATAGGACCACTATTTAAACATCAAGCCCTACATTCGTGAGGTTTTTTGTTTGCAGTAGAATGGTTAGATTTGGTCTCACCATGAAAAATGTATACGTATTCTTATTTATTATTACCACGTTTGGGTTTGGAAACCAGAATTAGATCAACCGTGAATCGTTTACTTCACGATACAGAGAGGTGAAATAAAGATGGGATCGTTAAAGAAAAAAACAGTATTTATTACTGGCGGTAGTCGCGGGATAGGAAAAGCTATCGGATTACGATTGGCACGAGAAGGCGCTAATATAGTTATTGCAGCAAAAACGGTTGAACCGCACCCAAAGCTTCCTGGTACAATTTATACTGCTGCAGAAGAAATGGAAGCGGCGGGTGGAAAAGGATTTGGTATCTGTACGGATATACGTTTTGAAGAACAAGTTCAATCAGCAGTAGACATCACCGCAGATAAATTTGGTGGTATTGATATTTTGATAAATAATGCCAGTGCCATTCAATTGACTAGTACAATGGATACGCAAATGAAACGTTATGATTTGATGCACCAAGTGAATGTTCGCGGTACATTTCTCTCTTCCAAACTTTGCATACCCCATTTAGAAAATGCTGAAAATCCCCATATTTTGAATATATCTCCACCGTTGAATTTGGAGACGAAATGGTTTGCACCTCATGTGGCTTATACCATGTCCAAATTTGGTATGAGTATGTGTGTGCTTGGAATGTCTGGCGAATTGAAAAAGAAAGGAATTGCCGTCAATGCATTGTGGCCTAGAACAACCATTAAAACAGCGGCTATACAAAATCTGCTTGGAGGCGATGAATTAATGAATAAATCCCGAAAACCAGATATTATGGCTGACGCTGCTTTTATCATTTTTAGTCGAGATAGTCAATTATGCACAGGAAATTTTTTCGTGGATGAAGATGTGTTAAGGTCCGAAGGAGTTACAGACTTGAGCCAATACGCAAATATTCCTGAAACAGAATTAGCACCAGACTTTTTTGTATAAAGATTTATGAGAATTAGCAATCAAATTTAGACAAACGAAGAAGATGGTACTGTTGAAATAAACATGAAGCCCCACATTTGCAGGGTTTTTTGTTTGTGGGAGGATAGGTAGATTAACAAATAATTATTTTTAAATTAACTTCTTTATGGATTACTCAATGATTTTTTGTTCAAAGTGCGGTAATAGTACCAAAAAATTAAATATTGAAGGAGATTCAATAAAACGTGATGTATGTACAGTTTGCAATTTCATAAACTACATAAACCCTAAAATAATTGTTGGTTCACTTCCAATCAAGGATGACCTAATATTATTATGCAAGAGAGATATAGAACCATCCAAAGGTAAATGGACATTCCCTTCAGGATTTATGGAACTAGGTGAATCACTTGAGGATGGCGCAAAAAGAGAATCTTTAGAAGAAGCTAACTTAAAATATAAAATAATAAAATTATACGGTACTTATAGCATTCCTAGTATTGGTCAGGTATTGTTTATTTACTTAGGGAATATACTTAATGAAGATTACAGAGCTGCAAATGAAACATCAGAATTAAAACTCTTTCAAATAAATGAAATTCCATGGAGAAAACTTGCATTTCCTTCCGTAGATTTTTTTTTAAAACGATATGTTGATGATTATATGGATAATAATAATTTTAAATTTCATTCCAATTTCAGTGAAACCTAATTAATGAAAATACCAAATTTCCGTTGGGGGGTGTGGAAGGATGGGCACAGCAAGACACACACATAGAAATGCTATTTTTTGAAATTTTAAGTATGAAACTATTCTAGTTCAAGTGAAAAGAAGGAATGTATTGATGACCCTTACGCAGGAACTGTTGAATTTAATTTGGAAGGTGAAAGAAAAGTACATTAGTAAAAAGTATTTTCCATAATAAAAAGTATTTTCCATATTTTTTAAAAAAGTTTTTCATGTCCTGTGTTTAATTTAAAAATCAAACCCTACATTTGTGTGGCTTTTTGTTTATGGATTTAATAATAATTAATAATTAAGATACCATCAGCGATTTTTCGACATTTTTCCTTATTTATAATGAAATTAAACTTTACAGAATTGAGACTTTTTTTAAATAGATTTATTTTATTGAGAAAAATTAAAAATACATTTTTTCCGTGGCCAATTAAGTTAAAAAGAAAAAGATTAATATTTAATACTTCAAATATACTCAAGTCTGATGCAACTGTTTGGTCGGATGAAACCTTTTACAAAACAGAATATTATACTGATTTAGATCAAACTTCTATTAGATTGCTTCAAGAAGTAAAAGATAATAGTCACACCGATGACAATATTTTAAATATTTGCTGTAATATTGGTAGACATATCAATTATTTAGTGAACTGTGGATATAAAAATGTATATGGATTTGATATTATGAAGCCAGCTATTGATAAGATGGATAAAGTGTTTCCAAATATTAATATGAAAAAAATAGAAAATTGTAATATAAATAGTTATTTTGATTCAAAAGAAAATGGTTTTTTTGATTATGCTTAC
>TARA_B100000686_G_scaffold335854_1_pt1 | contig 12560 bp, 7 predicted proteins | sample TARA_B100000686 | Tara Oceans TARA_B100000686 (sample SAMEA2622733) | marine metagenome | biome: marine biome (ENVO:00000447); feature: marine epipelagic mixed layer (ENVO:xxxxxxxxx); material: "saline water (ENVO:00002010), including plankton (ENVO:xxxxxxxx)" | depth 150 m
TCCCGGATTCCGCGTTGGAGCATGTTCCAGAAATTATCCAGAAGTCGGGTTACTCGAAGGTATATGACGGCTTCAGACCCGAAGAAGGTTCTCGACTGGCATTGGCGATGGACACTGCCAAGGGCGGTGCGACACGGGATGTGTTAGACGTGTATCCGGATGGCGCGTGGTTTAAGCCGGACTATGGCTATGAACAGCAATTTGTCGAATATTTTTACCACGGCCTAGGCACGTATCTTGGCCTTTACGGAGATACGTCGCCAGGGGTCTGTGCAGACTACGCTGCAGAGTGGAGTGTGTGTACTCGTGCGGAACTTGAAACCACTGATACAAAAATGTGGTCGTTGCTCACGGACGAGCAGTATAAGTTGCCGCAGGTCGCCCCGGATGGAGTGTATGGGGCGCCGGAGAACCGATGGGTCGAAGAAGGTATTCGCTTGGATAACGATCGGGTCGGGTACTCGGGTGTCATTGCCGACACGTCCAGTATCAAACTGAGCGGCGGAGCAGATGATGGTAACGTGCGTATGTATCTCTTCACCGGCGGAGCGATCAGAAGCGTGATTATGACACCAGGTGTCCCGACGCTTGTCCGAGTGGAATCGGGGACACGCCTACCCGAAGGATATGGCCAGCCAAGGGTGATTGAATTGGACGACGGACGCTTTCGACTCTTCGCAACCGGGGCCGATGGCATTCGCAGCGCGATTAGTGATGATGGTATTTCATTCGTCGTTGAAGATGGACTCCGCGTCAGTGCGGAGAGCGTTGGTGCAACGTCACTGACCGGCCCTAGTAACATTGTGAAAACAGCTGACGGAAAGTGGCGTATGTATTTCAGCGAACTACCTGTGCCGAGTGGGGAACCAACTCCTACGGCAGATCCGATTCCTGGTCAGCTGAACCTCACCACACACAACATTTTCAGCGCGTCGTCAGACGATCTATTTACGTGGGAGGTTGATGAGGGAGTGCGGATTGGGACGGGTGCAACGCTGACCGGAAGTGGTGAACATCCCGCGGCCATCGCGAATGCGGACGGGTCAGTTTCGATTTTTTATTTTCGGAACAACACGAAACGACTCATGGTGGCCACGTCGGACAACGGCTTGTCGTTTTCCACGGAAACTGACACGGGACTCTCTACCGATGCGCTGATGGCGAACGATCCAGACGTTTTGCGTGATGGTGATGGAACAGTCCGGATTATTTACAATCATGGCACGGACGTAGGCGGTTGGATTTACAGCGCTTCACACCCGGGAACGCTTCCCTGGTAGACACTAGTTGTCCCGTTGTCTTTCGATTTCAACAAGGATGTGATCGGCAGAGCCTTGAATGGCGATATCGACCTCGGTCGAGCTTGGCGTCGGTTCGAGATTAATTTCAGCAGTAAAGGCTCCGCCTTGCTTCGCAGTGTGAACGAGCGACGCAGCCGGTTGAACAATAGCCGACGTGCCGATCGTTAAAAAAACCTCGCAACGTGCTGCGTGGAGACTGGCAGACAACACGTCAGGCGTTATATGTTCGCCAAACCAGACAACTCCAGGCCGTGCGAGTTCATCGCAGTACGGGCAACGCGGCGGAAGTGGATGTAACGGCACTGCTGAGTCCTGCCAGGCAATCTTTCCGGCATCGCATTCTTTCCAACAGCGTAATTCCCAGATGGACCCGTGGAATCGAATCACCCCGTCGGTGCCAGCCCGTTCATGGAGGCCATCGACATTCTGCGTAATGATTGTGGTAACTCTCGCGGAAGAGGCCCATTTAGCAAGTATGTGGTGAGCGGCGTTTGGCTGGCACTGCGCGACGAGTTCACGTCGCCAGTTGTACCATTCCCAAATCATTGTTGGATCCGATGCGAAGGCCTGTGGAGTTGCCAGTTCTTCGGGCCGATGATTTTTCCATAAGCCGTGGTCGTCACGAAACGTGGGTACTCCGCTTGGCGCGGAGACACCGGCACCCGTAATGACCGTCACTGATCGGGCGTCATCAAGTCTGGACGCAAGGTCACTGACGTCGTTTGTAGGCATGGTCCGATTGTATGACGGCATTCATCCTGGCAGGCAAGTCGGTATAGTGTGCTGTTGTAACACGTACAGCGGGGGAGCTAACGGGGATATGGAGTACAACGGAGACGTACGTTTGCCGCCAGAGTTGGAGGCAGAAATTACTGCGACGGCCCCTCAGTGGGACGGAGATGCATTGTTAGGGCGAGTTTGGTTCCGTGATAGCCAGGTGTGGACCGGTCGTGACGAGTCAAGATGGTTAGGGTGGCTCGAGGTGGCGGATGATCCGAAAGTTGTTGCCGACCGTCTGGAAGCCTTTCGAGAGCGCCTGATTAAAGACAGCATACGGTGCGTAGCTTTGTTAGGGATGGGCGGATCGAGTCTGTTCGCAGGTATGGTTCGACAAGTCTTTCAAGCGAAGGGGGACATTGAACTTCGCATCCTCGATTCTACGGACCCAGCTCAAATACGAACATTTGAGTCCACGATCGATCTGGAGCACACCGTTTTCGTCGTCTCGAGTAAATCCGGTACGACGCTTGAAACGCGCATGTTTTATCAGTATTTCATGGGGCGTTTGGAGGCGGCAGTCGGGTCAGATGCGGCACCGACTCGATTCTGTGTCATTACAGACGCGGGCAGCGAATTAGATCTCTTGGCGAGTCGGCGATGTTTTCGTGCCACTTTTCACGGGGAGGCGGCCGTCGGTGGTCGGTATTCTGCTCTGACATATTTTGGAATGCTTCCGGCAGCCGTTTTGGGTTGTGACGTGACAGCCCTTTTGGAGCGTGCGCAAAGAATGGCCGATGCATGTCGGACGATTAATTCGGGCGCAGAGAATCCAGGCGTTAAACTTGGCTTAATCCTTGGGTGCGCCGCGAGAGCGGACCGGAATAAATTGACACTCGTCATTACGGAAGCGCTACCGGGCTTGGGCGAATGGATAGAGCAGTTGATTGCTGAGTCGACAGGGAAATCAGGTGTTGGCGTGATTCCCATACAGGGCGAATGTCTCGCTGAGCCAGAAGAATACGGCCCAGATCGAATTTTTGTCTCGCTTAAGGTGGATGGTGAGGATACCAGCGAGACCGACAGTACTTTAGATCGGTTGGCGGCGGCGGGGCACCCGGTTATTCGATTCTCACTTAATTCTATCTATGACATTAGTGCTGAGTGTTACCGGTGGGAGTTTGCCACAGCGGTGGCTGGTTCGATTCTGAAGGTTCATCCGTTTAATCAGCCTGACGTTGAGGGAACCAAACTGGTGACGAAAAGATTAGTCGATCGTTACAGTGCGGGACGGAGTCCGACACGTCAGAATGCCGTCATGACACATCAGTACGAGACAGGTGAAATCGGTTTACATGCCCCGGGCGTGTACGGGCGTGGCCTTGGGCGGCTCGTGCCGCAGGAGGCCTCCATGATGCATGTGCTGCGGGCCCATTTGACGCAGGTTCGACCGGGGGATTACGTGGCCTTACTTGCGTACTTAGAATGGTGTGAGCCGTATCGACGAATTGTTGACGCGCTTCGGCTTGGTATCCGGAGGTCCACGGGCGCTGCAACGACCGTGGGTTTTGGGCCGCGGTTCCTACATTCCACGGGCCAGGCTCATAAAGGTGGGCCGCAGAACGGTTTGTACCTGGTGCTTAGTTGCACGGATCTTGTTGACGTGGAAGTGCCAGGTGAGTCCTACAGCTTTGGTCAGTTAAAAGATGCACAGGTTCTTGCCGATGAAGACATGCTGACACGGCGCAGACGGCGATATCTTCGGTTACATATCGACGGGGATGTCGGTGACGGTTTGAATGCCTGTACTGGACTCTTTGAGGAAGCACTGTCGAAGGCAGAGAGTGAGTGAATGAATCACGTTGTGTTTGCGAGTCTATTGGCAACCGCAGTAAAGGCTGTGGCGTAACGGACCAGTTCCGAAACGTCAACAGCCGTCGGCCACCGGTCATGCGGGTGATGAAATAGCCCGTTGGAGCCAATGATCGAGATGTAGTCACCGCCTCCCTCAAAAACGGCATGGGCTTCGCCTGCGGGTTGATCGCCAATATCTCGTTGCCGTGGGGTCCTGGCACGCGCGGCGTCGAGTTCAGAGACGGCAAGTTGTTGCAGTTCAGTGGTTGAGGCTTGAAGCAAGGGGTCCCCATTGACGGCGGCACCGAAGTTAGCGCCAAGATGGATCCAAGCAATCGCACTGGTTAAAAGCCGCGAACGAGTGCGAATGAATTCACGAAGGCCATAGTGGCCGAGTTCGTGTCCGGTCGATGCAACAAACACGGTCGTCCGGATCGGTGCCTGGCCGGCAGCCATCGCACGAATCATTTCCAGCCAAACGGAAAGACCACCGCCCCGTTCAGACGCGCAGGTCCACCAGCCACTCCGTGGCGTCATCACGATCAGCGGCGCGAGTCCGGGCTGGGTGCCAAGCAAGGTTGCCGTGACATTGAAGACTTCCTCTGGCCGTTTTGTGACATGCAGGACAAAGTTTGCCATTACACCGTCGGCAGCGGCCTGACGTAACATCTCGCGATGCTGGCTCGCTACTTGCAGAACTGGAGGACCAAACGGTTCGACGAAACTCGGCGCGTTCATCAACGCCAGTCCCTCGGGAACGCCATTCTCAGGTCCTCCCGTTACGGCCACGATGGCTTTCTGTTCGGTTGTACGACGATAATCAAGGAATGCGGAGGGTATTCGTGGTCCCGCGTACGCGATCCCAATATCTGATGAGGATCCTTGGGTGCCAAATGTTCCAGTAATGCCCTCGGGTGAGGTGACACCGCCGTCGTACAGTGGGACTCCGTCGATCCGTTGTCCGTTAACCTCCAGAAACGCGGCGTGTGACTGAACGGTGGGAACGCCCATCCATTCGAGTTCCGGCACGATACCGGCGTCATCCACGCGATCAGACAGCCACAGACCACTTTGAGCGTCAACGGGAGAACCTGTGCGATGGTCTCCCTGTGCGTCGTAGTCCCGAATCACACGGTTAATTCGGTTGTATGCCTCGCTGTCTAAGGACGTCGATCCCTGGCTAAAGCTGGAGGTCGACCAAAGCGATGTGACTGCGAATGCTGAAAGAGATCGCAGAAACTGTTTTCGATTCAATTGAAGATTGAAAGCCTGTAGTGGGTGGGGTGACTTTATATGTCGCGTCATAAATTTCGTATTCGTGAAGGAAAATGTTGAGTGAGTGTCCGGTTACTGTCCCATCCAATTCGGCGCACGTTTTTCCAGAAACGAGGAGACGCCCTCCCGGAAGTCGTCACTACTGTAACACCGCCCGATCCAGTCATGGCCGAGCGTTGGATCGATTCGTCGGTGTTGCTGCACGCGATGAATCATTTGTTTGGTGGCCTGGATCGTGAGAGGCGCATTCGTTGCGATAGTCTTGGCGTATTCAGCGATAACAGCCTCGAAGTCATCATGGGTAACTGTTCGAGTGATTAATCCGGCGGTTGCCGCCTCCTCTGCTGAAAATAAACGTCCTGTGTAGAGCATGTCCTTCAAATGTGTCGGCCCAATAATGTCGAGGAATCTCGCAATATTTGCGGCTGACACGCAGTTACCGAGCGTGCGCGCGATAGGTACGCCGAAGCGAGACGAAGTCGTGCAGATACGAATGTCGCAGGCGGCGACCATCACACAGCCGCCACCAGTCGTGACACCGTCAACGGCGGCAATCGTCGGGGTGTCGAGTGTTTCGAGCCGATCGATGACGTTGTCGAGTCGTTTCTCGTAGGCGATCCCGTCTTTTTCTTCCCGAAATTCACGAAATTGACCAATATCGGTGCCGGAGACGAACGCTTTACCGCCGGCACCGCGTAGAATGAGCACCCGAATCGATGGTGTTGTATCAACGGTCTCGCAGTGCTTGAGTAGTGCTTCATACATCGACCAGGTCATGGCATTACGAGCGTGGGGACGATTAAAGGTGATTGTGGCCGCAGCGTCTTGTTGTTCAAACAGTACTTCCGATGTAGACACGATGGGTGACTCCTTTCAGCAGCGTGAGTGGGCCGGTGTCGTTCGAGTTTATCGATGGGAGCAGTTCTTATGAGTGCCGCTCTCGATGGCATCCGTGTGCTCGATGTAACCCAAGTGATGGCCGGTCCGTTTTGTGCAATGTTACTTTGCGACATGGGGGCCGATGTAATCAAGGTCGAAGCGCCTCAGGGGGACTCAGCCCGACGAATGGCTGGTGGCGCCGGGGATGACAGTGCTGCATTTAATGCGGTCAATAGAGGAAAGCGCGGCATAGTGATTGATCTGAAGACTGATCAAGGCGTGCAGGTGCTCAGACGTTTATCGGAATCAGTGGATATCCTGATTGAGAACTACCGTCCTGGCGTGATGGAGAAATTTGGATTGGACTACGAATCGCTCAGGGTGAGTAATCCTCGATTAATCTATGCGTCTATTTCTGGTTACGGGCAGACTGGGCCTTCAGCAGGTAAGGGTGGTTTTGATCTCGTTGCACAAGGCGTCTCTGGGTTAATGTCGGTGACAGGGGAACCAGGCCGGCCACCGGTTAAGGCGGGCGTTCCCGTAACCGATCTTGGCGCGGGACTGTTTGCAGTATGTGGAATATTGGGGGCACTTCAATATCGGGAGCGAACAGGGAAGGGGCAACAGATCGATACCGCGTTGGTGGATGCTGGCTTTGCGCTTTCAGTATGGGAGGCCACGGAGTTGTTTTCGCAAGGAACGGTGCCTGGCCCGCTTGGTTCTGCGCATCGAATGAGTGCGCCGTATCAGGCTATTCGTTGTTCGGATGGATTTATCACGCTCGGTGCGGCGAACGACCGATTATTTGAACGCTTGGCCATAGTTCTAGGGCATTCAGAGTGGTGCGAGGATGTTCGGTTTTCGAGTGATGCAAGCAGAGTTAAAAATAGAAGCATATTGGCAGGTGAAATAGAGAGGGTTACAAGTTGTCAGACAAGGTCGCATTGGTTGAAGACATTAGAAGCAGAGGAGATACCTTGTGGTCCTATTAACGATTACCACGAAGTAATGAACGATCCGCACGTGCGAGCTCGTGACATGGTTGTTGAAACAGATCATCCGAGTCTTGGGCGTATCAAAACGCTCGGAACGCCTATCAAGATGTCGGAGTCACCGCTTGTACCCGGGCGACCTGCGCCGCTCCTCGGTCAACACACCGACGAGGTGTTACGGCAGGCAGGCTATAACGATGAGGAACTAACAGCCTTCCGCAATGAAGGTGCCATTCGGTAGTTTTTGGTGAAGGACAAGATCTGATGAACAAATATTCAATTGCTATGATTCCAGGCGATGGAATAGGGAAGGAAGTCGTGCCTGCGGCCCAGCAGGTTGTTGAGGCTGCAGGGCAACGGTTTGGCTTTAGTTGTGAGTGGAAGAATTTTGATTGGGGCTGCGAACGATTCGCCAGCGAAGGCGCGATGATGCCAGGCGATGGCCTGGAGCAGTTGCGTCCTCATGATGCGATCTTCCTCGGTGCTGTCGGGTATCCAGGCGTGCCCGATCACGTGTCGCTGTGGGGGTTACTCATCCCGATTCGTCGGACCTTCGAACAATTTATTAATCTTCGACCTGTTCGTTTACTTCCTGGGATTCAAACACCGTTGGCGAATAGGTCGCCAAGTGACATTGACTTTATTGTGGTGCGAGAAAATAACGAAGGGGAGTATTCAGAGATCGGTGGTCGACTCTACCGCGGAACGGACGATGAGATGGCGGTGCAGCAAGCCGTCTTTACAAAACGTGGTGTTGACCGTGTGATGCGGTATGCATTTGAACTTGCGCAGCGGCGACCAGCGAAACATCTGACGTCCGCAACAAAGTCGAACGGGATTATCCACAGTATGCCGTTTTGGGATGAACGGTTTCATGCCTTGTCGGCGGAGTATCCGGATGTGAAGGTGGATGAATTCCACATTGACATTCTGTCAGCGCATTTTGTGCAACATCCGGATTGGTTTGATGTGGTCGTTGCAAGCAATCTCTTTGGTGACATTTTGTCTGATATCGGGCCAGCGATTGCAGGGTCGATAGGATTAGCGCCCGGCGCAAATATTAATCCGACGCGAGAACATCCCTCGATGTTTGAGCCTGTCCATGGGTCCGCACCGGACATTGCCGGCCAGGGAATTGCGAACCCGATTGGACAAACGTGGACCGCGGCGATGATGCTTGAGCATTTGGGAGAGCAGGACGCCGCCGATGCACTTGTCCGAGCCATTGAGGCCCATGTTTCGGACGGAAAATTGTTAACCCGAGATCTTGGCGGGCAGTCGAATACTATCGACGTTGCATGTGACCTGGTAAATAGAGTTGGAACGGTCTGAGAAGGAACACCTTTCGGAGAGGTAATCGATGGCACTTGAAACCGGAGCGAAACTAGGGATCTATGAGGTGACCGGGAAACTCGGCGAAGGCGGGATGGGCGAGGTCTACAGGGCCCATGACACGACATTGGACCGAGAAGTGGCACTCAAAGTTCTTTCTGAGGCGTTTGTCGCAGACCCTGACCGATTAGTTCGATTTGAACGAGAAGCGAAAGTCTTAGCATCGCTGAATCATCCGAATATTGGAGCAATCCATGGGCTTGAGCGATCGGCAGAAACCACGGCGCTTGTCCTTGAACTCATTGACGGTCCGACGCTAGCGGACAGGATCGAAGAAGGCCCGATCGGCGTTGACGAGGCGGTCACTATCGCCACGCAGATTGCTGACGCCCTCGATGCGGCCCATGAACAAGGCATCGTGCATCGAGATTTAAAGCCGGCGAATGTGAAGATTCGGCCGGATGGCACTGTCAAAGTATTGGATTTTGGCCTCGCAAAGACGGGCGTCTCGGATGGAGGTGGTGGCGGGAGTGACGCGGCGACGATGTCAATTACCGGCGCTTCACAAATGGGCATGGTGGTCGGAACGGCTGCCTATATGGCGCCGGAACAAGCTCGCGGCAAGCCAGTTGATAAACGGGCGGATGTTTGGGCTTTTGGCGTGGTGTTGTTTGAGATGGTGACTGGCGGGCGATTGTTTGAAGGCGAGGATGTCACGGACACGATCGCAGCGGTGGTTAGAGAAGACCCGGATTGGACCCGGTTGCCGGCGGATTTACCCGCGCGTTTAGTGCAGGTGATTCGGGGCTGTTTGCAAAAATCGCCGACGAAACGCGTTCGGGATATCGGTGATGTGCGCCTTGCCATGGATGGTGCGTTTGAAACAACGATTATGAGCGCATCGACAAACTCTGGTGAGGGCCAGAAGGCGCTGGCTTTTTGGCAGAAACCGGTGCCACTACTAGGTGCGCTTTCGCTCATCGTGGTCTTAGCGATTCTTGCGACGTGGGGATTAATGATTTCAGAAGAGGTTGCAGGCACACCGGAACGCTTTGGCATCGTTGCCCCGCCGGGTGGCGAATTCAGTCTCTCCGTGGGATTGACTGATCTCGCGATTTCACCCAGTGGGACGATGTTGGCCTATGTAGATGGTGCATCGAGCGGAATGACGCCAAAGTCGCTCATGCTGCGCGGACTTGACGACTTCACTCCCGTTGAACTCTCCGGGGGCGTGCCGATATATCATCCGTTCTTTTCTGCGGATAATGAGTGGATAGGCTTCGTAGATCTATCGGCAAATGAATTACGGCGCGTATCTGTGACCGGTGGGTCAGCGTTGCCCATCGCGACAATTTCCAGTTTCTTACAAGGGGCGAACTGGAACGAAGATGGCGACATATTTTTTGGGGAGCAAGACCCCGGGAAAGGGATCCAGCGGGTATCTGCGGTTGGTGGAGAACCAGAGGTGTTGACGGTCCCAGATCGGGAAAACGGGGAAACCAACCATGCATGGCCACAATTTGTTTCCGGAACGGATACTGTTATTTTTACGGCGGTAACGTCTCCAGTCGACGATTCGAGGATTGTCGCGCTCTCCCTCGAAACCGGAGAACAGAAGGAATTGATACGCGGAGGTTTTCACGGTCGTTATGTAGACACCGGTCATTTAGTCTACGCTGTGGGTAATGCGTTGAGAGCCGTCGCATTCGACATTGGAAGCCTCGAGATCGTTGGCGCGCCCATTTCGATGGTAGATGGTGTCCTGACGAAATTTAGTGGTGCCGCAAACTTCGATATTTCTCAGACCGGGTCCCTTGTCTATTTTCCAGGGAGCGCCGGCACGTCAGGTCTGCGGCGATTAGTCATGGTCGACCGCGAAGGTGATGAGGATGATGTGTCGGCTCCGCCGGCTGGCTACGATTCACCACGATTTTCACCGGATGGTCGATTTATTGCGGTCGAAGTTGCCGGCGAGAATACCGATGTCATTGTTTACGACGTGGAACGGGCGACGCCGACCCGATTGACATTTGCAGAGGGTAGAGATGGTTTTCCAATTTGGACGCCTGACGGACAGCGCATCGTGTTTAGTTCGGAACGTGACGGCACCCTAAATCTTTTTTCAAAGGCCGCGGATGGAACCGGGCAAGTGGAACGATTTGGAAGTAGTGATGGTTTACAAATGCCGCAGGCGTGGTCGGCTGATGGTGAGTCCTTAATCGTGCAGGTGCAGATGGCCGGGGCGTTACCTGATATCAGTGTAATTAATGTCGCGGGCGATAGTGCTGAGGAACTTGCCGTCGGAAGCACATTCGCAGAGTTCTACGCAGACGTTTCCCCGGACGGCAGGTGGTTAGCGTACACCTCAAATGAATCTGGAGCTTTTGAAGTCTATGCTCGCCCCTTTCCAAATGTGGACGATGGTCGTTGGCAGATTTCCCGTGCGGGCGGGATTGAGCCAGTGTGGGGTCCCGATAGTAGGGAACTGTTCTATCGGAACGGTTCGGACATGATGGTCGTCAGCATGGAAACAGAACCAACGCTGGCGCCTGGTAATCCTAGCGTCGTTTTCAGTGGGTCGTACAGGCCAAGTGCGGTTGGACGGGCGCGCGCGTGGGATTTGTCACCTGACGGCCAGCAATTTTTGATGATCGCATCTGCTGGTGAAGCGACAGGTACCACGGAAGACCTACGACTTATTCTGGTTCAAGATTGGTTTGAAGAACTGCGTGAACGACTACCGCTGCCTTAGTAATAAGCTTATTCGTCTCACGCAATCTGATTGAACCATCGCTCGTCCCGAGATAGTCTAGTCGCTCTCAAATTTGAAATGACAGCAGGAGAACGAGATGTCGGTTGAATCGGGTACACGTGTAGGGTCCTATGAGATTTTGACGAAGATTGGCGAGGGCGGGATGGGCGTGGTCTACCGGGCGCGTGATGTGCGCCTCGGCCGTGAAGTTGCCATTAAGATTCTTCCGGAAACGCTTGTCGCTGATCCGGATGCATTATCCCGCTTCGAACAGGAAGCGAAGGCTGTTGCGGCACTGTCCCACCCAAACATTGTCGCGATTCATGACATCGGTGAATCGGATGGGCTTACGTATGTCGTGCTGGAATTATTGGAGGGCGAAACGCTCGCGGAGGTCTTGGCGCGCGGGTCGCTGCCTCTCCGGAATGCTATTCAGTACGCAATACAACTCTCGAACGGTCTTGCTGCAGCTCATGATTGCTCGATCATCCACCGAGACCTCAAGCCGGCGAATATCTATTTGACGACGAGTGGTCAAGTCAAGATTTTGGATTTTGGTCTCGCAAAAATAAGGCCGGAAGCTACTGGCGCGGATATGCCAACGGCTGTTGTGCAGACTCAGGCGGGCATGGTGATGGGGACTATGGGGTACATGTCTCCGGAGCAGGTACGGGGCGAACCTACTGACCATCGCACGGATCTCTTTTCATTCGGGGCTGTGTTGTACGAAATGTTGGTCGGAGCGCGTGCATTTGATAAGGGTTCGTCCGCGGAAGTCATCAGTGCGATATTGAATGAGGATCCACTTCATTTTTCGATTCAGCGCAGTGGAATACAGCCCGACATCGCGAGAATTCTTAGGCGCTGCCTCGAGAAAAGAAAAGGCGAACGGTTTCAATCCGCTCGAGATTTGGGGTTCGCTCTTGAAACAGTCGCCGATGGTTTAAACCGAGACAGTGATTCATGGCGAGTTCCGGCAAGTGGCTCGGGTGGCAGTCAAGAAGCGAGTGGTCCGATGACGGCAGATTCGGGCCGGTTACACAACGGTGTCGGTTCCAGCCGGTCGCTGGAGTTCGAAAATCCACAACGTGGTTCTGGTGGTATCGCATCGGAGCAAGTTGCCGAGCCTGTCAGAGCGACCGTCGATAATGCCGGAAATACGCACCGAGGCGTAACGGCCGATCGGATTCTTTTCGGCACAACGACGGTGCGCTCGGGCCCGAATCGGGATCTCGGATTGAATATGGTCGAGGGTATGCGAACGAGTTTTGCGGCCGTAAACGCTGAGGGCGGTATACATGGGCGCCGCTTGGAATTGGTCGTCTTGAATGACGGCTACGAGCCAGAGCGTGCGCGTGTCAACATGGTTGAACTTCTTGAGGAGCGGCGCGTCTTTGCTGCTGTTGGTAACGTCGGCACGCCGACTGCAATGGTGACGGTTCCGTACGCCGTCGAAAA
>TARA_B100000686_G_scaffold271184_1_pt1 | contig 12544 bp, 16 predicted proteins | sample TARA_B100000686 | Tara Oceans TARA_B100000686 (sample SAMEA2622733) | marine metagenome | biome: marine biome (ENVO:00000447); feature: marine epipelagic mixed layer (ENVO:xxxxxxxxx); material: "saline water (ENVO:00002010), including plankton (ENVO:xxxxxxxx)" | depth 150 m
TGTAATGATAAAAGAAAATTCAAATAATAATATGCATGGAACTACTATTTTAGCTGTAAGGAGAAAAAATAATGTTGTTATTGCTGGTGACGGGCAGGTAAGTTTAGGTAATACTGTTATGAAATCAAATGCAGTAAAAGTTAGGAGACTAGCAAATAATAAGGTTATAGCTGGATTTGCCGGTGCTACAGCAGACGCATTTACATTATTTGAACGACTAGAAGGAAAACTAGAAAAACACCAAAATCAACTTACAAGAGCATGTGTTGAATTAGCAAAAGATTGGAGAACTGATCGTTACTTAAGAAGATTAGAAGCAATGATGGCAGTTGCGGACAAGTCTGTTTCATTAATTGTTTCTGGTACTGGAGATGTTGTTGAACCAGAAGATGGCTTGATTGGTATTGGTAGTGGAGGTACATTTGCCTTGGCAGCTGCAAGAGCGCTTATGGATCAAGAAAAATTAAGTGCAGAAGAAATTGCAAAAAAATCAATGAAAATTGCATCTGATATTTGTATTTATACTAATTCAAATTTTACTATTGAAAAATTATAGATTATGGATGACACAATAAATAAAGATTTTGTTAATAAACAAAAAATAGAGGAAAAAAAAAATTTTACTCCTAAAGAAATTGTTAAAGAACTAGATAGATATATTATCGGGCAAAATGAAGCCAAAAAGGCTGTTGCTCTTGCATTAAGAAATAGATGGCGTAGACAAAGAGTCCCTGAAGATTTAAGAGAAGAAATATTACCAAAAAATATTTTAATGATTGGTCCAACTGGTGTTGGTAAAACTGAAATATCTAGAAGGTTAGCAAAATTAGCCGAAGCACCTTTTTTAAAAGTTGAGGCAACAAAATTTACTGAAGTTGGCTATGTTGGTAGAGATGTAGAACAAATAGCAAGAGATTTATTACAAATATCAATTACGATGACACAAGAAAAATTAAGAAACAAAGTTAAAGCTCAGGCTCAACATAATGCCGAAGAAAGAGTTTTAGACACCTTGGTTGGAAAAAATGCAAGTTTAGAAACAAGGTCTAAATTTAGAGCCCAACTTAGAAGTGGAAAGCTGAATAAAAAAATTATAGAAATCGATCTTGTAGATAACCCAAGTAGTAATGTTCCTACTTTAGATATTCCTGGAATGCCTGGAAGTCAGGTTGGTATGATTAACTTAAATGAAATATTAGGTAAAGGAATGGGACAAAAAAAGAAAAAAAAGAAAATTGCAATTGAAAAAGTTTACAAACCATTGATGGATGAGGAATCTGATAAATTAATAGATCAGGAAAAAATAATTTCAAATGCAAAAAAAGATGTTGAAGAAAATGGTATTGTTTTTTTAGACGAAATGGACAAAATTTGTGCAAGATCCGAAAGAGTAGGAGGAGATGTAAGTAGAGAAGGAGTCCAAAGAGATTTGTTACCAATAATTGAAGGTACAACTGTATCAACTAAATACGGTTCAATTAAAACAGATCACATTTTATTTATAGCATCAGGAGCCTTCCATTTATCCAAACCCTCTGATCTTTTACCTGAACTTCAAGGTAGGCTTCCTATAAGAGTAGAATTAAATGCTTTAACTAAAGATGATTTTATAAAAATTTTAAATGAACCAGAAAATAGTTTAATAAAACAATATGTGGCGTTATTAAAAACTGAAAAAGTTGAATTAGATTTTGGCAAAGATTCAATTGATGAAATTGCAAAACTCGCAACCGAAATAAACTCAAATGTTGAAAATATTGGAGCTAGAAGATTACACACAGTTTTGGAAAAATTAATAGAAAATATAAGTTTTAATGCCACAGAAAACAAAGGAAAAAAAATAAAAATTACTTCTAAACAAGTTAAAGATGAAGTTGGAAAACTTGCAAAAAATGTTGATTTAAGTAAGTTTATTTTATAGTTATTTCTTTAAAATTTTCTTAAAAATACATAGATAGCCCCGCTGCCACCATGTTTTTTTGATGCATAATTTATTGCCAAAATTTTATTACGCAATTTTTCTTCATTTAACCAAAACAAAATATTTTTTTTTATTTTTCCTTCACCCTCTTTTCCTTTTCCAGTTATAACTAAAACTAATCTTAAATTATTTTCTACTGATTTATTTATAAAATCTTCAAGTGAATTTTTTGCTTCTATTTCGTTAAAACCATGTAAATCTAATTTATTTTCTATATGAACATTTCCTTTATTTAAGTTTCTTAAATTTTTTTTACTTAATGCTTCTCCTTGCCCAAATTTAAGTTCATTAAATTTTTTTATATTTTTTCTATTATTTTTAGACTTAATTGAAGCTTTATCTTTTTTTTTCTTCGGGTAACTATTTAAGTTTTCAGTAAATAGATCCCACAAAACTTCATCTTCTATAGATAATTTTTTTTTTTTAACCAGATTTTGTAACGACAAGTTTCCAATTAGGATTATTAGATTTTAAATCTTTGGAAAATGTCCAATAATTTGTATGATTTTCAATATACTCGTCGTTCCCCTCTAAAATTTTTCCTTTTTCATTTTTTAACAGATTTACTTGTTCAGAAACAAATTTTACGACTATATCTGCTATCGTAGATTTTATATTAATTTTTTCTACTCCTGCACTTTTTATTGAAATTAAAGTGTGTTCTAAAAAAAGTTTTTTTCGTGATCTAGATTTTATTTCTTTTAAAAAATTGTTAAAAACGTTTGTACTTAACAAATATTTAATTTTATCAATGTCACCTTTTGCATATGAATCAATAATGGTTTGAAATGCAGTTTTAGCTCCCTCTAAAAATTTTTTTGGTGTAAAGCTTTTATCATAATAACAAATTTTTTCTACTGACGTTGCATTTTTAAGAATACCTTTTTCATCTTTTAAAGAGTCATTAAAAATTTTGCTTTTTTCTGCTTCTTTGTCATTAATAATCTTCTTTTTCTCAGTACCTAAAGAGGTAGCTTCTTGCATAAAGAAGTTTTTAGGTCTTTTTTCATTTCCTGTTCTTCTACCTAAAACGCTTCTTAATTTTAAAATTAAGAATGCTGCAACTAGTGCAAAAAAAATTAAATCTGGTGTTAAAAATGTATTCATAAATAAACTTATACTTTAAATTAATTTTAAAGTAAACTGAATAAGAATGTAGTCGTTTTTTTTAGTAAGCAAACATGTTTTTTTTATTTTTTATAGCAATACCAATAATGGAAGTAATTCTATTTATTACAGTTGGAAAACATATTGGATTATGGAATACAATTTTAATTATAATAGTTACTGGTATTATTGGAGCAATACTTGTAAAAAGTCAGGGAATTTCAATTATAAACAAGGCAATGGAAGAACTTAAATCAAATAAAATGCCAATATTATCTATATTTGAAGGAATTGCCATTCTTGTAGCTGGAGCCTTTTTATTAACACCAGGTTTTCTTACTGACACACTAGGTGGTTTATTATTAATACCTAAAACAAGAAATATTCTTATTGAATATATAATTTCATTTTTAAAAAAAAGAGCAAATTTTAAAGATAAAGAAAATAAAATATTTGAAGGTGATTATGAAGAGGTTGATGATACAAAAAAAAAGTAGCTTTTTTTTAACCTATGATTAATATGCATAAACAATAAAAAAATGGCAAAAAAAGTAGATAAAAAACCTGGTTTTGTTCCTGAAGGCGCGCCCGCAGGACTATTCATTAATGCCCAATATTTAAAAGATTTATCTTTTGAAAATCCAAACCCTTTGGATGCATACAAAAAAACTGATGAAAAACCAGATATACAAGTAAATGTAAACACTGCGGTAAGGAAGCTACCTGATAACGCATTTGAAGTTATATTAGATATAAAAACTGAGGCAAAAAAAAAAGATAAAATTTCTTTTATTGCTGAAGTAAGTTATGCTGGAATTTTTACATTAAATCAAGTACCGCCAGAACATGAAAAACCTCTACTGTTAATTGAGGCTCCAAGAATGTTATTTCCTTTTGCAAGAAATGTTTTAGCTGAGACTACAAGAGATGGCGGCTATCCACCCTTAATGCTAAATCCTATAGACTTTGCAAGTCTATATCAAAAACAAGTAGAAAAAGAAAAAAATAAAAAGAACTAGTTAAAAATATCAATAATCAAGTTTGGCAGTTGTATATAGGAACATTTTTTATGTGTTTTCTTAATTTTTTATAAATAATATTTTCAAATTTTTTTTTCTTTACATCACTATATGAATAAATTCCATTTTTATTTTCAAGATCTAATAAATTTATTCTTTTACCAGAATTTTCTTTTATAATTTTTTTAAACATTTTTTTTGGAAATCTCATCATTCCAAAACTTATAGAATGTATGCTGTCATTAGGAATATTTTTAGATATATCTAGAAATAATTTTTCGTAAATTTTTGCAAAATTACATGCTGGTATTATTGGATCAAATCTTAAACCTATTTTCCACCCTTTATTTGCTAGATTTTTCATAGCAATAATTCTTTTTTTTACACTTGGAACTTTATGCTCAATTAATTTTGAAATATTCTCCGGTGTAAAACTAAAAGCAACTATACAATTGTCTATTGGCTTGTGTTTTAATATTTTTTGAATTTGGGTACTTTTAGTTCTTAATTCTAAAATAGCATTTTTATTCTTTTTAAAAATTGGAATAAAACAATCAACAAAGTTTGTTATTCCATCAAACGCAAGAGAGTCACAGTCATACCCAGAAAAAAAGTATGATTCTTGATGTCTATTTTGTTTTATTTTTTCTTCTATTTCTAAAAAAAAATCTTCATAATTTACAAATAAAAGATAATGTGATGACATATGCTTTCCTTGTAAAAAACAATATTCACAATCATAAATACAATTAAGCATGTGTGAAAAATAGTAATTTTTTTTTCCTCCTATGCTAAATGATTTTGGTATATCGTGGAGTTTTCTTCCTTCTTTTTTTGCTAAAATTAAAGAAGGTTTTTTTTTTTGTATTCTGAAATTTTGAGATTTAATATTAAAAATTTCTCCATAATGATCACAATAAATTACTTCAATTTTTTTTTTAAATTTAGATATAATTTGATTGGTTCTAGGATGATTTTTTATTTGGTTTTCAATATAAATTGTTTCTATCATTTATAAAACTTTCGATAATTTATTTTTAATATCTTTTATTGGTTTTTCCCAATTACTTTTTTCTTCCTGCCTAAATATTTCTAAATTTTTATACCATGGAGACATTCTCCCATAATTTGTCCAAGGCCAGTTTGGTACTTTTGGTTCCAGCATCCAAGTTTTTTTACCAATTGCACCTGACAAATGTACAATAGAAGTATCAGAAGAAATTATTAAATCAAGATTTTTAATAATAGCAGCTGTATCTATAAAAGCATCATCTCCAATATCAATAATATCATTATTGTCATTCATATATTTATAAAATTTTGAATCTTTTATTTGTTCGTGTCCATTTCCCTTTTGTAAACTAATAAAATCTAAATTTTTAAATTCCAGCAATATTTCTAAATCTTTTAATTTAATTGCTCTAGATTTTGAGCCTGAAGAATCAACATTTCCTTGCCAAAATAAACCTATTTTAAAGCCTTTTTTTTCTTTTAGTTTATTTTTCCATTCTTCAACTAAATTTTTTTCAGGCTTAATATAATTAAAATTGGGAATATTTTTTAAATTGGTCTTAAACAAATAAGGTAGACTCATAATAGGTATATAAAAATCATGATTTTCAATTGTATCTTCAAAATCATAAAATTTTTTTATGCCCCCCACAGAACTTAAAATTCTAAATAATTTTTTGTTACATTGTAAATTAACTTCTTCGCTATATTCCTCTAATAATTTTACGTATCTAACAAATTGTAAAACATCTCCAAAACCTTGTTCTGCTATAATTAGTATTTTTTTATTTTTTATTTCATCTATTTTCTCTGGTTTTTTTTTATTTTCACTGAGAATTAATGGATAATCTGATGCTTTAAGTCTATATTCATAGTTTTTTAAACCCTCATCGTAATTTCCTTCTCTAAGCATTTCTATTCCTAAACTGTATCTAATGTCTGCCTCCATTTTATTATTTAAAATAGATTTATAATTATTTTTTAAAACTAAATCATTAAAATTTTTAATAGCTTCTTTTGAATTTCCATTTGCAGAATGTGCAACTGCTAAATTAATTTTTGCAGGTATATTGTCTAGATCTAACTCTGTAGTTTTTTGAAAAAATTTAATAGCTTTTTCTAAATTATTTTTTTCTTTGAATGCATTTCCTAAATTATAGTATGAATGAATAAATTTTTTATCAATTTCAATAGATTTTAAATAATTTTTAATTGCTTCATCATTTTTTTTTTGCCTTAAAAAAGAATTTCCTAAATTGTAATATAACGCAGCTAGTGAAAATTTAGAATCTTTGTCATTTGGATTTTTTTTTAATAATTCTTCTAATTTTTTTTTTATTTCAAAAAATTTTTTTTTTTCCATTTTATTTGATAATCAACTTTTTGATTTCAGGTAAGTATAAGTATTCAACTTTGGAATTATCTAAAAGATTTAAAGCATCTTCTAAAGTTTCTACTAATGGTTCCCCAGCTAAATTTAATGAAGTGTTAAAAAGTATTGGAATTTTTGTTCTTACTTTAAAAGCTTTAATAAGATTATAGAAATTTTCATTTTGTTCTTTATTAATTGTTTGAATTCGGCATGTATTATCAAAATGTATAATAGCTGGAATTTTTTCTTTAATATTTGGTTTGCAATTTACAGCGTACATCATAAAAGGAGTTTGTTCCATTTTTCTTAAATCAAACCAATCATTAACATCTTCTTCAAGAATTGTTCCTGCAAATGGTCTAAACCATTCTCTTTTTTTTACTTTATTAACTAGATCTTTTCCGTTTTTAACCCTTGGGTCAAATAAAAGCGATCTATTTCCCAAAGCTCTTGGACCTGCTTCTGATGATCCTTGAAAAATTGCAACAATATTTTTTTTTTCTATAATTTCAGAAATTTTTCTTTCGTCTGTATTTTCAACTTTTCTCCCTTTTAACAAATTTCCGTATTTTTCTGATTTATATGATGGTCCCAAATAAAGATTTTTTATAGGTTTTTTTTCAGTTTTTTTTGCTAACTGATACCATAATCTTTTTGCGGCACCTAATGATGTTCCGCCATCATGACTAATTGGTTCTATGTATAAATTTTTTTTATTATTTAAATGCTCTAAATATTTATAATTAGCTACACAATTTAATGCATACCCTCCTGATATAACTATATTTTTCTCGCCTGTTAAATCAAAAGCTTTATCAATTAAAAAACACATTTGTTTTTCTGTTTCTTTTTGAACAGCATATGCAATATCTTGACGGTTTTTTTCTAACTCTTTTTTATCATTAGTTTCAAGCCATTTAAATTTTTTTTTGTTTAAAATTGCACCATTAGGAAAATCTGGAATAAAAAAATCTTTGTTAGATAAATTTTCTTTATTAAAAAGTTGCGGAATTTTTTTGTTTTCTTTACCTAAAGCTGATAATCCCATTGTCTTACCTGCCTCTAAAACATGAAAATTACAATAATTTGTTGCTGCCTCATATGTTTTTGCTATTCCTGGGTGGTTTGTAAAAAATAATTCTTCTCCTTGTGGCCCCTTTTGTTTGGAATTTTCTCTATCCCATCCTTTTACACCTATATGTTTGTAAATTGGTAGAAAATTATTAGGGTAAGATGCTTTAAATATACTTTCAAATTCATAGCCTGTTATACCTTCTCCCAACTGGATAAAAGTACCAGCGCCATCAACAATAAGTGCTGCTGCCGAATCAAAACCACTATTATAAAATGCTAAAGCTGCATGAAGTTCGTGATGCCTATCACCCATTTTAAAATATTGATCTTTATTTTTAATTAAACCAATTTTTCTAGCAAACCCCATATATAAATCTTCTTGTGTCCAATCAAGCGGAGGTTCAAACGTATAGGTATGGGCAACAGCTATATAGTCAACTTTTTTGGTATACTCTTTTAAAAATAAAAGTCCTTTAAAAGGTGCTCCATCATATTTAGAACGAGTTAAACGTTCTTCTTCAATATAAAATTCTACTTTACCATCATTTATTAAACAAACACTTGCGTTGTGTCCTCTTGATATTCCAGCAATTTTCATATTTTTAAAAATTCATTAATCAGTTTATCTATAATATTAGCATTAGTATGAATCCAATTTTCAATTTTTTTTGATGAAATATTTAAAATAGAGCTTTTTTTGTTATCTGATATTATTTTTATACATTGTACCTTTTCTGGGCCTGCATATACCCGAGCTCCTTTAAAAAAACCTGATGCCTCCATATCATAAAGGGAATCTGTTGTATATTTTATTTTTGGAAATCCTACTGTTATTAGAGAATTTTTTTTTATTTTTGTCTTCCAAAGTAAAGATGGATACCAACTATATTTGGTTTTATTATCGATAACTTTTGAAACTAATATAATTTCACCTAACTTATAATCCTTATGTCCTGCAATTCCAATATTTAAAAAAAAAGAATTTTTATCGGTTTCTTCAGCTAAGTATATTGTGGCTTTCTCCGCACTTTTTTTTCCTATTCCAGATATTATTAAATTAATTTTTTTTTCTTTGTTAGAAAAAAAATTTCTCGAATTTTTTTTTAACTCCCATTGATTTATAAGTGGCATTGCTTCCCTCTTCATAGCAACAACAATATTTATTTGATTTTTTTTACTCATAATTTTTTATTTTATTTTCATAATAAATAATTTCTTTTTTCTTTTTTCTTTTTTTTAGTCCTTTTAAATATATATTAATTTTTTTTCTAATAGTTTTTTTAGCTAAGTTTTTATTTTTTTCTGTTAAAGTTTTTTCTTTAATTATATTTTCCAAAGCCACTATTCTAAAACGATCCATTCCCCAATATTTTTTTGATAGCTGGTTGAAATGACCCCCATGTTTTATAGTAAGTTTTTCGTTTAAATATAAAACTGGAAATTTGGCTGTTATTCTTAACCAAAGATCATAATCCTCACAAACAGGGAGTTTTTCATTAAAAAAACCTACTTTTTTAAAAATATCTTTATGTATTATGACGCTTGAAGGTGATATACGACAAATATCAAGAGATTTATTGAAAATCGAGCCCCCATATTTTTCATGTTTTTTATGTTGATTAACCCTAACACCTTTTCTTATCCAAATTTCATCGGTATGGCAAATTTTGTATTTTTTTTTTTTAGTTAAATAATTTATTTGTTTTTCCAATTTTTCAGGATGCCATTTATCATCAGAGTCCAAGAATGCTATCCAATTGTTTAAAGATAATTTAATTCCTCTATTCCTTGCAGCGCTAACCCCTTTATTCAATTGTTTGTATACTCTTACTTTAGGATATTTTTTTTTTACATATTCTGCAGTTTTATCACTTGATCCATCGTCAATAATGATTAATTCTAAATTTTGATAGGTTTGATTTAATACACTGTTTATAGCATTTATTAAAAAAAATTTTCTGTTATAGGTTGGTATTATTACAGATACATTAAACATATTTTAATATTATGAACAAATTTAAATTATCACATTTTTTTTTATTTTTATTTTTTTCATTTATGAATATTGATTTTATAAATGCTGGATATGGGAGCAAAGAAATAGGTACAGAAAAAGAAAAGAAAGGTTTTAAAGAAATAGATTTAAATAATGATGGAAAAATTGATTATTATGAATTTCAACAAATTAGGCAAAGAAGATTTGACAGATTGGATTTAAATAAAGATAAAATTATAACCCAAAATGAATTTGAATTAAGAAATCAAAAATTTTTCTCGGAGATTGATGAAAATGAAGATAAATATTTAACTAAAATAGAAATGTTTAAAAAAAGAAAAAAAATGAGAAATATTCTTGAGTAACATCAATTTATAGTTACTTAATCTTATATAAGCAAAATTCTCCGCATGAAGGCCTACTTAATTTAATTGAATAAACGTTAGAATATTTTTTTTTTAATTGTTTTCCAATCCAAGAGGAAATATTTTCTAGAGTCGGCAAACCGATTTCTTTAATATCGTTTATACACTTATGATCTAGTTTTTTTTTTATTTTTTCTAAAGTAGCAGATATACTGTCAAAATCAGCTACCCATTGATTATTTCTATTTTTTTTTCCATGAAATGTAACTTCAACAACAAAAGAATGTCCATGGATTTTTCTATAAATATGACCTTTGGGCATATTAGGAAAATAATGCGCGGCTTCAAAAGTAAATTGTTTTGTAATTTCAAATATATCGTTCATCTTACTCCTAACATTTTATGAAGTTGCAAGCTAACTTTCCACTTTTTATTTTTGTTACAAAATTCATACGTTTTTTTTAAATTTTTTTTTAGATAAGGTCCGTCCATTGGTTGCAAAAAAAAATATTTAAAATTTAAATTTTCAAGACTTTTAGGATTAATTTTATTTTGGGGAAAAATTAATTTTAACTCATCACCTTTTTTTAAAACAAAATCTTTTTCATGTTTAGGACTTACACAAACCCAATCAATTTCACAAGGCAAATCAATAGTTCCATTAGTTTCAATCCCTATTTCAAAATTTGATAATTTTAAAAAATTTATTAATTTTTTATCTAATTGTAATAATGGTTCTCCACCAGTGAATACAACGTAAGGTTTATTTTTATTTTTTTGATTTTTCCACAAAGAGATAATTTTTTTTCCTAATTCTTTTTCACTAAAAAATTTTCCACCATTAGTTCCATCTGTGCCTACAAAATCTGTGTCACAGAAATTACATTTTGCTTTTTTTCTATCTTTTTCTTTACCTGACCAAAGATTACAGCCAGAAAATCTACAAAATATGCTAGGTCTACCTGAGTAAGCGCCTTCTCCTTGAAAAGTATAATAAATTTCTTTTACACTATACATAAATTTATTTTCTTAATATCCAAATAGGATCATTAATTCCAGCTTCTTTAAAGCCCCTATCTCTTAACATACAAGCGTGGCATTTTCCGCATCCACCTTTTATTCCATCATAACATGTATGAGTTTCTTTAAAAATTTTATTAAATTCTTCCATATTTTTACATTTTTTTATAGCAATTTTAATACTTTCCATTTTTGTTAATTTCATTAAAGGTGTTTTAATCTTTATATATTTTTTTGACCCTGATATTCCCAAACCTAAAGAATTTTCCATACTATCAATAAAAATCCTTCTACAATCTGGGTAACCACCGTAATCCTCCTCGCAAACCCCCATATATATAGTTTTACATTCAATTAAAACCGCTTGGTTACTTGCAATTGTCAAAAACAATATATTTCTTGAAGGAATAAAAGTTGGTTCAATACCTTTTATTATTTCATTGTAAGAATCATATTTCTCTAATTTTTTTTTTTTGTTAATTAAGGGAGAAGTACTTTTTAAAATATTCGGAATTTTAATTATTACATGTGTTTTAAATTTTAAGAACTTAGCTATTCTTTTTGCAGAATTAATTTCAGTTTTATGCTTTTGCCCATAATCATAAGTAATACCATGTAGTTCTTTACATTCACTTCTGGCAAATAAAGCAACTGTAGTTGAATCCTGTCCTCCAGATAGAATAACCAATCCTTTTTTTTTCATTTTTTTTTAAATTCTAATGAAGCTGAATTAATACAATAGCGAAGTCCTGTGGGTTTAGGTCCATCTGAAAACAAGTGTCCTAAATGTGAATCACAATTAGAACATATTACTTCTGTTCTTTGCATTCCATGAGATAAATCCTCTATTTCTTTAATATTATTTTTATTTATAGGTGAAAAAAAACTAGGCCAACCTGTTCCTGAATCAAATTTTGTATCAGAAGAAAAAAGTTCTGTTTCACAACAAATACAATTATAAATACCTTTATCTTTTAAATTCCAATACTTTCCGGTAAAAGCTTGCTCAGTTCCTTTTTCTTTACAGATGTGGTGTTGTTCAGGTGTTAGTTTTTTTTTAATAACCATGGATTAAAAACTGTTATATAATTTAATAAAAATAAGTTTTTTTATTATAAAATTTATATGTATTCTATATTAGCAGACATAGTTGTTTGCATCCACTTTGCTTTTGTTTTTTTTGTGATCTTTGGTGGATTAATTTATTACTTCTGGCGAAATTGTCCCTATTTACACATACCGGCAGTTTTTTGGGGCTTTTGGGTTGAGTTAAGTGGTTCAATTTGTCCTTTAACTCCACTTGAAAACTGGTTAAGTGAATTAGGTGGTGGTGAAAGCTATAGATCTAGTTTTGTAGATCAATACATTACTCAATTTTTATATCCAACTGGATTAGACCAAAATACAAAATATTATTTAGCTGGGGGTTTAATTTTTATTAATCTGATTATTTATATTCATATTATAAGAAAAAGAAGTAGAAGTAATAATATGAGTGTCCATGATAGAATTAATCAAAGAGCCCAAGAACAAGAAAAAAAATCTTTTTTTTAATTTTTCATAAAAAAATAATTGTGCTGATAGGGAGAATATTTTTCT
>TARA_B100000686_G_scaffold212269_2_pt1 | contig 12543 bp, 10 predicted proteins | sample TARA_B100000686 | Tara Oceans TARA_B100000686 (sample SAMEA2622733) | marine metagenome | biome: marine biome (ENVO:00000447); feature: marine epipelagic mixed layer (ENVO:xxxxxxxxx); material: "saline water (ENVO:00002010), including plankton (ENVO:xxxxxxxx)" | depth 150 m
AGACCCTCGATCAGATTTAGTTCGTAAATTGCAAGAATATGAACGTTTTAAGGAAGCTGCACAGAGTATCAATGAATTAGAGCGTTTAGAACGCGATATTTCCCAAGCAAGTGCAGAGGTAATAGAAAAACGTGTCATTACCAAGCTGCCTGATATTGCTTTAAAAGAACTGCTCCTTGCTTTTAAGGAAGCAGTGGAGCGTTCAGATATGTTTGCTAAGCACCATGTTCAGCGTGAACCTCTTTCAGTTAGGGAAAGGATGTCCCAAGTCCTAGTTGGTTTGGAGGGAAGTGGTTTCAAGGATTTTTCTGCGCTTTTTGACCCAAAAGAAGGTCGTACTGGAGTGACAGTGACATTCTTGGCTATTCTTGAGCTGTTAAAGGAGACTTTAATAGATGTTATTCAGAATGAACCTTACGGGAGAATACATGTACGTATTGCAGAATCAGAGACCACTGAAGAAACCAGTTAAGACATTAAATATAATGCTTTTTTGAATAAGTGAGAGCTGTGGATCATAAACATATTAAGAATATTTTAGAGGCTGCCCTTTTGGGGGCAGGTAAGCCATTAACTTTAGAGGTTCTATCAAGCTTGTTTGATAGTTGTTCTGGACCAGATAGAAAGACTCTTAAAGACCTATTGAAGTCATTAGCCTCCGATTATGAGGATAGGGGAATTCAGTTATTAGAAGTAGGCTCGGGCTATCGAATTCAGATTCGAAGCTCAATGAGTAATTCGTTGATTCCTTTATGGGAAGAACGCCCACCACGCTATTCACGTGCTCTACTTGAAACGCTAGCATTGATAGCTTATAGACAACCAATTACTCGTGGTGAAATAGAACAAGTTCGTGGTGTAACGGTAAGCACTAATATTGTTCGAACACTATTAGAACGTGGCTGGGTCCGTATTATTGGGCATCGTGATGTGCCCGGGAAGCCGGCTTTATTAGGGACTACTAAAGAGTTTTTAGATTACTTTAGTTTGAAACGACTTGAGGACCTCCCGCCATTATCTGACATTAAGGACTTTAAGGGCTTGAACATAGAGTTAGATTTGCCTGAACCAGGTCAGCAGCAGTCAGAAGTTATAGAATCTAAATATAGTGCGCACTCATCCATTGAGGATAATGAAAAGATTGGGGAAGATGTGTCAGTTGGTCTGAAAAATACTAACAGTCCCTCTTAAGATTTGAGCCGCTATTAAAACTCAGTCAAAAAATACGAATGAGCGGATCCAGAAGGTATTAGCAAACAGAGGTTTGGGGTCTCGTAGAGAGATAGAAAAATGGATTCGACAAGGTCGCTTGCTTATTGGTAATAAGCCTGCTCAATTAGGCGATAAGCTAAATGGTGATGAGTCTATTTTTTTTGATGGACGTTTAATTAGAGCTCCAAAAAAACTTAAACCAGTGGTTGAGTGTTTGGCATATCACAAACCAATTGGTGAGATTACTACTCGCAAAGACCCTGAGGGTAGAACAACTATATATGATCGATTTAATGCCCCACGCCATGGTCGTTGGATAAGCGTGGGCCGTTTAGATATTAATACTTCAGGCTTAATAATTTTAACTACTGATGGTGAGCTTGCGCATAGGCTAATGCATCCTAGCTATGAAATAGCTAGATCTTATGCGGTACGTATTTTAGGTCGGTTATCTCGGAGACAGGTAGCTAGCTTGAAGGAGGGAGTGAATATCGGCGAAGGAATAGCACGGTTTTCCGTTATCAAACCAAGCGGAGGAACAGGCGCAAATACTTGGTATAACGTCAAACTACATGAAGGAAAAAATCGTGAGGTAAGACGTTTATTTGAGGCTGTTGATATAACGGTAAGTAGGCTGCTACGTATCTCCTATGGCCCAATTGATATGGGAGATTTAAGACGCGGTAAGTTTCGTGTCTTGTCAAAAGAGGAAATCATGTCTCTTTATACTGCTGTTGACTTAGCGATAGGTGATTTTTCTTAGGCTATTACTCTTATGCTATTCATGCCTTTGCTTTTAGGGCCAAGAAGGTAAAGGTAGCTACCTAAAAGACTTTCTGGTGTGGGTAGACTTTCAGGGTCTTCATCAGGGTAGGCTGCATGACGCATATCTGTCCGGGTTGCACCAGGATCAAGATAATTAACTCTAATATTAGTATCTTTAAGCTCGTCTGCTAGTGTTTGTGCAAGCCCCTCTATACCAAACTTTGATACACAGTAAGCACCCCAATTAGCTCTGCCTCGATTACCTACGCCACTAGTAGTAAAAACCATAGATGCATCTGAAGAGTTGTGAAGAAGTGGTAATAGAGATTGTGTAAGCATGAATGCTGAGTTTAAATTTACCTGTATTACTTTGTGCCACTCATCACTTGAATAGTTTTCTATCGGCTTACGTGAGCCTAAAATGCTTGCGTTATGCAATAGTCCATCAAGTCTTCCATATTCTGAAAGTAAACGTTCAGATAGTTTTTGATAATCCTTTTCGTTTGTATTCTCAAGATCTAGAGTTACTACATTAGGTTTTAAATCTAGGTCTTTATATTCATCAGAGAATGCATTTAATGCATCGGTATTACGACCATGTATTACTACGGTAGCGCCATGACGTATTAAAGAGTTGGAGATTGATCGGCCAATGCCTTTGGTTGCACCTGTAACCAGAATAACGCGGCCTGCTAAAAGATTAATTGGAGGTTTGTAAGTTCGTAAGTTATTCATTGAAAGTATAATTTGCATTTAAGCTTTTTAAAGCATTGATTAGTTCGGTAGGCTTTTTTATTACTATAGAGGCCCCCCAAGTCTCTGGATTATCAGAACCTCTTATGTATCCATAAGAAGTTGCGATTGTAGGCATTCCAGCAGCTCGTCCTGCTTCAATATCTCGTGGCGCATCTCCAACATATACACAATTTGCGCTTGGTGTGCCTAGTTCTTCCGCTCCTAATAATACTGGTGCTGGATGCGGTTTTCGCTGAGGAAGTCGGTCTCCGCTCACGACACAACCCGCTCTGGAAAGAAGGCCTAGCTTCTTAAGTAAGGGTTTGGTCATAGCATGGGGCTTGTTCGTTACAATACCCCAATTAAGCCCCTGGTCATTGAGGTTGGTTAGAATCTGATCTAATCCGTTAAATAGTTTTGATTTCTCGCATGGGTTTTCTATGTACAATTTTAGAAACTCTTGGCGTAGGTTTTCTGTTTCTGTCTCAGAGGTTTGATTTTGAAATCCAAGACGTATCAACCCGAGGGCACCATTTGAAACTTCATTTCTAGCAATAGCGTATGGATATGGAGGCAGGTTATAAGTTTTAAGAAGACGATTTAAAACCCGGACTAGGTCTGGTGCCGTATCTATGAGTGTTCCATCTAAATCAAAAAGGACACCTTTAATGCTCATGGCGTTCCTTGTAATTCGGTATGCGCAAGGTAATTAACATGTACGTTACTACCAAGCCAGTATGATTGCGTTAAAGGGTTGAAATGAAGTCCAGTTAGGTCAATAGGTTGGAGGTCTACGCTACGACACCAGTTGGTAAGTTCTGATGGGCGAATAAATTTCGCATACTCATGAGTACCTTTAGGAATCATTTTTAAGACATGTTCTGCTCCAAGTATCGCCATAAGGAAGCTTTTAAAGTTCCTGTTTATAGTTGAAAAAAACACAGCCCCACCTGGTTTAACTGCTTGAGCACAGGCTTCTATGATGCTGAATGGGTTTTTTACATGCTCAAGAAGCTCAAGACAGGTAACAACATCAAAAATATTCTTGTTCTGATGACAAAAGACCTGAGAATCCACACATTCATACTCTATATTTAAGTCCGCTTCTCTTGCATGTTTTATTGCAATATCTATGCTTGATTTGGCTAGATCTATTCCAACTACAGCTGCATTTTTTTTGGCCATTCCTTCACTTAAGAGACCACCTCCACAACCGATATCTAGAACTTTAAGTCCACTAAGAGGCACCTGCTCTGCAATATAGTTAATGCGTAGCGGATTAATATCATGCAGTGTTTTTAGTGGTCCCTTTGGGTTCCACCATTGCTGGGACAATGAGTTGAACTTATCGATCTCAGCAGAATCATTAACATTGTTTTTATTTGAGAATGTATTGTTCACAAAGACAGTACCTTTTTGGTCCACTTATTAGACTCTATAACTATGGATTCGATGTCCATACGCGTAAATTCGCGTTCTTTGAGTAGATGGTTACCTGCTACCCATGTGTCAGTAACGTTTTCTCTGTTTGTAGCATAGATAAGGTGGGAGAGAGGGTCGAGTACAGGTTGGGTATTAATTGTATTTAAATCTACACAAATAAGATCAGCGCTCTTACCGGGTTCAAGAGAGCCTATTTCATTATCTAGCCCTAGAGCCTTTGCACCATTGATGGTAGCGAACTCCAACACTGTTTTAGATGGAAGTGCCGCTGCATCGTTAGCAATAAACTTTCCAAAAAGAGCAGTAGTATTCATTTCAGCCCAGAGGTTTAACTGATTGTTTGAGGCGGCTCCATCAGTTCCAAGGGCTACATTAACGCCAGCCGAAATTAGCTCAGCGGTAGGGCATGCACCACTAACAAGCTTAAGATTAGACCGGGGACAGTGAACTATGCTGCAACCAGAACTCGCTAGAAGACTAATTTCATCATGATTTAATTGCGTTGCATGAACTGCCATAAGTTGAGAATTTAATAATCCTAGTTTTTCTAGTCTTTGAAGGGGTCGCACCCCATTATTTTTTACAGCATCTTCTACCTCTTCAAGAGTTTCATGGACATGAATTTGGACTGGAACTTCTAATTCATCAGCAAGCTCTCTGATTCTTGAAAGAGTTGTATCTGAAACTGTATAAGGCGCATGGGGGGCAAACATAGTTGAGATAAGAGGGTTTTGCCTATGTAAATCATGTAATAGTAGACCTTTGCTGATGCAGTCTGAACCACTCGATGCCCAGGGGGTTGGGAAGTCAATAGCGATCATTCCTGCTACCATGCGAATTCCTGTTTCTAACGCAATTTCAGCCGAACTATCTGGGTAAAAATACATGTCTGCAAAACAGGTAATGCCCCCTTGAATCATTTCAGCAATTGCAACCAGCGTTCCATCTCTGACAAATTTTGGACTAACAAGCTTCATTTCAGCTGGCCATATCTTACTTTCAAGCCAAGTTTGCAAAGGGAGATCGTCTCCAAGACCTCGTAATAAGGTCATGGCGGCGTGAGTATGTGTGTTAATTAAGCCTGGCAGAGCAATATGATTGGGACGTTCATAAAGAACAGAAGGCTCAAATTTCGTAAGCGCCTTTTCTCTTGGTAGTACATCAAGAATCCTGCCTTTATTTACCGCAATGGTAAGGCCATTATGTACCTTCAGATCCGGTCTGACCCGAATCGTCCAATGGGGGCAAATGAGTGCGTCTATCGGTTGAGCCACGTGAAGAGAATTATATTCGAATATATTGATATTTTGAGTGCATATAGTGGCTTAAAATTGATTTCAAAGCTACGGGCAACCGTCTGCTTATGGTAGAATTAGCACTGAATTTTGAATGCTTGGAGCTCGATTTCTTCGAGTGAATTTTGACCAAACATAAAAGGTCCAACAAACCGTTTTTTCTTAATATCTCAACCTTCTTAGTATTTGCAGAAAAGCTGAGAAGTATGAGTGTATGTGGTGAGCCATATGTCTGAAGAAGCAAAAAAAGAAACTTCAATTGCTCTTGAAGAGGAGATGAAGCAGTCTTATCTTGATTATGCGATGAGCGTTATTGTTGGTCGTGCATTACCAGATGTTAGAGATGGTTTGAAGCCAGTCCATAGAAGGGTTCTTTACGCTATGCGTGAACTTGGAAATGAATATAACCGCCCATATAAGAAGTCAGCAAGGATCGTTGGTAATGTTATTGGTAAATATCATCCGCATGGTGATACGGCTGTCTATGACACTATTGTACGTATGGCCCAAGATTTTTCTATGCGTTACATTTTAGTAGATGGGCAAGGAAACTTTGGTTCAGTTGATGGTGATGCTCCAGCTGCTATGCGTTATACAGAAGTTAGAATGGCACGCTTAGCTCAGGAACTTTTAGCTGATATAGATAAGCAAACCGTTGACTTTTCAGCTAATTATGATGAGTCAGAGCATGAGCCTACGGTCCTTCCAACGCGAATTCCTAATCTATTAATAAACGGTTCTTCAGGTATTGCTGTGGGCATGGCGACAAATATTCCTCCTCATAATTTAGGGGAGGTAATCGATGGATGTCTAGCTTTATTAGAAAATCCTGAAACTACAGTTGCAGAGCTAATTCAGCTTATACCCGGGCCAGACTTTCCCACTGCTGGTCTAATATTTGGTTCGCAAGGTATGTCTAGTGCTTATAGCACGGGACGTGGGCGTGTTTATATGAGGGCTAGAACTGAAATTGAGCCTTTGGATGGGCGAGGACGTGAAGCAATAGTTATTACAGAGATACCATATCAGGTTAATAAGGCACGTTTAATAGAAAAGATTGCGGAATTAGTCCGTGATAAGCGATTAGAGGGAATTACTGAGCTTCGGGATGAGTCTGATAAAGATGGAATGCGTGTTGTTATCGAGCTACGTAGGGGTGAAATTTCAGAGGTAGTTCTAAATAATCTATACAAACAAACCCAGTTACAAAGCGTTTTTGGCATAAATATGGTTGGTCTTGTCGATGGTCAGCCAAAATTATTAGGTCTTAAGGCCCTACTACAGGCATTTTTACGTCATCGGCGAGAGGTTATAACAAGACGTACGATATTTGACCTTAGAAAGGCAAAGCAACGGGCACATATTCTAGAAGGCCAGACCGTTGCACTAGCAAACATTGATGAAGTGATAGATCTTATTAAGAAATCTGCTTCGGCGGCTGAAGCAAAAGTTGGGCTTCTTGATAGAGACTGGTCACCTGGGGCTGTGGTAGACATGCTTAAGCGCGCTGGGGCTGAGATTACTCGCCCCGAAGATCTTGACAAGAGTTGTGGGCTTAATGAGACAGGCTACAGATTATCACCAGCTCAGGCCCAAGCAATACTTGAGTTGAGATTGCATCGATTAACAGCATTAGAGCAGACAAATATACATAAAGAATACAAGAACTTAATCGTTTCTATTAAGGTATTTTATGAGATTTTAGAGGACCCTGATAAGCTTCAGTCTGTTATAAAAACAGAACTGTTGGAGGTGCGTGAACAGTATGCTGATCCTCGGCGTACTGAGATAGTCGAGGATCTTACTGACTTAACAATGGAGGACCTAATACCGCAGGAAGATCTTGTTGTGACCTTGTCTCATGGCGGTTATGCAAAGGCCCAACCTCTAGCGACATACCAGGCACAGCACCGCGGTGGGAGAGGACGTGCTGCCACCAAAGTCAAAGATGAAGATTTTATTGATAAGGTATTTGTTGCTAATTCACATGACACGCTACTGTGCTTTTCTAGTCGAGGTAAAGTGTATTGGCTAAAGGTTTATCAGCTTCCACAGGCTGGCCCTGGCGCCCGCGGTAGGCCTATTGTTAATTTATTGCCTCTTGATAAAGAGGAGCGTATCAATACGCTTCTTCCTATCAAGGACTATGACAAGGACAAGTTTGTGCTATTTGCAACAAGCCATGGAACTGTTAAGAAAACTCCTTTAGAGGCCTTTTCGAAGCCCAGAGCCAGTGGAATTATAGCTATTGAGTTGAGAGAGAATGATCGATTAATAGGTGCTGGTATAACAGATGGTCAACAGGACCTAATGCTTTTTTCAAGTTCTGGTAAGGCAATTAAATTCTCAGAGAAAGATGTCCGTGCTATGGGAAGGACAGCTGCTGGTGTGCGAGGTCTGAGGTTGGGCGGAGCAAATGATATGGTTATTTCGTTATGTATCCCTGAGGGTGAGATGATCTTAACAGCGACAGAGCATGGGTACGGCAAACGAACTGTACTAGAGGATTTTCCTTCTCAAGGTAGGGGAGGGAAAGGCGTGATAGCAATTCAAGTGTCTGATCGTAATGGTCCGGTTGTAGGAGCAGTCCAGGTTACTGAACAAGATGAGGTAATGTTGATAAGTTCTAATGGCACATTGGTAAGAACAGCTACATCAGAAATTTCTGTTATTGGTAGGAATACTCAGGGAGTTCGTCTCATAAAGCTTGGTGATAAGGATCGACTGGTGGGTTTGGAACGTATTGAAATCCTGTCTGAACAGGATTCAGTTAATTAACGTTATTGCTGGGTGAGATAGATAGGGAGAGAGTTGCGGATGAGTCGAGTCTATAACTTCAGTCCAGGGCCAGCTGCGCTACCAACAGCAGTTCTAGAGCAAGCTCAATTAGAGCTCCTAGATTGGCATGGAACAGGTATGTCTGTGATGGAAGTTAGCCATCGTGGAAAACATTTTGTTGAGTGCGCTTTAAGAGCAGAAGGAGTTTTTCGTGAATTACTCGGTATACCAGAAGAATACAAAGTGCTGTTTCTTCAGGGAGGAGCCACATTACAGTTTTCTGCGGTTCCATTAAATTTAACAGCATCAGGTGAAACTGCGGATTACATAACTACTGGTAACTGGAGTAAAAAAGCGGCTAATGAGGCACAGCGATATCTGGATGTTAATGTAGCTGCGAATGGGATAAATGGAGAGTATGTTGGTATTTCTGATCCCCTCACATGGAAGCTGAGGGAAGATTCTAGTTATTTGCATTTGGCAATGAATGAAACTGTTGTAGGTGTTGAATTCCATAACATTCCAGACGTTTCAAATAGTCCTATAGTCGCAGACATGTCTTCAACATTATTATCGCGCCCTATAGATATAAGTCGTTTTGGGGTTATTTATGCCGGTGCCCAAAAAAATATTGGCCCAGCTGGTATTACGGTTGTGATTGTCCACGAAGATCTTTTGGGGAAAGCTCGTCCTGAAACACCTACAGTTGTAAATTATAAGGTTATGGCGGATTCCGGTTCCATGTCTAATACACCACCAACGTTCAATTGGTACATTGCTGGATTAGTATTTGATTGGGTTAAGAGTGAGGGTGGCCTGGTTGAGATGGAAGCTAGAAACAAAAGAAAGTCTGAGAAACTTTACGCGAATATAGATGCATCAGATTTCTACACTAATCCAGTAGATCCTAAATATCGTTCTTGGGTGAATGTGCCTTTTACATTAGCAGACCCTGATCTAGACCAACTTTTTCTTGATGAGTCCTCAGAGATAGGACTTGCTAATTTAAAGGGGCACAGGTTGGTTGGGGGTATGCGTGCGAGCATCTATAACGCAATGCCAGAGGAAGGCGTGGATGCGTTATTAGAATTTATGAATGATTTTCAGGCTAGACATGGATAACCCTAAGATAAAGTTTAAAGTTTTAACGCTCAATAATATTGCTGAGGAAGGTCTCGAGCGGTTTCCTAAGGCTAGGTATACTTTTGATTCCAAGATGCCTAGCCCCGATGCCATATTATTACGATCCTATAAAATGCATGACATCAGTTTGCCTGATTCTCTATTGGCTGTGGCAAGGGCAGGTGCAGGCGTTAATAATATTCCAGTAGATAAACTAAGCAGACTTGGCGTGCCTGTTTTTAATGCGCCAGGAGCAAATGCTAATGCAGTAAAGGAGTTGGTTATTGGCGCAATGCTAATGAGTGCTCGCAATCTTTCAGATGCTTGGGACTATGTTCGAAAGCTAGGTGGAGATAAAGAGGCTATTTCCCGTGAAGTAGAGTTAGGTAAGAAACAATATGTTGGGTTTGAACTGCCAAGCCGTACTTTAGGTGTTATTGGACTTGGGGCTATAGGTGTTGAGGTTGCAAATGCAGGTCTAAGCTTGGGAATGCAGGTAATTGGATATGACCCTAAAATTACTGTGCAACGAGCTTGGCAATTGTCATCAGGTGTTCAGCAAGCAGCTAATCTAGACGAGTTGTTTCGACATTGCGATATTGTGACAACGCATGTTCCTTTGAATGAAGCAACACGCGGAATGGTCAATAAGAATCGTTTAGAGCTTTTGCCTAAGGGAAGCATAGTCTTAAATTTTTCTCGTGATGGTGTCATAGATAATGAAGCCTTAGTTAAGCTGTTAGATAAGGGCAATATTCGCAACTATATATGTGATTTTCCTTCTCCTGATTTAAAAGATCATCCTAAGATTATTTGTTTTCCCCATCTTGGTGCTTCAACTGCTGAGGCAGAGAGAAATTGCGCGGTAATGGTTGTTGATAATCTTAGAGACTTTCTTGAAAATGGAAATGTTAGTCGATCAGTAAATATGCCTGAAGCAAAGCTATCTAGAACGCGACCTCATAGGCTATCCATTGCCAATGCAAATGTTCCTAGTATGGTCGGTCAAGTTTCTACAGCATTGGCTGAGCAGGACATAAATATTGCAGATATGCTTAATGTTTCACGCGGGGATTTGGCATATACATTGCTAGATCTTGATGATCCAATTAATAACGTAACCTTAAACCGTATTTCCTCAATTGATGGCATACTTCGGGTTAGAGTTTTGCCAAGACTTGATACGGTACAGCAATAAGCTTGATGGGTTTTCGATAGTTCACAAGTATGAATAAAAAACCGACCGAAGAGGAATTAAAGGTTGCCTATCTTGGTCCTGAGGGGACCTTTAGTCAGTCAGCTGTATTTAAACAATTTGGAGAAGCAGCTACCGGTATTCCTGTTTCTACAATTGAAGAGATTTTTAGTAAAGTCGAAGATGGATTGGCTGACTTTGCTGTAATTCCTGTTGAGAATTCTACTGAAGGGGTAGTTGCAAACGCCTTAGATATGTTCCTAGCTTCACCGCTATATATATGTGGTGAGGTGGAGGTGAGGATACGGCAGCACCTTATGGGGTCTATGCATGACCTCAAAGATATAAAACGAATTTATTCGCATCCGCAATCTTTAGCTCAATGTCGTTCTTGGCTTTCGTCTGAATTACAAGATGTAGAAATTATCCCAACTGCAAGTAATGCTGTCGGGGCTAGTCGGGCACTTAAGGAAGAAGGGGCAGCAGCAATAGCTGGAGATGTAGCAGCCAGGGTTTATAGCCTCAATATTATTTGTTCTGATATTGAAGATCGTCCGGATAATACAACGCGATTTTATGTGATTGGCCACAATTTATGCCAGTCTAGTAGTAATGATAAGACAACCTTTTTGATTGCGCCGAGTGGGACAGAAGGACCAGGAGTTTTGCTCAATTTGCTCGAACCTCTTGCGAGGCATGGAATCAATATGACTAGCATTCAATCTAGGCCATCAAGACGCCGTAAGTGGGACTATGTTTTCTTTGTTGATATTGATGGCAATGCTGATGATATCAATATCAAATCAGCTCTTACGGAAGCACAAAAAAAGTCAAGCTTCTTTCGCATTCTTGGCACTTACTCCAAAGCAGGCAGCTAGAGCTATAAAGGCAAGGCTTAAATGTGGAAAATGACAGCCTAACAAAATCTTCAGGTGGTTTTTTTTCAAGGCCAGTTAAGACTGTTGGGGGAGAATTAGTTGTTCCTGGCGATAAATCAATATCGCATAGGGCGATTCTGCTTGGTTCAATTTCTGATGGAATAAGTAATTTTCAGGGTTTTTTAAATAGTGATGATTGCCTCGCTACGATGATGGCTCTTAGATCAATGGGTGTTCATATTAATTTAGAGGGTACTGATGTCAGAATTGTCGGTGTTGGTCTGCAGGGCTTAACAATGCCCAAGAAACAACTTGATCTTGGAAATTCAGGAACCGCAATGCGGCTGCTAGCAGGAATGCTTTCAGCACAATCTTTTTCTTCAGTCTTAACTGGAGATGAGTCATTAAGAGCTCGTCCAATGAAGCGAGTTACCGTGCCATTGAGCAAGATGGGTAGCGTTATTAATACCGAAGATGGGTTGCCGCCATTACGTATTCAGGGAGGAAATAACCTTGTAGGTATTGATTACACATTACCAATTGCAAGCGCTCAAGTGAAATCTGCCTTGTTGATTGCAGGTCTATGGGCTAAGGGTCCTACTATAGTCCGATCTCCAGGTCCAAGTAGAGATCACACAGAAAGGATGTTAAAGAGTATGGGTGTTGGTATGCTAAACCATACCGAAGAGGTTGTTTCATTAGATGGGCCGGCTACTTTAAAGCCAACTGACCAAACTATTCCTGGAGATTTTTCTTCGGCAGCATTTTTCATTGTTGCTGGGCTCTTAGCTTCTCATGAGGGGTTGCTGATTCGTAATGTTGGAATAAACCCAACCCGAACAGGACTTTTAACTATTTTAAAGAAAATGGGTGGCTCAATAGATCTTTTGAATAAAAGAGAATTTGGCACTGAACCTGTAGCTGATATTTTTGTAAAAAAAAGCAAATTAAAAGGTATTGAGATTGATCAGAATCTAGTTCCATTGGCGATTGATGAGTTTCCAGTCATTTTTGTAGCTGCGGCTTATGCGGATGGTTATACGACTGTAGCGGGTGCGCAGGAGTTGCGTTATAAGGAAAGTGATCGCTTGCATGTTATGTCTATTGGACTTCAAGAGAT